>OBOF01000040.1_pt1 | contig 6527 bp, 7 predicted proteins | sample 1534711 | NCBI WGS metagenome assembly OBOF01 (sample SAMEA3275585, study PRJEB22092) | marine metagenome | biome: ENVO:00000447; feature: ENVO:00002042; material: ENVO:00002010 | collected 2014-06-24T21:20:00+00 | depth 0 m | reverse complement strand
GCACCTACGTTCATTTCCGTTGGCGCCAGCATTTCAGAGGGTGATACCCTGTTGATCGTCGAAGCGATGAAAACAATGAACCATATTCCAGCACCAAAATCAGGCACCATCAAGCGCATCTTGGTTGAAGATGGCGCCGCTGTTGAATTTGGAACTCCTTTGGTCATTATCGAATAAGGCACAGAAATGTTTGATAAAATTCTGATCGCCAACCGGGGTGAAATCGCATTGCGCGTGATCCGCGCCTGTCGTGAAATGGGCATTAAATCGGTTGCGGTACATTCAACGGCAGATGCAGATGCAATGCATGTGCGCATGGCGGATGAATCCGTGTGCATCGGGCCTGCAGCAGGTACCGATAGTTATCTATGTATGCCCGCAATCATTTCAGCCTGCGAAATCACGGGCGCACAGGCCATTCACCCGGGCTATGGGTTCTTGTCCGAAAACGCACGTTTCGTGCAGATTGTCGAAGATCACGACATCACGTTCATCGGTCCAACAGCCGAACATATTCGCGTGATGGGCGACAAGATCACGGCAAAGGACACGATGAAAGACCTTGGCGTTCCGTGCGTTCCTGGGTCCGATGGTGGTGTGCCAACGCTAGAGGATGCAAAACGCATTGGTGATGAAATCGGCTATCCCGTGATCATCAAGGCCACCGCTGGCGGTGGTGGGCGCGGCATGAAGGTTGCAAAATCTGCAGACGAAATGGAACAGGCGTTTATGACAGCGCGTGCCGAGGGCAAAGCAGCCTTTGGCAACGATGAGGTCTATATCGAAAAATATCTGACCACACCGCGCCATATTGAAATCCAAGTTTTCGGCGATGGCAAAGGCAAAGCTGTGCATCTGGGAGAACGCGATTGTTCATTGCAACGTCGTCACCAAAAGGTTTTCGAAGAGGCACCAGGCCCCTGCATCACCGAAGAAGAACGCGCGCGTATTGGAAAAATCTGTGCAGACGCCGTTGCCAAGATCAATTACATCGGCGCAGGCACCATCGAATTTTTGTACGAAAACGGCGAATTCTATTTCATCGAAATGAACACACGCCTGCAGGTGGAACATCCCGTGACCGAGGCGATTTTTGGAGTAGATCTAGTGCGCGAACAAATCAGGGTTGCCAGTGGTCTACCCCTATCGTTTGAACAGGACGATCTGGAAATCAATGGCCATGCAATCGAAGTGCGCATCAACGCAGAACGTTTGCCAAATTTTGCGCCCTGCCCTGGTAAGGTAACGGCCTATCACGCCCCTGGTGGGTTGGGTGTGCGCATGGATAGTGCGCTGTATACTGGCTATTCAATTCCACCCTACTACGACAGTCTGATCGGTAAGTTGATTGTGCATGGACGCGATCGTACCGAGGCATTGGCCCGCCTTGAACGCGCATTAAGCGAGTTGATTGTAGACGGTGTTGAAACCACTGTCCCGCTGTTCAACCAACTGCTGGCCGAGGATGACATCCATTCAGGCGACTACAACATCCACTGGCTGGAAAAGTGGCTGGAAGAAACCTACGGGGCGTAATGCCGAGGATGCACGATGTTAAATGAATGGTCCCGTGATACGATTTTGCGGGCCTATTCGTTGGGCATATTTCCCATGGCCCGTTCGCGCCACTCTGCCGACATTGATTGGATCGAGCCGCGGATGCGCGGGGTTATCCCGTTAGATGGGTTTCATGTTTCCCGCTCACTTTCCCGCAGATTACTTAAATGTGAGTATGACATTCGGGTCAACACCGCATTCGAAGAGGTGGTTATTGCCTGTGCTGATCGCTCAGAAACATGGATAAATGAAACCATTTTCGACATGTATCGCACGCTCTTTGCATCAGGTGATGCCCAAAGCCTAGAGGTTTGGCGCGACGGCAATCTGATTGGGGGAGTTTACGGCGTAACGCTGGGCGGTGCATTTTTCGGGGAAAGCATGTTTTCCCATCAGAAGGACGGGTCTAAGATTGCGTTGGCCTATCTGGTGCATCGGCTGCGCAACACGGGGTTTGGGTTGTTTGATACCCAATTTATCACGCCCCATTTGAAAACCCTTGGCGCAGAGGAAATTCCCCAAAAAACCTATCTGGAACGCTTGTATGATGTCATTAGGAATGACGCAGATTTTCGCAACCCTGATTATTCGCCCGATGTTTCTGCCATCGCGCAACGCAACACCCAAACATCATAACGCGCGTGTTCTAATGGGTTAAGCGCAGGGGACGATGCAATCATCCACCCCTTAAACACCGTATCATTGGTATCGACATTCTGAATATTGAGGTGCGCAAATGCATCCCCCACGGGGTTTGCAACAGGATAGCGACATTCACCAAGCGCAACATGCAGGTTCCCAATTTCAATGGATTTTCCAGACCGCAACGCAATATCATGAACCGCACCGCTGACCTTATCCAAACCGCGCAGCAATGCACCATCAGCCAGCGCTGTTTCCTCTTGTGCGCCTGCGATTTGGGCAACACACACCAAAGCCGCCGCCAAAAGTCCACGCATCAATTTGACGATCCGCTTGCGACAAATTTCATGAGAAGTGAGGTTAAGCTAACCGCGCCCTGCGTGTCCAAGGCCTCATCCCCGTCCACCAAATAATCAAAGGATCCCCCTGGAACCACCTCGACATATTGACCGCCCAGCAATCCTTCGGATTCGATGGCAAAGGTGCTGTCGTCAGGGATCTCAATGCCCTCTTGGATCGCAAATTTGACCTCGGCGCGATAGGTTTCTGGATTTAACGCCATATCCGTCACAGTGCCGATTTTAACACCTGCTAGGCGCACATCTGTACCCGTAGAAATACCCTCGGCGGAACGGAAGGCGGCACTGATCTGATAGCCATCAGTTGATGCGGAAATGCCCGTGGTTTGACCAACATAAAGAACAAAGCCGACAGCGACGGCCAAAACCAATGCGCCTATTGTTACTTCGGTTTTATTCTCACTCATTGGATTATTCCGGTTGCCACGCCTCATAATCTTGGCGATCTGCTGGTTTTGCCTGACGCAATGATCCTGCGGGGGCGTAGGCCAATGCGGTTCCTGTCAGGTTTTCCTGATGCGATTTTTCCCAATCTTTATGCGCCAATGGACGCTCTGTTGGGGGCTCTTTAAATGTGTGGTGCAACCAACCGTGCCAATCTGCGCTTACGCGGCTTGCCTCAGACTCACCATTAAAGATAACCCAGCGGCGCTTGCCCTGACGGCAGGTATAATATGCGTTTCCTTGATCATCTTCGCCAACCTTCACGCCCTTACGCCACGTATAAAACTGCGTATTCAGCGTTTGGCCGTTCCACCATGTGACCGCCCGAAGAACTGTGTTCAAGATACCCATGTGACTCTCCGTCAAAAACCGTGTGCGACTTATGCACCAGAACCCATCGCAGGTCTAGTGGGCGTCGATCAATTATCCCGCGCTAGCAGGTTCACGCTGTGCATCACCGTAAATCACCAACGGCCCCGCTTTGGTTGTGACCGCTTCTTCGTTTACGACGATTTCATCGACATTTTCCATGCCGGGAAGATCAAACATCGTATCCAGCAAAATTTCTTCTAGGATAGAGCGTAGGCCACGTGCACCAGTTTTACGTTCAATGGCGCGTTTTGCGATTGCTTGCAGTGCCTCATCGGTGAAGGTCAACTGCGTGTCCTCAAGATCGAACAAACGCTGATACTGCTTCACAAGGGCATTTTTAGGCTGTGTCAGAATAATCACCAACGCGTCCTGATCCAAATCCTCTAGCGTTGCAAGAACAGGCAAACGGCCCACAAATTCAGGGATCAACCCGAATTTCAACAAATCTTCTGGCTCTAGCTCTTTGAACATTTCGCCAACGCCGCGATTGTCATTGTCCCGCACGTCTGCGCCAAAACCGATCGCGCTGCCTTTGCCACGCTGCGCGATGATTTTATCCAATCCCGCAAAGGCACCACCGCAGATGAACAGGATGTTTGTTGTATCAACTTGCAGGAATTCTTGTTGCGGATGCTTGCGTCCACCTTGAGGAGGAACCGACGCAACCGTGCCTTCCATCAATTTCAACAGGGCCTGTTGCACACCTTCGCCTGAAACATCGCGGGTGATAGATGGATTTTCGGATTTGCGCGTAATTTTATCAACTTCGTCAATGTAAACGATGCCGCGTTGTGCGCGCTCAACGTTATATTCTGATGCCTGAAGCAGTTTAAGAATGATGTTTTCAACATCTTCCCCCACATATCCCGCTTCGGTCAATGTGGTGGCATCCGCCATTGTGAAGGGCACGTCCAGAATACGCGCCAATGTTTGCGCCAATAGGGTTTTACCACACCCTGTCGGACCAATCAGCAGGATATTAGATTTCGAAAGTTCGATATCCCCGCCCTTATCGGCATGGTTCAGACGTTTGTAATGGTTATGCACCGCAACCGACAAAACGCGCTTGGCCGTTGCTTGGCCGATCACATAGTCATCCAAAACATCGCAAATCTCGCGCGGTGTTGGTACACCTTCACGTGCCTTCATGCCCGTCGTTTTGTTTTCTTCGCGGATAATATCCATGCAAAGTTCGACGCATTCATCACAGATGAAGACCGTTGGCCCAGCGATCAGCTTGCGCACCTCATGCTGGCTTTTGCCACAAAAGCTACAGTACAGTGTGTTTTTGCTTTCGCCTGAATTGGTCGCCATACCTTGTCCTTTACGTCCGTTCTTAGTTGAACGTCACACTTTGCTTTAAATTTACATCACAGCTTAGGACAGAGCTGACCCAGCCACAATGGCAAAAATGCGCACCCCCATTTCGGGATAGGAATGCGCAGTATTGTTATTCGTCGCTTGCTTCTGCGCGCTTTTCAACGATTTCGTCGATCAGACCCCAGTTTTTGGCGTCTTCTGCTGTCATAAAGTTATCGCGTTCCAACGCCGCCTCGACTGTTTCAAGGTCTTGGCCTGTGTGCTGAACATAGATTTCATTCAAGCGACGCTTTAGCTTTAGCGTTTCTTCTGCATGGATCATGATATCAGTTGCCTGACCCTGATACCCGCCTGAGGGCTGGTGCACCATGATGCGGCTGTTTGGCAGAGAAAAGCGCATGCCCGCTTCCCCCGCAGTCAACAACAATGATCCCATGGACGCGGCCTGACCGATCACCAGTGTCGATACTTTTGGGCGGATGTATTGCATTGTGTCGTAGATCGACAAACCAGATGTCACAACGCCGCCTGGGCTGTTGATATACATCGAAATCTCTTTGGATGGGTTTTCCGCCTCAAGGTGCAGCAACTGCGCCACAATCAGGCTGGACATGCCATCATGAACAGGACCGTTCAAAAAAATGATCCGCTCCTTTAGAAGACGAGAAAAGATGTCATACGCACGTTCACCGCGGCTTGTTTGTTCAACAACCATCGGGACCAGCGAATTCATGTAAAAGTCTACGGGATCTTTCATTCTAAGCTTTCCTACTCGAAAATCTGTGTTTCACTTTCTAAATAGACTAGTTCTCCCACTCGGCGGCTGCAATGGGGGGGCGGGCATAGATTTTTGAAAAATCGCTAATTTCCCCTTAACAACCTAGGATCGTTACGAAAAAACTTTGTCTTGTGATCGAAAAGGGTCAGGAATTGTTTCCAAATCTACATTTTGCAATTTATGATGCGACAAAGGATTAAATGACGTGCCATCAGATCGCTATATTCCCAAAGGTGCGGCTTCGCTGCAGATAACGGCAAATGGACCTGCGCGCGAATTTTACTTTTTGCTCCTTCCAAAACTCACGATGTTGGCATTTTCATCGGCCATCGAACCCCTGCGCATCGCAAATCAATTAGCGCAAAAACAGCTCTATACATGGCACGCGATTACCCCTGACGGACAGGGCGCAACATGTTCGAACGGGGTCACGATTCAATCCGATGGAGCGATGGGACAGATTTCCAAAGAGGCCTCCGTCTTTGTCTGTTCAGGGATTGATCCCGTTCGTGCCGCATCAAAAGAGGTGCTGGGATGGATCAGGCAACAGGATCGTCAGGGCACTCAACTGGGTGGGATTTGCACGGGCGCATTTGCACTGGCGCAGGCGGGAGTTATTCGTGATCGACGATTTACGTTGCACTGGGAAAACCAACCCGCATTCGTGGAAACATTCCCTGATCTGGTTCCAACTGAAAACCTTTATGAAAATGATGGTCAATTGATCACCTGCAGTGGCGGCAATGCGGCAACGGATATGATGCTGGCCCTTATAGAAGAGGATCATGGCAGCGAACTGGCGTTGGTTGTCGCGGATATGTGTATCCACAAGCGATCCAACGATCGACAGGCACCACAACGATCATCCCTGTCTGTCATGGTGGGGACACGCAATCCGAAGCTGCTGCACGCGATACAGTTGATGCAACAAACTGTAGAGGACCCAATGCCTCTGCTGGAATTATGCGCAACACTTGATATTTCGCGACGTCAGTTGGAGCGATTGTTCAAAAAATATACGGCACAGTCTCCAACGCAATTTTACTATACGCTAA
>OBOF01000038.1_pt1 | contig 6573 bp, 9 predicted proteins | sample 1534711 | NCBI WGS metagenome assembly OBOF01 (sample SAMEA3275585, study PRJEB22092) | marine metagenome | biome: ENVO:00000447; feature: ENVO:00002042; material: ENVO:00002010 | collected 2014-06-24T21:20:00+00 | depth 0 m | reverse complement strand
CGCGGTGATTTCCCCCGAATCAGCGTCATGGTTGAGCGTGACCGACGTAACGTGGTCGGACAAATCAACCGAGTTGATGGTCACCGAAACGTCGGTGAGCACGATCTGAGCCATTTCTACAACTCCTCGAGGGTTTCTTCTTGTGGTTCCGGTTCCGGTGTGCCGTCCACCTCAGCCAAATGGCCTCCAGCGGTCAACACTGCAATGCTACTACCTGCCAACTGGTCGGCATCCACAATCGTGCCTGCCGGCCATGTGAGGCGGTCGCTGATCACTCGGTATTTCATGGTTGCACCATCACTCTTGTGTCGAATTCTGCGCCGAGGAACACATCGTCACCGGCTAATACTTGCCCAATGTTAGAACAGCGGTCTACTACCGCGTCAGCGGCGACACCGCCGAGCGTGCGGTCGGCACGGATCAGTGCGTCCACACTGTCGGGGCCGTGCACGAACACGTCAAGCGCGGTTGCGGCTGCGTCGAGGTCGAACCGTTGCAACATAATCTGGATTTTGAATTCAAAGGTGGTGAATCCTTGACCAGCCATCGCACCGTGATATGTGGCAGGGTTGTCGCCTGGTACTAGCACCGCGCACGGTGTCGTGTACACGTCGGGCACCTGTGTATACACCACAGTCAGGTTTGTGGATGCGTCGAGCGCGTCGGCTAACGCCTGTTTGACGGTGCCGTAGTCGGCCATCAGCCAACACCAAACAGTTTCGTACCCTGCAATAGTGCGGCCACGTCAGGATCAGTGCGTGAGATCCGCACGGGCCCAAATTCGCTGATAGCACCAGCCTGGAACCCGAGCGGTGACGCTTTGCGTTGAAATAGCCGGCATGAGAGCAGCAGCGCGGCTTGTTTGATGTTGTCTGGCACTGTGGTCGCGTAGCCGAATGTGGCGGTGATCTCGACAGTGTTGCGACCGTAGAGTGACAGCGGCCAGCCACGGTTGACGTTCGTGATGATGCGGAACGGTGCATCGTTCTTTTGGATCACATAGTCCGTCGTCACCGTGAGCGTGGTTTCGAATGTGCCGTCTTGATCCTCGTCAGTTTTGACGACCAGACCGGTGAGCGTGGCGATGTCGTCCACATCAAGAATGGATGCGGTGCGCGGCATGTAGGTGCGCGTCGATTCAGCGGCAACAAATGTGCGGCCGGTGTAATTGTCGATCAGCGACTCGGCAGCAGCGATCGCAGCTGTTATCGCGGTGTCCTCCGACGTGGTAGCCGATGGAATACCGAGCGACGCTTTTACTAGGGCTGTCGTCGTGTAGTTGCTCACTTCTCGGCTTTCTTGCGTGTGCGGCGGCGAGGAGCCGGCGTGATGCTGCCGTGCGTTTCGGCCGGCTCACTCGCTGCCACTTTTTGCACCTCGACTACGCCGATGTCGGCGTGTTTGGCGATGAGGTGCGGATCTGCGCCCTGTTCGATGAGGTTGGCTAGGTACTTGTCCATAGTTCCTCCGTGTGCCGGTCGTCTACCTGGAGGGATGATAGACGACCGGCACGGTCAGGGGGGATCGGTTATCAGAGCGTTGCGCTCAGGAGGGTGCCCTGCACCTTGCACACACCGCCTGGGTAACGGCCAGCGGTGAACGCGCTGTAGCCGAACACGACCATGCGCGTGGTGAGGGTGCCCGAGCCGACCGACTCGTAGCGCAGCATCAGCGGGCTGTTGGCCTGCTCCATGAGCACCAAATCGGCGCGGTTCGCAACGATGATCGCATCTTCGTTGGTGCCGGCCCCAAGGTTGGTGGGGATGCCAGCGTCAACGACGACCGGAATGCCGGCGACCTCGCCTGCGGCGGTGCCGTATGCGCCAGGGTTGCCGAGCGCAACGATGTTGCGTCCCGACTGGCCCTGAATGCCTGCCAGCGGCCGGTTCGACGAATCGAGTCCGGCGGTGAGGTAGGCCCAGCGGCGCGGGTGCATCACGATGATGTCGGGCTGCACGTAGCGTGCGGCGGTGACGGTGCTGATCGCCTCGATGATCGCGGTGAAGGTTTCAACCGCGGTCGGTGATGCGTCGTCCTTGTCAACGTCGCCGATGCCGGAGGTGTTGAGAATGCCGAGGTGCGTTCCTGAGGTGCCGGCACCGTTGATCACGTCAGCGTTCACGGCCGAGTTGTAGGCCGAAACGAGGTCGGCGGCGAGGAGTCCGTCCACGCCGGTTCCGCGCTCCAGAGCCTGACGGCTAACGTCCACCATGCCCGAGTAGGTGCGGACGTTGACGGTCAGCAGCGTGTCATCTGGTGTGGCCTCGGTCACGGCACCGTTGTCGCCGTCTTGCGCGGCCACGGATGAACCGGTGGTGATGCGCGAAATGTTGACGGTCAGACCGGAGTCAGGCAATGGCAACTGGTTGGCGATGTCCATCGTGGAACGGCCAGCGCGGAGGAACGGTGCGGCCAGTCCGGTGAGGAACTGCGGCACGACGAGGCCGGCAAAGTTCGACGATCCGCTATCACGCAGTTCGTGCGCCATTTCAACCTGGTGGCGAGCGAGCCGCTCTTTGGCGGCAGCGTCACCGTTGAATTCGGCGGCGTATGCGTCACGGAAAAACGAGGTCGAGGCGTGCTCGCTGTAGGTCAGCGGCTCGCTCTTGACATCAACACGGTTCACGGGTGCCTCGCTCTCGGGCTTGTTGTCATCGGTGGCGGCGACTTCTGCGCGGATCTTCGCGGCTTCAAGGTGTGACACCTGGATTTCGCGCAGATCAGCGATGCGTGCGTCGAGTGCCTTTGCACGCTCGGTGAGGTCGGCAAGGTTCTTGTCTTCGGCCTCGGTGAGGTCGCGTGTCTCGTCGGCGGCGCGGTCGAGCACCGCTTCAACAGCGGTGGTGATTTCGGAACGCTCCGCGACCAACTGGTCAAGCAGCTTCATGGGTTCTCCTAGTCAGAGGTTGGGTATGTTCTGACGGTGGCCCACGGTGCGCGTGCTAGCGCGGCGGTGGTGCCGGCGGCCTGTGGACAACTATACACGAACGGTGGTCAGTCCACGGTGGTGAATATTCGCAGCGATTCGGTGCCGCTGCCTACGATGCACCATAGTTCTTGACCTGCGCCGAGCAGCCCACGGATCGGTGCCGTGTGTTTTACGATCGGGAACCCGTTCGCGCTTGTCACTTGGTCGTTGTCACCGAGGTACACGGTTGTGTTTCCGATGATCTGGAGAAACACTTCGCGGTTGATGTTGTCGGCGTCTAGGACTTTGGTCGCGGTTGTGGTGGCGGTGTGGGCGAAATAGTTAGCCATCAGTCACTGTCTTTTCGCATGAGGTGACGGTATTTGGCGAGGCGTGGCACCTGGTCTGCGTCGTCAGGGTCGAACGATCGCACCGACAGCAGCTGCGCTTCCTGGTACGCGGGATTACGAACGAACCCGACGTGATCGAGGCGCACCTCGACACGTTCTTTTAGTGGTCGGCCGTCCATTTCCAGTGATCGTGTCCGCACCGGAATGAAACCGACGCTGAAACCGGTTACGAAACCGTCCATAGCGAGTGTGCGTGCTTCATCAGCGCGTTGCGTGCGTGCGAGCAAGAAATCAGCGATTAGACCGTCGTTGGTTTTTTGCCATTCGACAGCGCGGCCGATCGGCATTCGATCTGTTGCGTGTTGCTCCAGCAGTGCGACACGTGTGCCACGTTCACGGATTGTTTTATCGAACGCTGTTGCGGCGAACCGTTCTAGGTATGCGCCTGCGTCGTACAGTGCGCCGAATGGTGCCACGATGCCGACCAGGTGGTGTCCGTCGTCATCCTCACGTACCTCGAAACCGGCAACCTCTACGTGCCGGTTGATGATGTCAGCCATCGGTAATGTCTCCTGTTCGGCTGGTCAAATCCTCCATTTTTCGGATTTCGTCCACGGTCAAAATGCCGGCGGCTAGCGCGATTTGGTATGCCTCGTATCGTTCTTTAGTGTCGGCGCGGAGCAGATCGTCAAGCACGAATCGTGCGTGCTGGCCGCGTGGCAGCAGTGTGCTGAGTGCTTGTTCGATACGTGACAGCCACGGCCGGAGCGTGTACCTGGTGAATTGGATTGAGTCCTGTTGGACGTTGCTATAGGTGAGCGAGTTCCCACTAGATCCGGCGACACCGACCATGTGTGGTGGCACACCAAACAGTGTGCAAACTTGACCGGCTGAGTAGCGGCGTGCGTCAATCAGTTCTAGGTCGTGCGGATTGAAACTGAGTGGACGGTAACGAATACCGTTTGCCAACACTGCTGGTGTGCGGTTGCGTCCACCGTTTTTTTCTGTCCAGCCGGCTTTGAGCGCGTCGGCCTCATCCCGTGTGATATCCGCGTCTACTTCAAGAACGCCGACCGGTAGACCGCCGCTGTCGTACACGTTCGCTGCACAATCCTCGCCAGCGATGCTCAAACCTAATGTGCGTTTGTGGTGCTCGATGATGGACAGTCCGCGCACGCTGCCTGGCATGGTGAGGCCGCGAATGTGGAGAATGTCCTCACTGTCATATGTTTGACCGCCGACGTGGTATTGCACCAGTGTTCCGTTGGAGCGCATTTGCACCGCGTCGGTTGCGAGCAACACGGCTTGCCGTGGGTAGCCGAGCGCGTCACGATCACCGAGCAGCCAGTATGCGTTGCCGTCAATCAGCAGTGATGCCACGGTGCTGGCGATCATGTCAATGCGTGTTGACATCCGGTCGGGCTGCTCAAGGATCGACGGGTTAGGTGTGATCTTTTCACCGTCACGAAATGCCACGATAGGCAGTGATGCGATCGAGTCGCTGATCAGCTGCGTGCATCGCCACAACGCTGGAATGCCGAGCGCGGTAGAGGCCGACACATTCAACGGCCCTTGTGTCGGTTGCAAATAGTTGCCAGTCGGCAACACGAACGGAAACTCAACCGCTCGCTGCTCGACCTTGCGGCGCGAGAATATACCCATGATGTTTTAGAATATCACCGGCCGTCCCTGTGGCTTGTTCCTAAACCGTGCTGCGTGGTATGCGATCGTCGCGGCGTGCAATGGTGATAGGTCGGCGCGAGGGTTCATTCGTTGCCATAGCCATGATGCGCCCATCGGTTTTTTCTCAGCGACCGCGACCGCAGCCGTCAGCGCGTCGTGCGGTCTGACTCGCATAATGCCAGCGAACACGTCATCAAAAAACAGATTTGCGGCGTAGCACGTCTCACGTGTGGTGTATTTGAGGTGTGGCACCTTCATGTCATCTAACCGTTCGGACAACATGCCGGCTGGCCCGTATGCGTCAAGCGCGATCATTCCACCATGCCCTGTGGATAACTGTTGCAAGCGTTCGGGTAGCCATTCGACACCTTCGCGGTTGTCGATTACCTCTAGGTGTCCGCGTTCGTCTGCGGCAACAATCGTTGCGGCCGAGCGGTCGAGGTTGATGTCCACACCGAACACGATCCGGTCGCCTGGCATCGCGTCACCTTGTACCGCGTCCCACACTGATGCCGGTATGACGCGCTCATCGTTCTTTGTCCACTGGTTTAGCCAGGCACGCCGGAATTCGCCGTCAGGCATCGTTGCGCGAGCGTGACGCACCACGTCCAAATCGACGGTGCGACCCAACGCCGGAATGCAACTCGCCCACGTCGTTTCGTCGTCAGGGTCAAGGTCGTCGCCGGCTGACCATTCAAAATAGGCGATGCGGTCGTCCTGACCGGCAGCGGCAGCGTCACGACCGGTCTGCACCTTACGGATCAGATACGCCGACTCATCAGTGCCAGCCGTAGACACCACCCATAGTTGTGCGTCAGGTATCGTCGCCATCGCCGGCAACATCGCTTGCTCGCGGCGGTCGTCAACGTCAGCAAATGCCTCGTCAATGAAACCGCCACCTGACAGTGTTTGACCGTGGCCGGCCGTGGCGGTGGACGGTAACGCCTCGATACGTGAGCCGTTGGTGAATTGGATTGACGGGTCACCAGCGAGCCGGTACACCTTCTCAACAAACCGGCCCATGTCCGAATCAACAATGATCGGTGCGAAATCGTCTAACAGTTTTTTACGTGCTGCCATTCCGGTTTGCGCGGTGTACGCAATCCGTTGCCGTTTTCCCCAGGCCAATGCGCGCCACAACATGAGCGAAACCAGCAGCGTTGATTTGCCTTGCTGTCGAGGCACGGTCAGACATACCTCACGATAAGCAAGCGTGCCAGCGTCGGTTACCTCTAGCGCGGTGTCCACCACCTGGCGTTGCCACGGCATCAGTGGTGTGCCGAGGATCTCCGCGATGCGTGCGACCTCGCCGCCGCGTGTGCGTCTAGTAGTCCTCGGAGTCGCCAGCCGAGGAACGCAGCTGCTCAGCGAGCCATTCGATTTCGTCACCATCTTGACCTGTCACCTCCAGCAGATCAGCCAATGCACCACGATACTGCGCCCATAGTGATGCAGTCGTCGGGTTTTGATCGACCGCTACCGCGAGCATGGCTGCGGCCTGCACGATCGGCGCGTCAGTGGCCGGCACACCGTCAGGGTAGACGTGCTCAATGAAACGGATTAGCGCGTCAGCATTTGTCACGATTCGCACGGTTTCTGATCGGTTTTGTCGGTTCGCCATGAGTCGAGTCT
>OBOF01000037.1_pt1 | contig 7010 bp, 6 predicted proteins | sample 1534711 | NCBI WGS metagenome assembly OBOF01 (sample SAMEA3275585, study PRJEB22092) | marine metagenome | biome: ENVO:00000447; feature: ENVO:00002042; material: ENVO:00002010 | collected 2014-06-24T21:20:00+00 | depth 0 m | reverse complement strand
ATGGTTGGCGGGGTCAATGGTTTGGATGAGACTTATTTCTACAATTGGGAGACTGAAATTTGGACACCTGGACCTGCCTTGAATGAAGGACGAGTGGCTTTTGGTTGTGGGGTTTATCAAAATATAGTCAGAAAATTGTTGTTGTTGGTGCAGGGATAGGTGGTCTCGCCGCCGCGCTTAGGCTGTCAACGCTTGGTCACAAAGTGCGAATAATCGAGGCTGCACCGACCCCAGGGGGCAAAATCAGAACACTTTCAGGTGCAAATAATCCGATCGACCTAGGACCGACTGTTCTTACGTTACTTCCTGTTTTTGAGAGACTTTTTTCAGCTGTAGGTGAAAACTTACATGATCATATTTCTGTAACACAGCAACATGTATTGGCGCGCCATTGGTGGCGGGATGGAACTTGCGTGGATCTAGATGCAAATTTCGAAACGTCACGAGATAACATCAGAAATGCATTTGGAGAAAAATCCGCTGCTGAGTTCATGTCATATTATTCTGACACTTCAGTATTGTTTGACTGTTTTGACGAACCCGTCATGCAAAATGCCAATCCCAATCTACCTGCAATGATGCTAGCGGTTATGAAACGACCAAGTGTCATTGGCAAAATGCGACCAGTGTCCACGCTTGAACATGGTCTTGCAAAACAGTTTTCAGACCCCCGATTGCAACAACTGTTTGGAAGATACGCGACATATGTCGGGGGCATGCCACAAACCGCGCCCGCGCTCCTGTCCCTCATCTGGCAAGCCGAAGCAAAAGGCGTCTGGACGATCGATGGCGGAATGCACAAATTGGCACGCGTCATCGAAACGCTCTGCATCGAACGCGGGGTTGAATCCACCTATAACTGCCGCGTTAAGTCGATCAAAAAACGGGAAAAAATTGCCACCAATGTGATCTTAGACACAGATGCAGCAATCGATTTTGATTCAATCGTATTCAATGGAGACCCCCGCGCAATTGCATTAGGCCATCTCGGCCAGGATGTGCAAAACACTGTTCCCAATATCGCACATGAAGAACGCAGCCTATCTGCCTATGTTTGGGGATTTGATGCGAAATGTAGCGGACCTGATCTGGTTCATCACAATGTTTTCTTTGCCGACACTCCAAATTCCGAATTTCGGGATATTGCACAGGGTCATATGCCAAACGACCCAACGATTTACGTATGCGCACAAGATCGAGGGAAATCCCATGCACCACCCGAGATTGAAAATTTTGAACTGATCTTAAATGCACCGCCCCTAACCCAGCGACAGCCAGAACAAGAGGATTTTGAACGATGCAACGAAATCACATTCCAGAGACTGGAACAATTTGGCCTTTCTTTTCAAGGAAACCGCGCGCGGCAACACCTAACGATGCCACAGGACTTCGAGGCTCTTTTTCCAGCGTCGGAAGGGTCACTTTACGGACAGAGCCCAAAGGGAATGATGGCGACTCTGAAACGCCCGAAATGCACAACCAAATTGAACAACCTCTTTCTGGTCGGCGGCGGGGTGCATCCGGGGGCGGGCATTCCCATGGCAACTCTCTGCGCCGAGCTCGCGGTCGCGGAGATGACAAGGCGCCAAATTTCAACATAGACGTTCCACCCAATGGGTACGCATGGTGGTATGTTGATGGTGTTGACCGAAAATCAGGCCGCGCAATCTCGATCATTGCGTTTATCGGATCTGTTTTTTCACCTTGGTACAAATGGTCAGGGCGGCGGGAACCACAAAACAACGTCTGTATAAACGTGGCCACCTATGGTCCTGGCGGGCGCTTTACAATGACGGACCGTGGGCGAAGCGCCCTGCGTCAAAGCGAACATTCCTTTACTGTGGGTCCATCATCCTTGGTTTGGGATCCGATTGAACAAACCCTAACGATAAACGTGAATGAAATTAGCAGCCCACCGATCATTTCACGCGTGCGTGGCAAAATCACCTTGCGGCCAAAATCGATCACAAATGTTGAATTGCCCCTGACACCGTCGGGAGCACATATTTGGCGCCCTTTTGCCCCAACCGCAGACATTGACGTGGACCTAGAGGCCAAAGGTTGGCAATGGAGTGGGCATGGGTATTTTGACGCGAATTTCGGCACCCGCGCACTTGAACAGGATTTCAATTATTGGACATGGGGCCGTTATCCAATATCGACAGGGACGCAGTGTTTTTATGATTTAGAGTTGCGCAATGGTGAAACCGCCATGCACGCCATTGATTTTAATCTAGCAGGTGAGGCAACCGAAATTTCAACTGCGCCTCCTATTAAAAGATTTCGCAATAGCCTGTGGGCCGTGCGCCGTGAAACCAGATGTGATGATAACGCTAGCCCAAAACAGGTTCAAAACCTATTGGATGCACCATTTTATAATCGTTCGGTTGTTGAAACACATTTGAACGGCGAAAAAAGTACCGGCGTTTTTGAGGCGTTGGACCTACACAGATTTCGAAGTCAAATCATAACCGCCATGCTGGCCGTTCGTGTGCCCCGCCGACCAGGTTGGACATTCAAAGATTAGGTCAACTCAGGGTTTAGGCGACACACAGCACGGTTCAATAAAGCAGCAACACTGACCCACAAAAGGTAGGGCACGAACGCAAGCCCTGCGATCCAAGAATATTGCCAGAACACAATGACACACACTGCGACTGCCGCCCAAAGTCCGAAAATGCAATAAAGCGCCAATTTGGCTTTCTTCAACCCAAAGAATACGGGCGTCCAAAGCGCGTTCAATGCGATCTGCAATGACCAAAGGGCCAGCGCTGTTCCAGCTCCATCAATCTGCGACAGTCGTGCCCCTGCATAGGCCATTAAAACGTAAAGCGTCATCCAAGCGACAGGAAACATCCAGTTAGGCGGTGTCCAGCGCGGTTTTTGCAAGTTTTCATACCAATCACCAGGCGGAAACAATCCACCCGTTGATCCAGCCACAAAACACGCCGCCAGATATATCGCGAAATCAACCCACATTCTGTAGCCCCTTAAACTACGAAACGAGATTACGCACCAATGTTTGATTTGTCGTGTTCATGCAACTGCTCCATCACGGAAACAAATCGCTCACTCCATCCCAATTTTGTGCGCTTCTCTATGCCCGCAGCACGTACCAAGAATTCCGTCTGCGGTAAAGGTGGCGCATAAACGGTTGCTGGCGTTGGCATAAACATACTGACCATGGAATGTGTCGCAGACAGTCCAAGTAAACGTAGTTTCGTGGCCTTTGTGGTCCGCGCACGGACAGAGATATTATCAAATCCATTTGCACGAACACTATTGCCGATGGCAGCATATATGTGACGTGCGGCAAACATTGCGGGTCGCACCTTTGGCGGCAAACAGGCAATGCCTGCCTCTGAACGGTGATACAACTCATCAGCGCGCGCCAAAAGTTGACGCGTCATAAGCGCAATTTCAGGCCGAAATGTTGGATCAGACAAGAAATTAACTGGCGAAATACCAGCCGACTCAAACCACTCAAGCGGCAGGTACAAACGCCCTTCCCGCGCATCCTCGCCGACATCGCGTGAAATGTTCGTCAATTGCATGGCCACACCCAAATCACAGGCCCGCGCCAGAACGCTTGGGTCACGCGCGCGCATAATAACGCACATCATGACACCCACAGCTGACGCAACACGCGCAGAATAGGCAACCAAATCGTCAAATGTTTCATATTTTTTGCCCATTGCGTCCCAAACTAAGCCTTCGATTAATGCCTCGGGCAAAGCACGGGGCATTTCGAATTCCTCGACCATGTGGGCGAATGCACGGTCCATGGGGCGATTACGCGGGGTTCCCGTGTAAACCTGGTCCAGACGCTGAACCAAATCTTTGACGGATGCAGATTTATCTGTTTTCAGATCAACTTCATCATCTGCCAATCGACAAAATGCATAAAGCGCCAAACACGGATCACGCACAGCCTTTGGCAACAACAGAGAGGCCGCATGAAACGATAGGGAGCCATGCCGAATTGCCTCTTCGCAATACTTCATATCGTTTTCATATGTAGCGCTCATGTTCAAACTTTCTCAACAGCGTCAGGGACAAGTTGATTTAAGACCTCTGATGAGGTGACCACACTTGGGATACCCGCACCCGGATGAGTGCCAGCGCCAACCAAGTAAAGATTTTCGAAATCTTCACTGATGTTGTGCGGCCGAAACCACGCTGATTGAAATATTCTGGGTTCTAATGAAAATCCTGCGCCATAAGGACTTAAATACCGCGATTTAAAATCATCCGGGGTTAATACGTGTTCTGCCGCAATTTTTTCGGCGAACCCAGGCATAACCTGCTCAAGCACTTTACGCATTTTTTCCTTGTAAACCGCGCTTTCTTGACGCCAATCCACTGCATCGGCTGTCTTTAAATTTGGGACGGGTGAAAGCGCATAAAAACAATCATCACCTTTGGGCGCAACTGACGGGTCCGAGACCGATGGGCGGTGCAAATAAATCGACATATCATCAGCCAACAAACGTCGATCAAAGATATCCTTTAACAATCCACGATATCGCGGTCCGTTTAATATCGTATGATGACCCACATCTGACCATTCATCGGACGTATCCTTGGTGCCAAAATACCAAACGAACAAACCCATCGACCATTTTGAGTTTTGCAGACGACTTTTGTTCCACCGCTTTTTCGTATGCTGACGCAGCATATGATCATAGGTCTGACCTGGGTCCGCATTCGAAACAACAATGTCTGCGCTGATCTCGCGTCCCGTTTCAAGGCGAACGCCCGTTACGTAGTTTCCTTTCGTCAGGATTTGATCAACCGTTGTTTCGGGAATGATTTGGCCACCCTGATCAATAACAACGCGCCCCATGGCATCCGCCAATTCTTGGACGCCACCCTGCACGTAATGCACGCCAAATTCTTTTTCCAAATGGCTGACCAGAATATACATCGAGGTCACGTGCCGCGGATCACCGCCAATGAACAACGGGTGAAACGAAAGCGCCATGCGAAAGCGCGGATCTTTTACGCGTTTTGCAGCATGTTGATAAACAGATTGATCGGCACGCAAAGCGACAAAGCCAGGCAATTCCTTGACCAAGTCCCACAGTTTATTCAGCGGCCGACGCCCCAACCCTTCAAATCCAAATGTGTAACGCTTTTCACAGTCTTTCAGAAATCGTTGATAGCCTGCAAAATCAGAGGGAAAAATCCGACGGACCTCTGCATCCATATCCGCTTGCGAATCTCTAATTTGGAACTTTGATCCATCTTGCCAGCGGATTTCATAATAGGGATCGACAGGCGTAATATTCACGTCGGCATCAAAATCGCGCCCGCAATCCGTCCACAAACGCCGAAAAACATCAGGAACTGTCAGAATTGTGGGGCCCAAATCAAAGCGATAACCGTTTTTTGCAACCGACGATCCGCGTCCACCCAATCTGTCCAGACGATCAATGATTGTAACGCGATAGCCTTTTGCACCAAGGCGCATCGCTGCGGATAGCCCACCTAAACCCGCCCCAATCACGATGGCTTTGGGGGCGTTCCGAGGAACAACTGGAATCACTAATTTTGGCTCGGGTGCTGTCATGTCATTTAAACACTACATGTGTCTAATTTAATTTACAACTGTCCCGTTTTGTGTTTCACTAAAAACACCTGACGATCTGGTGCCAAGAATACAATGGTAACACTAAGCCTCTTTCGATTTGAAAAGCCCCACCATAAGCTGTGGGCCTTTGTGATGATGGGTCTTGCTAGGCCCCTCTTAAACTTGATGCCAAACCTTATTTTCTGGAAATTATTGGGATCCGGAACGGGTGAGGGGTTCACGCCAAAACCAAATTGGGGCGTTTACGCGATTTTATGTGTTTGGCAAGACCCAACGAATATCGAAAAAACACTGAGAGAATCGCGCGTCTTCCGCCGGTATCATAAAATGGCGACTGAAAGTGTCACTATACATCTGGAGCCCTATTCGACGCGCGGAGAATGGTCGGGGCAAACGCCATTTCGCTCCAAAAGTAAACGCGACACTGGACCCGTCGCCGTGCTGACGCGGGCAACATTGCGCTGGAATGCGATGTTACAATTTTGGAAGCAATCCCCAGCAATTAGCACCAAAATCGGAATGAACGAGGACGTATTGTTCAAAATTGGTCTTGGCGAAGTACCACTGCGACAGCAGCTCACCTTTTCGATTTGGCCAGACATAAAACAGATGAGCGAATTTGCGCATCAATCAGACCCCCATCGCAGCGCAATTCAAAAAGTGCGCCAAGGAGACTGGTTCAAAGAAGAGCTATACGCGCGTTTTAACATCACGGCGATTGACGGTCATTGGTCAGCATTTGGCACAACCCGCAAGAAAGAAGAGACAAATGAATAGCGCATTTCCTTTTTCAGCCATTGTTGGCCAAGATGACATGAAACTGGCCCTCACCCTCACCGCGATTGATCCAAAGATTGGCGGTGTTCTTGCGTTTGGCGATCGCGGAACTGGCAAATCCACAGCGATCCGCGCGCTTGCCGATTTGCTGCCGAAAGTTGATGTTGTCAAAGGCTGTCCAGTGAACTCTGAACAGATGGATCAGGTACCAGATTGGGTCAAAACGATCCAGTCAACGATCATTTCCATAAATACACCAGTGGTGGATCTACCCTTAGGCGTAAGTGCGGATCGGGTCACTGGTGCGCTCGATATCGAACGTGCGCTGGTTGATGGCGTTAAAGAGTTCCAACCCGGCCTATTGGCCAAAGCAAATCGCGGTTATTTATACATTGATGAAGTCAACCTTTTAGAAGATCACATCGTCGATCTTTTGCTGGACGTTGCGCAATCGGGCACCAACACGGTTGAGAAAGAGGGACTTTCAATAACGCACCCATCGCGCTTCATATTGATTGGGTCGGGCAACCCCGAAGAAGGCGAACTGCGCCCCCAACTTTTGGACCGCTTCGGGTTATCGGTAGAAGTGCGGACACCACAAACGATCATGGATCGCGTAGATGTCATCAAGCGGCGCGAT
>OBOF01000033.1_pt1 | contig 7064 bp, 6 predicted proteins | sample 1534711 | NCBI WGS metagenome assembly OBOF01 (sample SAMEA3275585, study PRJEB22092) | marine metagenome | biome: ENVO:00000447; feature: ENVO:00002042; material: ENVO:00002010 | collected 2014-06-24T21:20:00+00 | depth 0 m | reverse complement strand
TATTGCCCTGCAACGCCGTGCGATAGGCATTCAATGACCGATAGAAATCAAAGAATTCTGGGTCCGCACCATAGGCTTCGGCAAAGATTGCGTTACGTGTCGCGTCCGCTTCACCGCGAATAATCTCTGCTTCACGGTTGGCTTCAGAGACGATTTCAACCTGCGTTCTGTCAGCCTGTGCACGAACCCGTTGCGCCGCCTCATTACCGCGGGCGATTTCGTCTGCGGCCTCGCGTTCACGCTCTGCCCGCATCCGTGCGAAGGTGGCATCCAAGTTTTGACGCGGCAGATCTGTACGCTTCAAACGCACATCAACAACGTCCAAACCGATTTCCAACGCTTTGGCCCGTGCACCTGCCAGGATTTGTTGCATCAACCATGCACGATCAGAGCTTAGGATTTCGTTAGATGAAACCGTACCTAGAATTTCACGCAACTCGTTACGCATAATACCATCCAGACGGCTTTCCGCAGTTAGAACACCGCCTGTACCAACCGCTTCACGGAAACGGTTCACATCGGCAATCCGATAGCGTGCAAATGCATCGACAACCAAACGACGATCATCTGATGGCGTCACCTCAATCGGGTCGACATCACGGCTTAGGATGCGGTCATCGTAATAAACGACTTCTTGGATCAGGGGCAGTTTAAACGCCAAACCTGGATCCTCTTTCACCGCGACCACACGACCGAACTGAAGCACCAATGCCTTATTACGTTCATCCACGATAAAGATCGAGGACATGATCACCACGACAATCGCGATTAGGGCGACAGAAATAAAATACAGGCCTCGCATTATTTTGCCTCCTTACGCAATTCGTTTAGGGGTAGGTAGGGAACAACGCCGCTGCCACCAGTTTCATCAATGATCACCTTGTCCACACGACCCAGAACCTCTTCCATGGTTTCTAGGTACATCCGTTTACGTGTCACCTCGGGTGCCTTGCGGTATTCGTTCAAAATCGCACCAAATCGGCTGGCTTCACCTGTTGCGCCGTTTACAACCTGCGCGCGGTAGGCTTCTGCTGTTTCCAATGCTTGGGCCGCTTCACCGCGGGCTTGGGCCAAGACGCGGTTTGCATAGGCATCCGCCTGCTTTTCCAAACGGTCGCGCTCTTGTTCTGCGGCCTGAACTTCGCGGAACGCATCAATCACCTGTTCGGGTGGGTCAGCGCGGTCAAAGTTCACGCGTACAATATTGATACCACTTTCATAGCTGTCCAAGGTTGATTGGATCAATTCCTGCAAACGCACAGCGATCACACCACGATCACGGTTCAGGATCGGGGCCAATTCTGATTGTGCAATAATCTCACGCATGGCGGATTCAGATACCGCGCGAATTGTTTGCTGTGGATCACGCAAGTTGAACAAATACTGAGACGGATCATTGATGTTCCAAACAACTTCGAAATCAATATCGACGATGTTTTCATCCCCAGTCAGCATCAAACCAGCATCGCTACCGCGACCACCAATCCCGATGCTTTCGGTTTGTTCACGCGTTACTGGCAACACTTCATACGTAACCAAGGGCCAAGGCGCAAAGTTTAAGCCTGGGTTTCCAACAGAGTTGAATTCGCCCAAAAACAATTCAACAGATTTTTCTTCCGGCTTGACCGTATAAAAACTTGAAAACGCCCAAAGTCCGATCGCAAGCAACGCGCCAAGCCCCAGCATTCCGCGAATGCTTTCTGGACCACCGCTCCCTTGACCGCCGGATCCACCTGATCCACCGTTTCCGCCGCCCATTAGAACGCGAAAACGCTCTTGGCCTGCGCGCAGCATTTCTTCGACTTCGGGGGGGACCTGTCCTGATTGACCAGAGGGGCGACGATTACCACGGTCATCGTCATTGTTCCCCGTTGGTCGGTTATTACCAGATCCATTGCCGCCCCATGGGCCGCCAGAGTTTCCAGCCATTAAAATTTCCCTTTTTGTTTTGTTTTACACAAACTACCCTAAAACTGGGCAGGATGTAGAATTTTTCAAGAACTTCTCGTTGGATTTCGCATTGTTACCAATTCTTCGGCCATTGTGGGGTGAACTGCAACCGTACGATCAAAATCCGCCTTAGTTGCCCCCATTTTCACGGCAATCCCCGCCAATTGAATCATTTCGCCCGCGTGTGGCGCGACAATATGACATCCAAGAACCTTGTCCGTTTCTTGCGAGACGATCAATTTCATGAACACACGCTCTTCCACGCCGCCAAATCCTTCGCGCATGGATTTAAAGGATGTGGTATAGACATGCACCTTTTCTTGGGCTTCTGCCTCGGCCTCGGATAAACCAATAGTGCCCATTTCAGGTTGCGTAAAAATCGCCGTTGGGATCAGATCGTGATCTGGGGCTGTTGGCACGCCTTTGAACACAGTATCGACAAAAGCCATTCCTTCGCGAATGGCAACAGGGGTAAGGTTTGCACGATCTGTCACATCTCCGACCGCATAAACCGATGGCACCTTGGTTTGTGAGTAGGCATCAACGATAATCTGTCCCTTGCGCCCCAATTCCAAGCCCAGCGCCTCAAGCCCCAGACCATCGGTATTTGGTGTGCGCCCTGCTGCAAACATCACCTGATCAACCTGATGAACCACGCCATTTGTATCCGTCACCGACAACCCCTGATCGGTTTTTGCAATACTGGCCACATTGGTATTTGTGCGGATATCAACACCATGGGACCGCATGCCGTTTGCGACATGTTCAATAGCCTCGGCATCAAAACCGCGCAAAATTTGATCCCCACGATAGAATTGCAAAACCTCGGTTCCTAAACCGTTCATGATCCCAGCAAATTCCGACGCGATATAGCCGCCGCCAACGATAATCATACGTTTTGGCAAAGCGTCCAAATGAAACATCTCATTTGAGGTGATCGCATGTTCAATCCCCTGAACCTGCGGAAGCACAGGACGCCCCCCAACAGCGATCAAGATATGCTGTGCGCTGAACCTGCGCCCATCTGATAGTTCCACAGTGTGCGGATCAATCAGAGTTGCACGCGCGTCATAGGTTTCCACCCCTGATCCAGACAACAGATTGCGATAGATGCCCTCTAATCGATCCAATTCAGCGTTTAGTCGCGTTTTGAAAGCATCCCATGAAAACCCGTCATCCGTAACCGACCAGCCATAGGCACGTGCCAATTCAAAGGCCTGTGGGAATTCGCTTGCATAGACCATCAATTTTTTGGGGACGCACCCGCGTATGACGCATGTCCCGCCGTAGCGGTCTTCTTCGGCCAATGCCACGCGCACACCCTCGGCTGCGGCAACGCGGGCTGCGCGCACGCCACCGGAACCACCGCCGATTACAAATAGATCATAGTCAAATGCCATATTAACTCTCGATATCAGAAAATAGGTTTTCGTTCGTATCGCCCATCATTTGCCGAACTTCCGCATCTGCACCCGTTTTCCATTCTGTGCGCACGCTTCCGTCTGCGTTGCCGACGACGACGGCATTACAGATATCAATGAACAGTCCGTTTTCAACCACACCTGGAATTTGGTTAATTGCGCTTGCCAAGGCCTTTGCATCCTCAATCTGTCCCATGTGAAGATCAAGAATAAAGTTTCCCTCATCCGTCACAAATGGGGCGTCGCCCGCCATTCTGCATGTAATTTCAATTCCTTGATACCCTTGCGCCACCAAGAGGTTTGCGATCAATTTCTGTGTGGCGTCAGAACCGAATTGCAAAACCTCAATCGGAAGCGGGAATTTTCCCAAGGTTTCCACACGTTTTGAGGCATCTGCAATCACGATCATTTGATCAGATGCCATGGCCACAACCTTTTCCTGCAAATGTGCGCCACCGCCCCCTTTGATCAAGGAAAAATCAGCGTCAAATTCATCTGCTCCATCAATGGTGACATCCAGCCAACCAGCCTCATCCAAGTTGACAACTTTGATCCCCTCTTCAATCGCCTGTTCTTTGGTGCGTGTTGATGTTGGCACCGCCACGATGTCTAATTCCCCATTGCGCACAGATTGGCCCAAATGTTTAACCAACCAGTAAGCCGTGCTGCCCGTCCCCAAACCAACTTTCATTCCGCTTTTCACAAATTCAGCGGCGCGCAATGCGCAGACATATTTTGCCTTATCTTGTGGGCTTAGGTCATCGTACATGGCAGCATACTCCTTTTTCGTCGCTTATAGGGGACAACCCCCCATTGCGCGAGAGGCAAATGCCAAGTTTTTCGCAAATCATTTAAACGCGCATTGTTCATGTCCCGAACGGGCTAAAATAGTCGTTTTTGAAAATACAAAGGTCCAGAAACAAACTATCTGTCGCACTATGACATATCGCCTATTCTACGCCCCAGATAACGCATCCCTTATCGTTCGTTTGACGCTTGAGGAATTGCAGCAGCCTTATGAAACGCAGCTGGTTGATCGTGCTGTGGGCGGTCAAAAACATCCTGACTATTTGCAACACAACCCAGTTGGGAAAATCCCCACATTGTTAATTGACGATGAACCCGTGTTTGAAACCGCTGCGATTTTGTTGCACTTGGCAGAGCGCTACAACGCAATGGCACCCGCGCCTGCGGATCCCGCGCGTGCAGCGTTTCTAAAGTGGTTATTTTTCGTGTCCAACACCCTGCACGCAGATTTTCGGTTGTTGGTTTATCCGCACAAACACACACGTGAAGCAGGGTATACAGATTTACAACGCGGCGCAGAACAGCGCATGGCGCATGCCTTTTCAATCTTGGACGATGCGGCACGAGAATGGTCAGGCCGCGAGGATGCCCCCACGATTATAGATTATTATCTGGTCACGATGATGCGATGGTGCGCACTGTACCCCAGTAAGGACCAAACATGGTTTAATATCGCCGCCTACCCCACACTAAATACGCTGGCAAAATCAATCGAAACACGGCCTGCAGTTCGTGCGGCGATCCAAGCAGAGGGGTTGAATGAAACCCCGTTTTCCCTACCTGATTACGCAGACCCACCAGAAGGCACGGCAATCTAATGTTTCTATCCGTCTTTGATATGTTCAAAATTGGGATTGGCCCATCTTCGTCACACACTATGGGGCCGATGGTGGCTGCGAACCGCTTTTTAGATGAAATGCGCGCCTCTCCTTTTGAATTTGGCGGCTTGAAAGGATCGCTTCATGGATCACTGGCCTTTACAGGTGTGGGGCATGCAACAGATCGCGCCACGATCCTAGGACTGGCTGGGTTTCACGCAGACACATATGATGTTGAAAAGGCAGACGCCGCATTAGCAGCGATTAACGAAACGGGCACAATTACGCCCCCAGGCCTGCCGACGCTAAAATTCTATCCAAAGGATGATTTGATATTTGATTATGGTCCAGCACTTGCGGGGCATGCAAATGGTATGATCCTGATGGCCACAGATGCCCAAGGCGACGTTATATTGCAGCGCACCTATTATTCCATCGGCGGCGGGTTTGTATTAACAGCAGAAGAATTGGCAGAAGGCAAAGCCACCGAAGAAGGGGCACCTGTTCCCTATCCTTTCAAATCAGCTGCTGAAATGTTGGATATGGCCACACGTTCGGGCAAAACGATTGCCGAAATGAAACGCGCGAATGAACACACACGGAAATCACATGCTGATTTTGATCGTGATGTGCAGCGCGTCTGGCGCGTGATGGATGATTGCATCGAACGTGGTTTGCACAACGATGGGATTTTACCCGGGGGCCTGAACGTAAAACGCCGCGCCAAAGGCATTTATGACGCGCTACAGGCGGAACGTGGCATGAACCTGACTGCACCACATACGATCAATGACTGGATGAGCGTTTACGCCATGGCCGTAAACGAGGAAAACGCCGCAGGCGGCCAAGTCGTAACCGCACCAACCAACGGGGCTGCAGGGGTCGTGCCCGCAGTCATCAAATATTACCTAGACCATGTACCCGGCGCGAGCCAAAGCCGAATTACCGATTTCCTGCTGACCGCAGCGGCAATCGGCGGATTAGTCAAATTCAATGCCTCTATCAGTGGCGCAGAAGCAGGGTGTCAGGCAGAGGTCGGTAGCGCCAGCGCAATGGCCGCTGCGGGCCTATGTGCGGTCATGGGTGGCACACCAGAACAAGTGGAAAATGCGGCAGAGATTGCATTGGAACATCATCTGGGCATGACCTGTGATCCCGTACGTGGATTGGTGCAAGTTCCCTGCATCGAACGCAACGGTTTGGGCGCGATCAAGGCTGTTTCGGCGGCCTCGCTGGCGCTGCGCGGGGATGGTACGCATTTGGTGCCTTTGGATGCCTGCATCGAAACAATGCGCCAAACAGGTGCCGATATGAGCGAAAAGTACAAGGAAACGTCGCTTGGGGGACTTGCCGTGAACGTGCCCAATTGCTGATACTGCCCGCATAACACGTTGCGAAAGACACGACATGACCACCCAAATTTCCAAGGCACAAGAAAATCGACGGAGGCACGGATTTCTCTTCACTGATGGCATGGAGCTCAGACTTGAGTTGCGCTGAGGGCAACAAATCCAGGATAAAGGTTTCCTCCAAGCACTCACCGAGACGCTTGATCGCATTCTCTTTATCCTTGGCCGTTACCTCCTCCTTTGAACGGATTTGGTTGATTAAGTCTTTTTCCTCGGGCGTCATGTTCACCATCATAAGTCTCTAAACTTACTTGCAACGAATAAAATGCATTCCGTCTTCAACCTAGTGATCTGCCTGTGCTTCATGTTCAGTCCGGCTCATGCCAAAGAGCCGGCCATACGAAAGCTCGATTACGCGCAAAACTTCAGCATAGCGGAACACCAGGGATGCACCTTACTAACGGTTCGCAACGCCTACCGCAATTCAAGCAGGCACTTTCAATACGCTCTGGTCCCTAAAGAAGCCGACATTCCGGAAGGCATCCCAGACAGCGCGAAAGTCCTGCGCACACCGATAAAAAATGTCGTATTAATGGAGACGGTCTACATCGGATACCTGGACGCAATCGATCAACTCGGTAGCATACGCGGGGCTGCAACTGCAAATTACATCAGTCACCCGAATGTCGTTGCTCGAGTTGAAAGTGGCGCTATCCAAA
>OBOF01000032.1_pt1 | contig 7227 bp, 6 predicted proteins | sample 1534711 | NCBI WGS metagenome assembly OBOF01 (sample SAMEA3275585, study PRJEB22092) | marine metagenome | biome: ENVO:00000447; feature: ENVO:00002042; material: ENVO:00002010 | collected 2014-06-24T21:20:00+00 | depth 0 m | reverse complement strand
CGTCATGGCGAGCCGCAACCGGAGCACCGCTGCACTGCACCACGCCGGTCTCTTCAATGCAATTGCGAGGCGCCTTGCCAGCTAAGTTGAACGTAAGTCAGCCAAGCTTGTCTGCTCAGCTTGCCGAGGTTGAGGCGGATTTGGGCGTCAGCCTGTTTCATCGTTCCCGCAGTGGCGTGCGTATCACGCCCGTGGGCGAAGAAATCCTACGCCGCGCCCGTCAGATTGTCCACGATATTCATGATCTACGCGCTGTTGTTCAAGGCGGTGGTTTGTTGCAGGGGCGATTGCGTTTGGGAGTTCTTCCCTCAATCGGTCCGTATTTGTTGCCCAGCGTAATTCAGAAATTGCACCGCGAACATCCAAGCCTGCGCATTATCATTCGCGAAGAAAACACGCAGGACTTGGATGAAGGTTTACGCAGCGGTCGATTGGATATGATCATTTCCACACCCGAGGATCACCCCGCCGCAACATCACATGGCATTGTGAAAGAACGGCTTTGGGTGGCAATGGCGTTGGATCATCCTTTGGTCAATTTGGGCACAACTGTCCGATTAGAGGAATTGGGCGGTCAGACCTTCATGACACTGGGCGCGGGGCACCGATTGTCCCACATTGTTGCGGGGCTTGCGACGCGCGCAGGTGGGCGTGTTTCTGATGAATATGAAGGCACCAGTTTGGACGCCCTGCGCTTGATGGCCGCTGCGGGCACAGGATTGGCCATATTGCCAAACATCTATGCCGCAACCGAGGCCAGCCGTGGTTTGGATGTGCATATCGCGCGCATTGATGATCCATTGGCCGAGCGGACAATTTCGCTTTTGCAACTGGCATCAAAAGGTTCAAATTCCGAAAGTGAAATTTTGGTTCAAGCGCTGCGGGACGGTGCAAAATCCTTGATCCAAGGTTTTTGATTTTCATTTTTCGTTAAAACACCGACGTAATACCGACGTTTTACGGACGTGATACATATCGCAAATTTCGCCAAATCTCTTGTCAGAATGGCGCAATAAAGATAAGCAACGCGCAACAATGCTTAGGAGTCGAACGATGACAAAATTGGTAACCATTTTTGGCGGATCAGGATTTGTAGGGCGCTACATCGCACGCCGCATGGCACAAGCAGGTTGGCGTGTTCGCGTTGCTGTTCGCCGCCCGAACGAGGCCATTTTTGTCAAACCCTACGGCACAGTTGGTCAGGTTGAACCAATCGGATGCAACATCCGTGATGATGCGTCGGTTGCTGCGGCGCTATCAGGTGCTGATGCCGTGGTGAACTGTGTCGGTATCCTAAACGAAGTGGGCCGCAACAAATTTTCGGATGTCCAAGCAGAGGGCGCTGCGCGTATCGCGCGTTTGGCCAATGAACATGGCGTTTCAAACTTGGTGCATATCTCAGCCATCGGTGCGGACGAAAATGGTCCAAGCGCTTATGCGGTGACCAAAGCCCAAGGCGAGGCCGCGATCCAAGAGCATTTTCCCAATGCGGTGATCCTGCGTCCATCTATTATTTTTGGGTCCGAAGATCAGTTTTTCAATCGCTTCGCACAAATGGCAGCCTCGCTTCCAGTGCTTCCAATTTCAGGGGCGAACAGCAAATTCCAACCTGTTTACGTGGATGATGTGGCGCGTGCGGCTGTGGCTGGCGCGATGGGTCAGGCCCCTGCAGGTATCTACGAATTGGGCGGTCCAGATGTGGAAACATTCTCCGAACTTATGGCACGTATGAAATCGGTCATTCAACGTCGCCCACTGACGCTGTCTTTGCCAAAATTTGTGGCGTGGTGCGTGGCATTTGGTGCGGATATGGCGCAGGCGATTACTTTTGGATTAATCACAAATTCGATCCTAACACGGGATCAGTTGAAGCAATTGCAAAACGACAATATTGTTGCGGATGATGCGAAAACATTGGGCGATTTGGGAATTGAGGCCACATCGATGGCGTCGATTTTGCCAGATTATTTGTGGTGCTATCGCCCGTCTGGTCAGTATGCTGCCATCAAAGATTCTGCCAAGAATTTGAAATCGTCATAACACATGATCACGGGCATTGTTTCGCTGTGCTTGGCCTATGTGCTAAGCCAATTTTTCCGCAGCTTTTTGGCCGTTTTAACAGGTATCTTGGGGCAGGACATTGGCGTCACACCCGATGATTTATCAACGGCCTCGGGCCTTTGGTTTCTGTCCTTTGCCTTGATGCAAATTCCCGTGGGTGGAGCCTTGGATCGAATTGGTCCACGTCTTACGTCGGCCGTGTTATTTTTGATCGGCGGCTCAGGGGGTGCAGCCCTGTTTGCGGTGGCGCAGTCTGCATTGCACGTAAAACTGGCGATGCTACTGATTGGAATTGGATGTTCCCCTGTTTTGATGGCGTCCTACTATATTTTTGCGCGTGTTTATTCCCCCAGAATATTTGCCACACTTGCGGCCACAATCATTGGTGTTGGATCTGTTGGCAACTTGGCTGGATCTGTGCCGCTGGTTTTGGTTGTGCAAAGTTATGGGTGGCGCGAAACGCTGTGGGGCTTGGCCGTCGTCAGTGCGTTGATTGCAATTGCCGCCTTCATGTTCGTGCGTAATCCTCCAAAGGTCGAGAGTACGCAGGTTGGTCGGTTTAGTGACCTGTTGAAGATGCCAGTTCTGTGGTTGATCATTCCGCTTGTGTTTGTGAATTACCTGCCCGTCGCTGCGTTGCGCGGATTATGGATTGGTCCATATTTGGTTGATACCTATGGTGCAAATGCGACGCAGGTCGGCAATGCCAGCATGATGATGAGCCTTGCGATTATTGCAGGAACATTTGCCTATGGTCCATTGGATCGTGTGTTTGGATCGCGGAAATGGGTCATCTTTGCTGGGAATGTGATTGTGCTAACTTCGTTGATCGCATTGCTAGTATCGGGTGATTTCAGTTTCACTTGGGCCGTGTCCCTATTCACCGCCATCGGGTTTTTTGGCATGACATTCCCGATGATTGTGGCGCATGGCCGTGCATTTGCACCTCCGCATATTGCAGGGCGGGGCGTTACATTGATGAATTTGTTTTCAATCAGTGGGGTTGGATTTTTTCAGGTGCTATCTGGAAAAATGCATGCCGCCAAAATTGCATCAGGAATCACAGGTGCGGCGCGCTATAGCGATATCTTACTGCTGATGAGCGTGCTGATCGCCATCAGTTTGCTGATTTACGCCTTTTCCAAGGATAATTTGGACTAAAAACCCCTAAAAAGGCCTCTACTGCTCTTTCAACGGTGTTTTCCATCGTGTATGCCCCGTGCTGTCCCGTTCAGGGGACGAACCCGTAGTAAAGGAGACCCGATAAAATGGGGTACAAAATCGTTGTTTGTGGCGCGACAGGAAATGTTGGCCGCGAAATGTTGAACATTCTGGCAGAACGCCAGTTTCCAGTGGATGAAATTGCAGCGCTTGCAAGCCGTCGCTCTTTGGGAACGGAAGTAAGCTTTGGTGATAAGACATTGACGACGAAGGATCTTGCTACGTTTGATTTTTCTGGTTGGGATATCGCATTGTTTGCGATTGGTTCATCCGCAACTAAAGAATTCGCACCCAAGGCCGCGGCGGCAGGATGTGTTGTCATCGATAACAGCTCACTTTATCGCTATGACCCTGATGTTCCCCTGATCGTTCCAGAGGTGAACGCGGATGCGGTCATGGACTATTCAAAAAAGAACATCATCGCCAACCCAAACTGTTCAACAGCGCAGATGGTTGTCGCGCTGAAGCCGTTGCACGATCGCGCAAAAATTAAACGCGTTGTCGTAAGCACATATCAGTCGACATCTGGTGCGGGTAAAGAAGGCATGGACGAACTTTGGGATCAGACAAAGGCAGTCTACAATCCTGTCAACGAAGTTGAACCGAAGAAATTTACCAAGCAGATCGCCTTTAACGTGATCCCGCACATCGATGTTTTCATGGAAGATGGAAGCACGAAAGAAGAGTGGAAGATGGTGGCAGAGACCAAGAAAATTTTGGACCCTGCTGTTAAAATCACCGCGACTTGTGTGCGGGTCCCCGTTTTCGTGGGCCATTCAGAAGCGTTAAACATCGAATTCGAAGAGTTCCTTGATGAGGATGAAGCACGTGACATCTTGCGCGAAGCGCCTGGTATCATGGTCATCGATAAGCGCGAAGATGGTGGGTATGTGACACCGATTGAATGTGTTGGTGATTACGCAACATTCATCAGCCGCATTCGCACAGACAGCACGGTTGAAAACGGTTTGAACCTTTGGTGTGTCTCAGACAACCTTCGCAAAGGTGCTGCATTGAACGCTGTGCAGATTGCCGAAGTATTGGGACAGAAGGTTCTGAAAAAAGGCTGATCTGTCGTTACTGTGTTGAAATCAGCTATATACTCAATCCTAAAGTATTGGCTTCATAGCGAAAGATAAAAAATATCCCCTAACGCTCCAATGCGTTGGGGGAGTTTCTTTGTTACGCATTGTTACAGGGGTGTTGTGGCCTTAGGCCGTTTGTCCCCAAAAGTTAATCGCGCATTGCGCGTCGAGGTTGAACCGGCCCGGTGCCTCCGACACCGCATCCCTTACCTTGGGCATCGGGTTGGTTCGACATAGTGTCAAAATGACCTTCTTTTCCGATTTTTTGATGCGATCATGAACGCCGAATTGAGCGCGTAAACCCCGTGAAGAGATCGAAAGTGACAGTGAGAACAGTGTTACACGAGCAGAGTTAGAACATTTGTTCGCATATGAATTGCGCGTTGCGAATGCAGATATCCTAACGCTGAAGGTTTATAATAGTGATGAACGTTTTGCGCCCAAGTCCGATTTGCCAGAGATCAAGTGTTGATGACATCAATCCCCCAAATAGGCGATGATGTGTCCTTGTCGGAATATGCGCGCGATCGTAAGAAGCACCTTGTGAGTGCCCTGCCCAATCTGGTCAGAGCAACGTGGTCTAGCTCGGCTGTGCATTCGTTTTTAAAGCATTGGGCCGCGCGTTACACGGGAACGAATTCACCGCGTTCGGCGTCGTAGTTCTCTAACCCACCTTCACCAATATCTGTCCAAAGCCCATGCAGGCTAAGTTGATTACTTTCGACCGCTTCTTTCACAAATGGGAAGGTCATCAAGTTTTCTAGCGATACCAAGACCGCCTGTTTTTCAAGGGCGCGTGGCATATCTTCATCACTGTGATGGCCTGCAATTGCTTCATAACCTGGGCGCAAGATATCCATCCAACGTCCAACAAAACTTGATTTCTCTTCTAACTGCGGCGCGTGTCCGGTGCACATATCCAAACATCCCTTCACACCGCCGCAACTTGAGTGTCCCAAAACAATAACATGTGCCACCTTAAGCGCGGTTACGGCGTATTCGATCGCCGCGGATGTACCGTGTTGTTTTCCATCTGGGGAATAGGGGGGCACCAAATTTGCGATGTTTCGGTGCAGAAAAAATTCACCCTGATCCGCGCCAAAGATCGATGTGACATGAATACGAGAGTCACAACAAGAGATTACCATCGCGCGTGGATGCTGCCCCTCGTTCGCAAGATGTTGGAACCAAGCTTTATTCTCGGAATAACTTGTCGCGTGCCATCCGTGATACCGTTTTGACAAATATCCCGGCAGAACTTTGATATAGTCCATTGTAACTCTCCTACGTCCTCGCTCGCAGGTGCTTATATCGAATTTTTATAAATTTCGAGAATTAAATTTTTGTGCCGTAAACACTTTGGTTTTCTTTGCATGGAATAACGCCAGACGGTGATAAAGTGATTAGAGAACCGATGTGACTATTGTGACGATGATGGAACGGAAAGAATGCGTTGAGATTGATCAGGCGCAATTGTTCCAGCAATTTAACATGCAGGCGGACCGTGACAGGCATGATTTGATTTTCGATGTTTTTGAGGATGTCGCACGAATCCTAGGCTGCGTAGAAACGCAATATTTGAAAACAGATTACGACAATTTGCGCGACAGTTTGGATAGTGTCGTTACACTGGCCCAAAAATTTGGGTTTGGACATCTATCGCGTGTTGCGCAGGATGTGAAACTTTGTGTCGATGGGAATGATCTTGTTGCTGTGTCCTCCACATTTCAGCGGCTTCTTCGCGTTGGGGAACAGTCCCTTTTCGCAATCTGGGACATGCCAATCTATTCATGATTGGCACTTGCAGTTCCATGTTTCTTTAGCCAGTGTTTCAATAAACCATTCTGACGGGGAAACGCATGGCTGATCTATTTGCGCCAACGGGTGCCGAGGCGATAAAAACATACATCTGCACACAAGAAACCGCCGAGGCCGTGTTAGCCCAATTATCGGACGCCCAACAAAAGATTGCTCAATTCCATGGTTTTGACGGCGGTTTGAGCCAAGCATTGATTGTGCATGCAGCGGAACAACCCATCGCACTGTTGGGTATCGGAAACGATGCTGCACGCAAACGTGGACGCTTTGCATTGGCAGCTGCAGCGGCAAAGCTGCCCGATGGCATCTACGAGTTCTGCAATGATGATGCATTGCAAGGTAATTCTGTGGAATTGGTTGGTTGGTTCATCGAGCAATATCGTTTTGATCGATACAAAACGATCAAGCGACCTGCACGGCAATTGGTCAAACCCGCTTGGGCCGATGCCGATAGAATTGCGGCGATGGTCGAGGCCGAAATCCTGTGCCGAGACCTTATCAACACCCCCGCGGCCGATATGGGGCCCGCCGCACTCGCCGATGCAGTTCGGGAATTGGCAGCACAACATAAGGCGGAATTTAACGTCAGTGTGGTGATGACTTGCTAGCCCAAAATTTCCCGATGATCCACGCCGTAGGGCGCGCCGCAGAGCAAGAGCCGCGTTTGATTGACCTTAAGTGGGGCAGTGCAGGGCCAAAGATTACCTTGGTCGGCAAAGGCGTTTGTTTTGATACGGGCGGGTTGGACTTGAAACCAGCCGCCAGCATGGCCCTGATGAAGAAAGATATGGGTGGGTCTGCCAATGTGATTGCATTGGCACATATGATCATGCGAATGAAATTACCTGTTCAACTACGTGTGCTTATCCCCGCGGTCGAAAATGCCGTATCTGGAAATGCGTTTCGCCCCAAAGACATTCTCATGTCACGCAAAGGATTAAGTGTTGAAATCAACAACACCGATGCAGAAGGTCGCTTGGTTTTGGCGGATGCGCTGGCCTTGGCGAGTGAGGATAATCCCGATTTCATTCTGTCCATGGCC
>OBOF01000030.1_pt1 | contig 7260 bp, 8 predicted proteins | sample 1534711 | NCBI WGS metagenome assembly OBOF01 (sample SAMEA3275585, study PRJEB22092) | marine metagenome | biome: ENVO:00000447; feature: ENVO:00002042; material: ENVO:00002010 | collected 2014-06-24T21:20:00+00 | depth 0 m | reverse complement strand
CTGTAAAGTTTTTCCAACTCTCTTGCGGATAGATTCAATCCACGGAACGATTTAGAGATATCATATGCATAACTTCCAAGTGAATGTTTTGAACCTTTAGATGTTACTAGTTTATGCATTTTCTCTAATGCAACTGCAAGCATTCTCTCTTTTGGGGTCATAAGTTTTTCTTGGAATGGTGTGTCTTTAATATATCTGTCTCTTAGAGTATCAGTACCCCACTCTCCTGCACCACCAGGCAACTCTGGTGCATTTTCGGCACCACTAAAAGATTCTGGGACGCAGTTTGGAACCTTTTTGCCATTTTTATCTTTCATACCAATTTGTTTAAATCCAGGCCAACAATCTTCGTCCTTCTTTTTTCCGTTTTTATCGTACTTTCCAGACTCTTTTTTAGCAATTGCAATTGCCGCCTGTTGTGCAAGGTTTTTACCTTCTTCTACAGATTCTTTTTTACCTTTAACTTTCGCTGCAAGGTCTTTATCTGCACCACCCCATGTTCCACTAGACTTGGTAACAAAAGAATTTACTCTTGCCATAGCCCATTGTTGTGGAGTTGTGCCTGGCCTGTGACCAGACTTCCATGCAGCCATTCCTCTATCATAAACTTTTTTGAGAATAGAATAGGGCATACCAGTTTTGTCTGCCTTTTTCTGTAGTCCTTCTATTTTTTCATCTAATTGTTCTTCACCAAACATTTGATCATACTTTTTAGTATGTTTTGATGGTTTTGTTTTTGCACCTTTATCGCCGGGCGCTGGTTTGTAAGACTTGTCATCACCATCTGGTGCAGATGCTTGTTTTTTGAAATGTGCAGCACGCTTTTCTTTTGTTGCCTTAGACATTTTATCACCATCTGCGTCTTTTGCATAATATTTTTTAGGTTGAGTACCGTCTTTATCTTTAATTTGTGGGTCCTGTTGAGTTTTTCTTTCAGTAATAAAATCTGCGAAAGAGTCAAACCCTTCTTTTTTAGTTTCTTTATTATCTTTAGACATAGAACCTTTTTTCACAACCCCTGTTTTTTTAATCTTGTTTACTAATTTTCTATTTCTTAACAAAGATTCATATGTTATTTCTTTACTGGTTGTCGAAAAATTCTTTTTACGCATAATTGTTTTGTGTACAACCTCAAATTCACCATTCTTGTAGTTGATAACTACTGGTAAATTTAAATTTGTAGAAATATCTTTTAGTACAGCCTCAATGTCTGGATTAGATTTGATCTGTGCACCCTTTTTCTTTTGGATTTTTTTGAAAAACTTTTGCAGTTCCGCAACCTTAATTTCTGGTTTATTTCTTGCATCATTCATTCTATCTACAAAGTGCCTTGTAAATGTAACATCAATATCGTATTTTGCAAGCATTCTATCTGCAAATTTTTCCAAATCATTGATTTGTTTTTGAGAAACTTCTTCATCCAGTTTTGGGGCATATTTTGCAAGAATTCTCATAAATCCTTGTTTAGTGACCATCAACTTTTCAAGTTGTTTTTTATATTCATCTCCAAAACGCAAATACACAGTCATAATTTTCCTTGCCTGTACTGGAGTCACTTTCATTGAACTACCGTCTTTAAATTTGACAGGGAATGGAGTTTTACGCATTTCGATATTACCAAGAACTTTAATTGCATCAGACTGAGTAACAATTCTTGCCTCTTCTAAATAATCAAACAATTCATCAAGTAATTCTGAGTCTGCAATATCATCTAAATCGTCAAGAATTCCATGATTAAATAATTCATTATATAATTCAGAATCATCCAACCAAAGTCCCAATTCAGTACTTTCTACTTTCATTGCCTTTCTGATTGCGTTAAATAATTTTTTACCATCTGTCTTTTCAAACTTTGATGGGAGTCCAGATTTAAAACCTTCAATCTTTTTACCAGTTTTAGGATCTTTCTCATCTTCATATCTATTAGCAACGGCGGCCGCTCTCATTTTAGATGCAGACATTCCTGTGACACCAGTTGCATTTTCATCTCTTTCACCAGCAGAGATAATCTGAATACCACCTTCGAAATCATAGAAACCATGTCTACCTTCTTTTCCGTTGTACTTGTTTAGAATACCGTCAAATTCAGATACTCTATCGGAACCAGCGATCATATACGCCTTTTTATAACCCATTTCGTGTAACAAACTTGCAACTTGAAATGCGTTTTTAATATTGTTTTTTGAAATGATGTTTTTAGAATATTTCGGAAACATCTTTTTCATGAATCTGACTTTAGTTTTAAAATCTAATGGATCTTTCTTTGGGTTCTGAGAATGTGATGGGAACACCATAAAGTCTGCATTTTTCTGTTTTGCAACAGATGCAACTTTTTCGATTAATTTTTCATGTCCAGTTGTTGGTGGATTAAATCTACCAAACGCAAATACTATACTATCCTTCATCTGAACCTCTCGTTATTTCCAATATCTTTTCCATCTGTGCCTTAATAATAGGTTCTCTATTAGGCCAGAAAATATATTCTTTATCTTTATTCTTTAACAAGTTCTGCAATAGTGGCATAATCATCTTTTCAACTTTTAAAAGTTTATCTTCGATTATTTCCCTAGAAACATCTGCACTACTTGCCTTTTCTTCATAACCTTGTTTTGCCTGTACAAGTTCAGACATAACATCTCTTTGCATTTCGATCAACTCTGACAACTTAGCATCTAGAGAACGTAACTCTGCACTGGTTGTTTCGGTTGCCTGAGTTACTTGCTCAGTTACATCAACAGATGAAAGACTTTTAAGTTCATCTTCATCTACTGCAGTGAAACCAAAATCTATTTCTTCATATTTGTAATCGTTTGTCATAATACTATCCGTTTCTAAATATTTATTATTATTTCGATTCCACAATTTTGATAATAAGTCTGCCACTTTCCTTAATCAACCTATGATATATCATCTTTTTTATTTCAATTGTATCACCAACAGATAACTTTTTTGGTAATTCGTTATCAAATTGGAAATACCACTCTCCACATTCTAATACTGTCATCATTCTGTCTTCGTGGTCTCTATGCCACACCAATTCATCTTCTGGTACATCTTCTCTAAATGTTCTTACAAAATGATTTTCTTGTTGCAAATCATTGTAAGTATTTACCAAAAGAAATTACCTCCGCCCGATAACCCAAGTGCCTTTGCATATCTTGGTAATCTACATGCCCAATACCCTGCCTTGGTTTTATCATTTTTCTGTGCACAATTATGTCTTGCAGCAAAGTTTTTTCTTGCCTCTGGATCATTAATCTTTGCAGATAATCCAGTATCATCCCCGAATGAAACCTTGATTACATTACCTTTGTCATTTTTAACATAAACGTAATACTTTTTACTACCACCACGTTTAGGTTTGTTTAGTTCTACATCTTTTTCTTCTTCTGTCATTGGCAAATCAAGTGGGACTTCAACACCATCATAGTCTGCAAACTCACCAATATCTGTAGTCAGAATTTCTACATCTGCCTCATTAAGATATACTAACTTATCTTCCTTATAAAGTTTTTTTGCCTCAATAAAAAACTCCCAAAAACCTTCTGAACCCATTCTGAAGATGTTTTCGGAAAATGGAATATTATTTTCCAAGTGAAACCTGATTGCCTCACTACAATCTTCACAGATTGGTTTTCTTGTAAAATTATCAAAACTTTTCATTTCATCAAACCTTTTATTGTTTTTAGTGCCTTCTTGGCGTCTGGGTGTTTAGGATTAATACTAACTTCATCTCCATTCACAAAATCGGAAATGTTTGCAGCCTTACCTAATGCAGAAATTGCCTTATGTAGTGGATCTTTAGAATCAAACTTTCTTTCGAAGTCTGGTTTTCCTCTCAATTCTACCCAACTCTTTTCTTTAGTATCCCACATTTTAAGTACATCCTGCGTTTTACCACGGATGAGTTTCAGTTTAATACCTTCGGAAAATTGGGAAAAACTTTTCATTAGTCATCATCCGAATACATTAGATAATCATACACACTATTCATGTAGTCATTACACTTAGTGATTTTAGATTGCAACCATGCATCTAATTCTACTTCGTCACCTTGTCCCATTTGACGAATTAAGTCGACCAATTGATCTGCCTTATCACTAATAGATTTTAATTCAGTAACGGCCATGTCACCTTCAAAATCTTCATTTAGTGTTTCTTCAGTATCAACTTCTTGTCTCTTTTCAAAATTTTCAAGCATTTGTTGCCATGCAGTTACATGATCGGTCATCTTTTTCCTCCAAAATATTCCTTAGCATGTCCATTCTCTACAAGTAACTGATTGACAGATGTTTCTTCGTCAATCATTACCGTACCAAGGATACGTCCATATTTTCCTGTCTCTTTACCCTTAGTAGTTTTAATCACAACAGATGATCCAACTGGTGCAAGGCCTTTAACATATTCTTTTGCTGCAAGCCCTAACTTCTTTTCTTCCAGATCTCTAGTGCGACTTTCTGGTGTGTTTACTCCATACAATCTTACTCTTTGTTTTCGCATCCACACACCAAAACCTAAATCAATATCAACATCAACGGTATCACCATCTACCCATCTTAAAATTTTTGCTCGATATTCATACATTTACTTATCCCAATTCTTTGCTGCCGTAAAGTTATTATAACTAAACTCTAATCTATCTACCAACTTAACTGCAGTCTTACCGTTGTTATCAATAGCAACATAACCTTCTGCATTACTTACTTCATATCCATTTTTGGTTCTAATGAAAATTTTGGTTAATTGACGCACTGAATTCAATTTTTTAACTATCATTTCTTTTGCGTCTACAATATGTCCCATAAATTCAATAAGGGACAGTACTAATTTTTGATTTTTAATAAGTTGTTTTACTAACTCATCTCTAAGTGCTTCTTTTTCTTTTCTTGCCTTTTCAGTCTTTAATTTTGCAATAATTTTATCGTCAAAAAATCCTTTAACATACATTGCATATTCAAACTGTTTTGCCTTTTCAACAGAAAAGTGTTCTCTACGTTTGATGTACTGGTTTAGATATGTCTTAAAACTTGCACCAGCCAATGAATTTTTAAAGGTTTCATTTTGCATCTTTACGAATTTATCCAATTCCGCAGATTTAATTTTTCTAAAAGAAGTTCCTGCACTAGACAAATACTTCGTAATTTCTTTTGTTTCTGATTTAGTAAACTTAGCACTACCAGAAACATCTTTATAGGTTGCATCATCCATCCAAACACTACTAGACTTTTTTAATTTACTAATATCGGCACCAAATGATGCAGACATTTGTTGTAATTCACTACCAGTGTAAGTTGTATGCCATACAACACCAATTTTTGCTCTATTAATAGTTTTACCCAAATCAGAGTTTGTCGGCACAGCGTAAACTAATGTGTTTGGTTGGAATGTGTAATAATTTTCTCCGTCAATAGTTTTCGTGTCTACATCATCGGTAAACATGAGGTCACCCTGTAACACACCAGTAATGCCCAATTTCGAAAGTTCTGCCAATGCGATTTTAAATTTTGAATTAAGGTTTCCTGAGAGGTCATTATCAATCTCCTGTGTCGTTTTATACAGTTTTGGCTCTTTGTTAAATACAGATTTTTTCGCAACGAAAAATTTACCATCTGATGGGTCAACTCCTGCAAAAATTGCAGGGGCCCCGTCCCATTTTACAGTCATATTTACTTGACTGGTTGCACTACCAGCCAACATATTTCTTAGTGAACGCAAAAAGTTGATGGCAGAACGTCCACCAGAAACACCGAAATTGACAATCTCATCTTCGATATGTTCTAGGTGTAGATTTTTACCACCCTTTTCTTCAGTTAAAAACTCTCTAAACGATTCCATTATTCTACCTTTGCGTAAATACAACTCAATTCAGATTGAGATGATGCATATGATAGTAGTTCTGAAACTACTTTTGTTGGGTTATTGTAATTTTCAATAGTGTAAATTATTTCGGCACCAAGATATTTACTAATAAACCACTGCAACCCACTTTCTGATACCTTTGTTGTTGTTTGCGAAACAAAATCTTCATAATCAATTTTTTCATCACTAATTTTATTAAAGTATTTATAAAAGTTATCTAAGTACTGTTTTGTAACTTTAATAGTCGAAGGTGTTGTAAGTGTCGATCCTGTAACTCTAGAGACAACTCTTTGGACACCCCCGCCACCCATTTTACCTTGGTTTGCACTTTCACCTTTGATTTCTGCCTGCCACGAAGATGCAGGAACACCAAATGTCCTCAACTGTACTTTCCCACCATCAAATGTTATGTAAACATCTTTAGAATTAAAGAAAGTTTTTCCTAAAGTATACCCAGTATACTTGTATATTGGTTTAGTTACACCAGTTTTATTTTTGATTGAGTACTTACCATTACCACTAGTAATCTTTTTCAGAGATACACCGATAATTTTCTTCTTATCAAACATATCTTCAAGATATGTATTCAATTCTACAAAATTATTAAATTGATCCCAGTTGGTTTGTGTTCCCTTTTCAACAATCCAAATATCTGCAGGAGTCCACTTATTAATATTATCAAAAGGTCTGTCTACTTTGTTGATACGTTTAAACGCAGCCTCTACACCATTTACCCACTTACTACCTCTATGATAGACATATTGTTTTTTTGGCAATTTAGAATCTAATAGTTTTGCACCACTAATAGATGATTGTATCCATCCTTCGTCCAATTCTTTGATAATATCTGCAACAGGAATATCCGTATCACACTTCGCAAATGCGGATTCTAATTCCTGATTTGTATAATCCTTTGCATTGTTTCTAAGTGCTGCAAGATATAAACATTGTGCACTTTCACCAATTGCAGTAACACGTGCCCCAGCACCAGAGCCACCACCTTGTGGTTTAACCACTACTCTATAATTCTTACCGTCATATTCAAAGTTAATACATGGAGTAGTTGAAGATTCACTACTGATAAGTTTTTCTTCGTATTTAATTTTCTTGGATTTTAGAGATTTAGTTACACTTTCGTAAACTTTTGATCTCTCTTTTTGTGGGACTCGAACATGATATTTGGCAAGAGTTTTAGTACTCTTGTCAATAATTGTATTTTGATTTCTTACACCTGATATTTCTTGTATAAGTTGACGCATGTATTTATCCTTGCCTTTAGTTCATATTTATGAATTTTCAAAAGACAAGGATAATATAACTGATTCTTACATATAATGGACCCTCGCAGTCTGGAGCGTCCTCGCAGTAGGAGTTAGCTTCTCTAGAAGACTTCGCCGCAGT
>OBOF01000029.1_pt1 | contig 7315 bp, 13 predicted proteins | sample 1534711 | NCBI WGS metagenome assembly OBOF01 (sample SAMEA3275585, study PRJEB22092) | marine metagenome | biome: ENVO:00000447; feature: ENVO:00002042; material: ENVO:00002010 | collected 2014-06-24T21:20:00+00 | depth 0 m | reverse complement strand
GAGGCAGACATACGGTTATGAAGTAAAACACGTAGATTTTACTTCTCCTTGGTCACGTGAAGGTGGTCCAGAGGTGACAACTAAGTTCTTCATTGATGAAGAAAAGGCACAAGAGTACTCAAAAACTCTAAAACCATATTCGGAGACTAGAAAGAATGGGTAAGAAAAAACTACGTGCAAAATACGTTTCTAAAGGTGAAGTTGGTCGTGCAAAGAAAAGTCGTAGTCGTAATGACCCTGATGCGGCCGCCCGTAGAATGATTAATCAACAGGCAGCTTGGCGTGAAGGCAAAAACGTTGTACTTACAATTGAAAACCCTAATAAGAGTGAGACTAATAGACGTTTTATTAAGGTAAATGCACGTGATCATTGGGGAGACCCAAAACGTAAGGTATCATCTATGTAATGACAAAACCAAATACAAAATTTGAATTGTCAGTAAAGGATGTTCGACTAATCGAAGAGGCCTTGCGAGAAAAGATGAACTCTGATGGTAATGACCCAGAGATAAAACAATCTGAAAAGAAACAAATCACGGAATTACTTGGAAAAATACATAATCAAAAAAATTGGTATCGAAGAAGTAATGGTGTATATGTAAGTGGATAACTTAAATGATTAACGCAATCTTTGCAATGACAGAAAATGGTGGAATAGGACATAAAGGTTCTTTGCCATGGCCACACAATTCCAGAGATTTTCGTTGGTTTAAGTCTCACACAAGAAATAACATGGTAGTAATGGGTCGCAATACTTGGGACGATCCGTTACTACCCAAACCACTACCAGATAGAGATAATGTCATTATTACAAATAGGGCCCTAGAGTTCTATCCAAGAGTTGTTCCTATTAAACCACATGGGACACAATCATTTTTGATACAAAACTCTCATAAAGAATTATTCGTTATTGGTGGGGCAAGAGTATTAAATGAAAACTACAAATTAATTAATAGATTTTATACAACAGTTTTTAAAGGTGAATATGAGTGTGATACATTTTTATCTACAGAATTACTAGAGTATATGAAATCAAAAAGAATTACATACGAACAAGATTACGAAGATTTAACTTTTAGAATTTGGGGTTAAAATGTCGATTGAATATGAAATGTTGGATATGTTTGGGAATTTCCATGAAGTCGAATACTTGGATACCCTAACACATATTATGAATTTTGGCGAAGATAGAGATGACAGAACTGGTGTGGGTACTAAATCTGTATTTCATAGTCACCTTACCTTTCCATTAGAAAATCAAATTCCAGTATTTACAACTAAAAAACTTGCATTTAAAAGTGTTGTATCTGAATTATTGTGGTTTCTTGAAGGTTCTGATGATGAACGTAGACTTGCAGAAATTCACTATCAGAAAGATAGATATGACATCCAAGATAAAAAAACCATTTGGACAGATAATGCCGACAATCAAGGTAAGGCATTAGGACATTTAAATGATAGTATTGTAAAAAAACTTGGACCAGTTTATGGTAGACAATGGAGAGGATTTGGTAGAGTAGACCAAATATCAAAACTAATAAAATCACTAAAAGAAGAACCACACAGTCGTAGACACATTTTAAGTGCATGGAATGTCGGCGAGTTAGACAAGATGGCATTACCACCTTGTCATATACTTGCACAGTTTTATGTAACGAATGATGGTGGACTGTGTTGCACGTTATATCAAAGAAGTTGTGATATGTTTTTGGGGGTACCATTCAATGTGGCCAGTTATTCCTTGTTAACTTATATGTTGGCGAAAGAATGTGGCTATTATCCAAAGGAATTTCATTGGATTGGTGGTGATGTACACATCTATAAAAACCACTTTGATGCAGTAAGAGAACAAACATCAAGGATGCCTAAGATGTTTCCACAAGTTTGGATAAATCCAGACAAAAGTATTTTTGATTATAGTGTCGATGATATTAAGTTAGAAAATTATAGACATTTCCCTGCAATTCAAGCGCCAATGGCAATATAGGAGTAAAGTATGACCTTTGATGAATATAAATCAGTTTTAAGAGAAAACGTTGTAAACGTAACTTTCACTAAACTAAACGGTGAAGAAAGAGTGATGAAATGTACACTTATTGCGGATAAAATTCCACATGAGTTTTCTCCTAAATCTCTCATGAAAGAAAGTGAAACTGCGATTGCAGTTTGGGACTTAGATAAAGACGCATGGAGAGCCTTTCGTTTAGACGCAGTGAAAGAATTTGCAATTACATGAGAATAATTTTTTTAATACTACCGATAACTCTGGCGTCATCTTTTGGTTATGAGATGGCAACAGAGTTATTGTCAATCGCCGCATGGATATATCCTTTAATTGTAACATGGGTTGGACTGAGAGTTTTATTTGTTTTGAATTACTTTGAAGATGGTATGATGTTTGTTGGTCCGATGTTTGGGATGCAAGGTACAGTTGGATTGATTAGTGCTGCGGATCTGTATCAAAATGGATATGTATTTACTTCGGGGGTTTTAACTATGGCATCTGCACTTATCATTGGTGCTGCTGGACTATGTTGGTGGTGGGGTCCATCACCCAAAACAAATTCTTTTACCGAAGAAGATGATTTTTAACTTGACATAAATAGATTTTCTTGATAATATAAAGTATAAATTGAGAAAGGAAAAAATATGTCTAAAATGGGTAATATGGTTGTCGGTATGGATGAAGATATCACGTGGATGGACAAAGAAGCATTCATAAAAGAATATGGTGGTATTGGACAAAGATACTGGGAAGAAGTTTATGGTGATGAACTTGTAACTGCAGACGAAGAACGTGCACTTGCTCATATGGAGTATATGGAAATGATTACAGGAAGATTTTGATGGGAAAACGTAGTGATTTTAAACGCAGAAAAAATGATTTATATTTAACACCATTTTCTGCTGTTATACCACTCATTCCACATCTACCAGAAAAGGAATTTAAATATGCAGAACCGTGTGCTGCTGATGGCACTCTTGTTCGTCACTTGTCTGACGCTACTGGCCACAGAGCGATTGCGACTACAATCAGCGATATTGACCCAAGAGATGCAGGAGTTGAAAAGAGAAATGCTCTTGATTTACGATTCGGGAGAGAAACAGAATTAATAATTACCAATCCACCTTGGTCTAGACCATTATTGCATCCTATGATTAGTCTTTTTGCATCACAGAAACCAACTTGGTTACTATTTGATGCGGATTGGATACATACAAAACAGGCAGTTCCATACTTATCAATGTGCAGTAAGATTGTTTCTATTGGTAGGGTTAAATGGATAGAAGGTTCAAAACATACTGGTAAAGATAACTCTTGCTGGTATCTTTTTGAAAAAAACGCAAAAAAAACTGAATTTTTTCCAAAAAAATGGTAAATAATGCTTGACTTTTCGAATCAGAAGTATTATATTATATATGTAAGGTGAGAAAAGAGAGAGATATGATTATGAATGATGCGATTAAAACCCTCCTTGAAGTTATCAAAGAAGACTACTATCAGTGGACTTTGCGGTGTGCAAAAGGTCAGTTGAGTGATATCAACAAGACTATGATTGAAGAATTCAACGAAAAACTTACTTTCAAAAACGGTAGTAAATACATCAAAATCATCAGTGGTGGTGGTGTTTGGGGTTTCGTTGTGAATACTGAAAATGATAAGAAATTTAAAAAGGGTGATATCCTAAAGGCTGCTGGTTGGGCAGCTCCTGCACGAAACGCTGCACGTGGTAACGTGTTTGACGACCAATACAAAGTCCAGTGGACTGGACCTCTTTACTTGAAATAATAACAATAATAATGAGAAAGTGACTGAATGTTTGCAATAAAAGAGAAAACAATATTAACTGACTGCGACGGCGTGCTTCTTGATTGGGAGTACGCCTTTGACGCATGGATGGCTCGTCATGGATATACTATTAAAGTTGAAAATGTCTATGATATGACTATCAAGTATGGACTTGAAAAATTAGAATGTAAACGTCTTGTACGAATGTTTAACGAAAGTGCTTGGGTTCGTCGGTTGCCTCCTTTGCGGGATGCAATTAAGTATGTGAAAAAACTACATGAAGAACATGGTTATGTTTTCCATGCGATTACCAGTTTGAGTAATGACCAATATGCACAACACCTACGGACAAAAAACCTTCGGGAATTGTTTGGTGATACTGCCTTTGAGACTTATGTTTATTTGGATACTGGTGCAGATAAAGATGATGCACTTGCACCCTATGAAGGCACTGGGTGTGTTTGGGTTGAAGATAAAGTGGAAAATGTTGACTTAGGACAACGTTTAGGACTTGATGGATTTTTGATTGCCCACGAACACAATGCCGACTATGCCGGCACTGCGAAACGTGTTTGTGGATGGAAAGAAATTTATCAGTATCTTGCTGATTAATTCCAGTATTGAATTCTACCAGTTGTTGGGGCATCATCTTCTAGATTAGATAGAGTATTTCCAACATCTAGAGTCACTAAAGAAACTGAAGGCTTGCCACTTATTGTATTCAAGTCTGGTGCGACTGTATCTACGCCAGGCAATGTTCTAGTTAAAATCTGTACTGAAGAATCAGAATCTAGTGATACTAGGGACACTGATGGCAATCCAACAACAGTATTTAAGTCTGGTGTAGCTGTGTCTACGCCAGGCAATGTTCTAGTTAAAATCTGTACTGAAGAATCAGAATCTAGTGATACTAGAGATACTGGATTAATACCAACAACACTTGCTGTTGATACTAATCCATCTGTACCTAAAGTTGTGTAATCGGTAATTGTCGAAACATTTACCGATGTATCTAGATTTATTATTGAGTCTGTTGCGGAATTATACGACAACTTTTACTCCTTAGTTGATTTGAACTGCCCAGACACATGTTCCAATGTCATGCATCAGATACTTATCATTACCAGATTGAATAATTTTACCATGCAATGCACCTGTATTATATTGATTGTAATATCTGTTCCAACCAACTAATTTTAGTCCTTTTACACTTCTAGAATTCCATCCTGCATTCGGAGACATGAAAGTAACATCTTGAAGTGTATTTCTATCAAATGCTGAACTATCCCATCCACCTTTGCGATAATTTGTTGTTCCTACTGCGGTAGTGCCTGGAGTATCTATAAAAGTTGGTCCTAATGGAATAGTATAGTTTTGTGCAGCACCACTCGCTACCCTGATAGAATAATTGGCTTGCCAGTTAACAACTTCGCCAAAAGTCTTGCCGTATGATTCATCTTGGTTGTTAATTCCATATGCCAAAATGTTGTACTGATCATACGACCAATCTCCTGTAGTTGATGAATTTGTACTATCACAAATAATACCACCAACAGGGAAGTGTGCACTACCAACATCATAGTCCCATTCTGTAGCAGATGTTAAATCAGAAATTCCAACAATAGGTTTTTTCGTGGTGACAGAAATACCGTCAACTAAAACCCAACAATACTCTTCTGTCGCACATACAGTGATATAGTAATCATTCAATTCTATTGAGCCCTGCATGGTAGACCAGAATGATGGATACTGATATGATGAATTTCCACCAGTTCTGTTTGTAAGATTTGTTGAAGTTCCAATTGTATTATCATCGGCAACTTGGTGCGCTTGGAAATATCCAGCATTATATGACCAAGAACTGTTGTAATATGTATAGAAAGAAATACCTTTTTTCTGTCCTTTTGGATGAGTTGCAGTTTTTGGTGTGGGTGCAGTAAAAGTAAATACCCTTTGACTCGAGTTCCAACTAGGAGTTGTATCCTCTGCAATAAGAGTCCATCCACCCGCAACTGTATTATCAATAACTTCCCAATATTGTACAGTTGATGTATTTGGATTTGGTAATGGAGCTCCTGCAGGGGCTTGCATAATTGCTTTCATTGCATCTTGCAATCCCGCTAATCCGTCATCTGTGCTTGTTACTCTAAACTTGACAATCATTATGCGCCTCCAATTGTTTTTGGTACTAAGTATGTGGCCTGTAGTGTACAGGATGTTTCACCATCACCACTTGTTTTGTGCAATGGCATTACTGCATATTCTACTGCATTTAGTGTTACAGAATCTCCACCTTGTGCAAGATCGTCTGTTGTTCTATAGAAATATGGAATTTTACCAGTCCCTACAATAGAACTTGTACTATTCCCTGCACTACCAATAAAGAATACTGGGATCATAAAGTGTCCTGCACCACCAGAAATTTTTGCACTATTTACTGGTACTCTTGGTGTTGGTGACATTGTTGCAGTGTAATTACTAATAGTTGTAACATTTCCTAAAAACTGTTCAACATTATAAGAGCTTGTACTTGTTTGTATTGAACCAGCTGGCATCATATAGTGGTTCTTCCCCCAATATAATGCTTGTTGGGATGTGATACCAGAAGTCATTGACTGGACGTCAAATTCAAAATTAACTTGTGGTGTATAAACATTATCAATACTATGAGTGTATTGATCCGCTGCGGAATCTTCAAAATCCATAATTCCTGCAGTCATTACTCTTGCGCCGTTATAAAGCTGAATAACAAACCAATAGTCAGATATGTACATAAGGCATCTATCATAGTCTCCTGCACTATCAACGATATATCGTGATGCCTGTCCTGTCCCAGTATCGGCAGTCCAATAATTGTTTACTTGCGATGCAGAGTGAACTGGGCCAGCATCACTTGCATAATTTCTTGCAGATGGTCTATTACCATAATTCCAGTAAAATCTTAATTCTGACTTTGGATTATATAATGTAGTATTATCTCTATTGTTATGATGCTTCTCAACACGGAATTCATACGCAGATGTGTATGAAATATTATATAGATTTGTTACACCAGTTCCGTAGTTACAAGTACCTACGATTTCTGACAATTCTTTGTTGCAATAATCAGAAGTGATATTTGCTGGGTCTGTAATAGTGCCGTTTATAATATTTTGCAAGTCACTCAAAAAGTTTTGATGATTTGTTGTGTTATTTGTGGCAGTTTTATCGAATTCGTATCTTACAAACATTATTCTGCTCCCCCTTCTTCTACTGGAGTATTTTTCGGTGGCATTCCATCTACTAAAATTCCTTCTGGATCAACTACTTCAATTGAATCATCACTCTCTGTCCATACAAGAATCACTTGGTTTCCGTTACTAAAACTTTCCAAAATTTTAATAGCACCCAAAAACATATCAGCAGTATTTATCATGTCTGCATCTTCACCACGTGGTATATGTTTTACTTCGGCAACAGTAATTTCCGTATCAATACGAAAATGTTCTTTTGCCTCTGCGATTTGTTCAGCTGTTGCTGTCATCT
>OBOF01000027.1_pt1 | contig 7538 bp, 6 predicted proteins | sample 1534711 | NCBI WGS metagenome assembly OBOF01 (sample SAMEA3275585, study PRJEB22092) | marine metagenome | biome: ENVO:00000447; feature: ENVO:00002042; material: ENVO:00002010 | collected 2014-06-24T21:20:00+00 | depth 0 m | reverse complement strand
TATTTTTTCTCCAACAGAAAATTTATGCAAGAAAAATAATGGTAAGTGAGAAAGTATGAAATAATCTTCAAACACATATAACATAATTTCTTTCTCTACAAAAATTCCTTTGATGAATCTAGAACCAAAAGTATCTACTGTAGATTTAAATTTTTTATGGAGTATGTCTGCAATTCCAATACTACCATTAAACAAAATAGGAAAAATATTTTGTCTTGATGTATCAGAGTTCGGATTACTCTTAAATGATTGGTAAATGATATTATCAGATTTATCTGAATAATATATTTTAGTGTCATCTTTATGTGTGGATAATTTTAGGCCATCATAATTAATAGAAAACACATATTCATCATTGTGTTTCACTGGAAAGTGTGTTATAAAATGTGTTTCTTTTAGTGTTTTGTTATTGACATTATATATTTTTTGTCTATTTCCATTTTGTGGATTGACTGAGAAAAAGGAGTAACAAACACCATTATCATAGTTGTGATTTAACATTATGCATGAGTCCCAAACTTCTTCCATGTTGTTCCATCAAACCAATAAATTGTTTTATCACTCTCGTCTACTGCCCACTGTCCTTTTTTACCACTTGGAAATACACTTTTATTCGTATAACCAGTAACTGTTACTTCGGTATCAACTGCACTTGGTGCAACACCTTCGTACTTTCCTGAAGTAGAATTATAAACTAGTACATCATTAGTTGCAACACTAGTATGGTCTATATCTTTAAAGTCACTATAGTCTAGATTACTCCATGATAAGTTTGTTCCGTCAGTTTTTAAAAACTTTCCAGAATTTCCGTCTTGTCTTGGTAGTTCCTTTCCACTTGCAGTATCTGGTTGAAATGCATCTAAAATTCTAGAAATAGATGTTGCAATTTTTGCAACTTCATCTGCAGTAACAGAATTCTGTAAAATATTATTCAATCTTGTATTAATTAGATTTTCCAAATTTGAATTTTCAGTTTGTTTTAAATCTTTAATAACTCTTGTATAGTTAACAATTTCAGAAACTGTAGCTGATGGAATATTAGTTTCCAAATCAGAAATCATATTGATAATTGTTGTATCGAAATTTCTATCTGCCATTAGTATACTTCCTTATAAACAACTTAACCATATTGTACCATTCCAAATCCACATCTCTGTAATATCAACAACAAAATAAATTTGTCCAGTTTGTACACCACTTGACGGCAATTCAGACTGTGTAGTTACCATTCCAAAAGATGGTAATGTCGGGATGAATATTTGTTGAGATTCGTCAAATACTAGTAGTTGATTATTTTCTGGTGCATCAGAAGAAATATCATTTACATTTCTAGTAATAAGTCCATTCCATGAATCAGATGTACCACTAGTAGATAAAAAACTACCACCTTTATTTGTTTGACTTGGGATTAATTCGCCTTGAATTGTCACATAGTCTGGTTCTAACATCAATCCGATTGCACGACCAAGTTTCGAAACTTCTTGCGCAGTAGCATTTGTTATTAGGGTTTGTACCCTACTATCCATTGCCTGTTCAATTGTTGAATTTTCACCTTGGTCAAGATAAAGACTTGCTCTTGCAAGTTTCAGTAACTCATCGGCATCAGCGGTAGAAATAAGTTGAATGGTTTTATTAACAACAGCTGTTGTGGACGAATTTAAATTTGAATCTGCCATCTTGTCCCTCTATTACGATCTTTCGAAAATTTTAACTTGTTGGGTGTTTTGGTCATACATAACAGCAACATTACCATCTGCATCCGAATCAAATCCAGTGTCAGTAATACCCGCATTGATAGGAGTTTGGATCCCAGTATCAATGGTTTCAGTCAGAGACCAACTAGTACCATCATAATCATAACAATAAATCTCCGAATTATTTCCACCACTTTGTCCTTGTGCTGCGTGAATAAACATTTTTGTACCATCACCATTCATTCTAACTGCCTGTCCAAACTGTCTAGGATAACCTGTCAAATCTTTATTTGGATTTTCAATTAGTTGTTCCATTGTCCAAGTTGTACCAGTTCTTTTCCAAACTAAAACCGCACCCAATTTTTCCCATGAACTATTGTGGAAATTATAGAACTCTGGGTCTGAAACAACAATCATACTACCATCTGAAGTTATTGCACCAGATGCACCGTATCTTGCATATCTAGGATTGGTACTTGTTGTATATAAGTTTGTGGGTTCCAATTCTTGTTGTCTAACCCAATCAGTGCCATTATAGTAACCAACCATCGCATATCCAGCTCCAGTCGCAAAATGCCATGCCTCTTCTGCCATAACAAGACAGTATTCTCCGTTACTTGATAATTTTGCGTATGCCTCTCCAAAGTATTGGTTTTGTCCTGCAGATCTAAATGAAACTGCACGACTGTTTACAGTATCACTTTCCATTTTACTATATGTACTAGTACCCGAATCATATTCATATATGTCAACTAATACATAATCCGTTGCACTAGTTCCATCATTATAGCCTGGGATTGCAATATAATTACCATCTGGTGTCATATCAATACCACGTTCGGCACGATTGTTTGCATTTTTAGGTCTGTCGATTCGTGAAACTTCAGAATAAGTGTCATCACCTTGTCTTTCATAAATCCAAACTGCACCTTCGTAGTTTGCGCCTGAACCAGTTGCGCCATGATTTCTACCTAAGACTGCGAGTCTAGAACCGTCAGAATTCCATGCACTATTTGCACCGTAATATGTTAAATACCAAGATGCATTTGAATTTGGAGAACGAGATGCTGGTACAATATTTTCTACAAATTCCCAATCAGTAGTGCCTTGTTTTAGAATAGTAACACGACCAACACCTACTCCTGTGCCAGACCCAGTAGCATAGTTTGGATCACCCATAACAATTTGACTTTTATCTGGAGACATTCTAATCATACCAGCCTGAAAGTTTGTAGTTGTTCCAACTGCTGCATCTGCAAATGCGGTACCAAAAGTTGAAATTGTCGGATCCGCAAAACTTACTGTTACTAATAACCAACCCGCCCCATCAAAATAATGAAATGTTCCTTCTGCAATTGCATAATATAAATCTCCTTCTGTACCAACTGGTAAAACAGACTCACTTGCAACTGTAGTAATTGTTGAGTAAGGTAGTGTAAAGGTTGCAGTTAAATCCGTCCCATCATAACCAAGAGTATTATCTTGTACTGGAGATGCAACATTCACACCGTTTATTTCGTCTAAAGTTGGACGCACCCAACTTGTATTAATTCCATTCGTTTCTAATAATTTTAGAATATGTCCTGTTTGTGTAGGTAAATCAACACCATTGATATATGATGTTTCTTTCATATTCATAATTGCACGTGCAAAATATTGTTTTTCTAATGCTGTCGCACTGGACAACAAATCACCAATTCGTGTTGCAATTAGTTGTTCCGCAGAAGTACTTTCTGTCTGTTTGATTGATTTTAGACATACCGATATGTCAAATAAATCCTTTGCAGAAGCTGAAGGAATAAGTGCAAGACACCTTGTGAGTGTGTCAGAAATGGAAGTATTAAAATTTGAATCTGCCATCTATCAACCTATCTTATAGTAACTATTTGGATGATAGAGCCAAGTTCTAATCCGTTTTCAAACACAATTTCATTTTGTGTTGAACTATAAAGACTTGGACTTACTAATCTACCATCAATGAATACTTGTAACCAAGAACTATTTATAAATAAATTCTGGCCATTTTCATCTTGAAAGTCATATCTAAGTCTACTTTGGACAAACACTTCAACTTCATTCGAATATACAAGAGTTGGAGTATTCTTTAAATAGTTATAATCATCTGTGAGTGCTGGTCTATTTTGGACATTCTTCCATTCAACACTAAGGTTATTCAAATCTGGTTTATCAAGTAAATTATTATAACTGATTTGATTAAATCTTGTTATAATTTTATCTAATATTTTAGATTCTAATTCTTGCGTGTTATCTGTAGAAAATACTTTACTCCATTGTTTACCATTCGAATAATGTAAAGTATTATTGTCAACAGTAAGTGTAACCATACCAGAATGTTCTGCAGGATTTGGTAGTTTTGATGCATTAGGAAAACTAGATTTCCATTTTAGTTGTTTTTTAATATTTCCAGTTTCTGCAGTGATATCTAAGGTATTAATTTCTGGATATTTGAATACAGTCACTGTACCCTTTACTGGTGTTTTAAATGTTAATTCAATAACACGGTTATCAGAATATGACACCGAATAATCTTTTTCTAAACTATCTTCAACATAAACAAAAAATGAATTTGAATCTGTATTGAAGTTGTGATTTACAATCCATTTTCTATTACTAGTATTTTGAATATGAAAATAAGTATCTCTTTTTTCTGTCAGTTGATACCAAGTTTTTATTCCGTCTAGGGTGGTAAAAATATATAAGGCTCCCTGCACCAATGCAGTTTCGCCAACTTCTGGATATAGTGGGAAATCTTGCAAATTTGTTGCAAATGTTAAAGTACCCTTTACTCTAACATTATTCAAATTTACTGTTCTATTACGCTGTGTCATCTTGCTCCTCTATATCTTTTGTAAACCTAATGTCTTGAGCAGTCCCAACAAAATAAACTTTACCAGATAGTGCCATGTTTATAATTTCAAACAAGTGTCGTTGATATCTGATAAATTCTAATTTTTCTTCTTTGGTTGCATCTTCATCAAAAAAATTAAAATTATCAATATTACTCTCAATCTTTTTTATCCAAGCAACCAATTGTGCACTATGTATCGTTCTTTTAACCATTTTCTAACATAATCTCCAATACAGTCAAATAATTTTGAATGTTTTTCACTTGTTCTGCATATGCATCTCTAACTTCATCTTTGTGAAAGTTTAACATTAATGCATTTTGTTTCATTACACTAGTGGCCTCTCTCATAATACTTTTTATTTCTTCTGGGTCACTAATAGTTGTCAAGTCATAATACGGCATCTGAATCATTGTATAACTCCTCTTTCAACTATTTATATAAAAAAATAGGGGGCAATTGCCCCCTATCGAAGAATAACCATCAAGTTTATATTAGATATCTGTCATTGCCATTACAGAAACTCTAACATGTCTGGATTCTGTTAGATATACTGTTAATGTGTTTGCATCAGTTTCTTCTACTGGTACAACATCGTTCGCATATAAACCGTCATCCGCCAATACCATAACTTGAATGAGTAGGAAGTTTGAGTTCAAGTTATGGGATACCGTGTGTGTTGTTGCAGTTGCAGTTGATTGATATGTAAATCTCAAATCGTTTACATCAGAACGTACTGAACTATCTCCTGCAATTCTTTGTGCCTGTTCACTTTGAATATCGGATTCAAAATCAAGAATAAGTGATTCTAGTGTATCATAATTATCTTTAATTTGAGTGTCTAGTAATTCATCCGCATCAGCAAGAGATGTTGCAGTATCAATATAATTTGTACCAGATGGTGTGACATATGAACCGTCTGATGCAAGTCCTGCACCAACTTCAATCGCATCAATCGCAGCCTGTACTGTACTATTGATATTTGTTGATAGGGCAGAAATATCATCAGAGTTTTGTTTTACTTGTGCGTCTAATAAGTTATCCGCACTTGCAAGTGATGTTGCAGACGCAATATAATTTGCACTTGAATTTGCAGAATACGTACCATCTGTTGCAAGTCCTGCACCAGTCTGAGTTGTATCTAATTCAGACTGTAGATTAGTAACATCCGTACCAGCATTTGCGATATCATTTAGTACAGACGCAGCAATACGAATACCACTATTACTTAGAGATAAAGAACTACCATCCAACTTGATTGCCAAATCTGCATTTGTTGCAGTTGAATCTGTAGAACCATCTGTTGTTAAGAATAGACCACCACCTGTACGTACATCAATACCGATTTCGTCTGATGGTAATTCTGCAACACCTGCACCGAAGTTTAGATATAATTCATTACCAGATTTTTGAATACCCGCACCAGCAATGATTTGACCTGCACCAGAGAATTGTTCCCAAGTGATCGCAGTAGAACCAACATTGATTGTACCATCTGTTACAACAACATAACCATTGTCTGCGTTTGTAGTACCCTCTTCAACAAATACGAAAACGCCAGGATTTAGTTCTGTACCGTTATCGGCATCAGATGATCGAGAAAGTGACTGTCCTGCACTATTCCAAACATAGATACCATTCTCATCGGCATTTGTTTGATTTTTAACAAGTACTCTATCACCATCTACAAGAGTGACACCATCAATAGATGTAACACTTGCAAGATTTAAAATATTTCCTGTTGTTGCAACACGTACACTTTCTTTAACATCTAGTCCAGTTGCAACACTATCGACGTACTCTTTGTTAGCTGCATCCGTTGGGTCAACTGGTGTTGGTATATTGATAATTCTGTTTGAACCCATGTCCAGATTACCAGACATTGTATCACCAGATTTTGTAAGTTTTGTTGCAATCGCATCTGCATTGGTTTTAATTTGTACATCTAGTTTATCATCTGCATCTTTTAGTGATGTAGCTGCAGTTATATAATTACTACCAGAATTTGCAGTATATGCACCATTTGTACCAAGTCCTGCACCAGTTTGTGTATCATCTACTTCTTGTTGAATGTTTGCAATTGTAACACCAGTCAGAGAAGTAATATCATCGGCATTTTGTTTTACTTGTGCGTCTAGTTTTTCGTCTGCGTCTTTTAAAGATGTTGCGGCAGTTAGGGCATCTACACCACCTGTTAAAACTTTTCCTGATGATGGAATAACTGTGTTATATGCTCTGGCCAATCTAGTAATAGAGTCAAGCAAAATCACAACATCTTTTTTATGCTCAACCATTCTTTTTGCTTTTTCAATAACCATTTCAGCGACTTGGACATGCCGTGTAGCTGGTTCATCAAATGTTGAGGCAACCACCTCACCTTTAACGGATCGCGTCATTTCAGTGACTTCTTCTGGTCTTTCATCAATCAGCAAGACAATAAGCTCTGTTTCAGGATGATTTGCAGTAATCGCATGAGCAATATTTTGCATCATTACTGTTTTACCACTTTTTGGACTCGCAACTATCAAACCTCTTTGCCCTTTTCCAATAGGGGCAATCATATCAATAATTCTGCCTGTAATATTCTCTTCACTGGAAATGTCTCTTTCGAGATTAAGTCTCTCCGTTGGAAATAGCGGTGTAAGATTTTCAAAAAGAATTTTATTCTTAGTATTTTCAGGTGGTTCTTCATTAACTTTTTCAACTTTAACTAAAGCAAAATATCTTTCACTGTCCTTAGGAGTTCTTATTTCTCCAGCCACTGTATCTCCAGTGTGAAGATTAAATCTTCTTATCTGGGATGGCGATACGTAAATATCATCTGGCCCGGCAAGATATGATGTGTCAGCTGATCTGAGAAAACCAAATCCATCTGGTAAAACTTCTAGAGTACCTTGGCCATATAAAGTCTCACCATTTTTAGCCTTCGTTTTTAAAATTGCAAAGATTAGATCTTGCTTTCGCATACGACCTGCAT
>OBOF01000026.1_pt1 | contig 7612 bp, 5 predicted proteins | sample 1534711 | NCBI WGS metagenome assembly OBOF01 (sample SAMEA3275585, study PRJEB22092) | marine metagenome | biome: ENVO:00000447; feature: ENVO:00002042; material: ENVO:00002010 | collected 2014-06-24T21:20:00+00 | depth 0 m | reverse complement strand
GTTTCCTTGTTTGTGGCCTCTGTCGCATTCGAAGCGGGGCCTGTGCAGGATGCGGCCAAAATGGGTGCACTCTTTAGTTTTGGTGCAGCGGTGCTTTCGATTATCGCGGGCAAAGTGTTCAGAGTTCAGAAAAAAGAACTTTAGAAACCAATACAAATTTAGAATTAAGCCCAGCCACTTGGCTGGGCTTAATTTTTCGTAACCAAGGTTGGCATCAATTGATGTATGAACGACCACCGTAACCCCGTAAATCAGCAGCCAAACTTGTTTTCCGAGGCAAACGCAAAATTTGCAATTAAACAGGCGGTTTAGCTACCCTCATATATCAAAGATCATCGTAAACGATTGCGGGAACGTTTCATCAATGTTGGCGCGGATGCCGTACTAGATTTCGAATTATTGGAACTGGTCTTATTTTGCGCAATTCCCAGACAGGACGTTAAACCACTTGCACGCATGTTAATTGAAACATTTGGGGATTTTAATGGTGTTTTGTCTGCGACGCAGGCTCAGCTTTTGGATGTTGAAGGCGTAGGTGCATCAGTCGCCTTTGAACTGAAAATTGCAGACGCCGTCGCACACAGGTTAAGTCGTGCAAAAGTAATCGGTAAACATGTTTTGTCTTCTTGGCAGGCCTTGCTTGAATATGGTCAGACGACATTGGCACATAAAAAATCCGAGGAATTTCACGATCTATTTTTGGATCGCAAAAATCACCTGATTCAGGATGATTGTTTGGGGCGCGGTATCGTGGGCCATGTCCCAGTTTATCCACGCGAGATTGTAAAGCGCGCATTAGAACGAGATGCATCGGCCTTGATCCTGATCCAGAATCATCCCTCAGGTGATCCAACTCCAGCCCAAAAAGATATTGCCATGACCGAGCGTATTGTTGCGGCTGCCGATGCTGTTGGTATCGCCGTTCATGTCGCGCTGACAAGATATTGGTCCTTCGCGCTACACTTGGTCTGAATTTTGAAAAAGAGGTTAGCGAAACGTTAACCTCTTCAAATGCGGTTTCCGGCGGGCGCAGGTCTTAACTCAGGCGGCCGTGGCAATGCTTGAATTTTTTGCCTGAACCGCAAGGGCAGGCTTCATTGCGTCCTGTTTGCTCCCAACCCTCAGGCAGTTCAGATACATCCAACGCTTCAGCTTCTTGTTCGGCTGCAACTTGCTGTGCACCTTGTGCCTGAATTTGCTGCGCCAACATTTGTTGCATCATCGCTTGCCGCTCTTCTTCTGTCAGCGGGCGTACACGACCAATTTGTTGGGTCACATCGACACGCAATCCATTCAACAGAGATTCAAATAACTGGAACGCTTCATTCTTGTATTCGTTCAATGGATCGCGTTGTGCGTATCCTCGGAAACTAACAACGCTTCGCAAATGTTCCAACATCAACAAATGTTCGCGCCATTTACTATCAATTGTGCTTAGCAGTACTTGGCGTTGGACCTGGGCAAAGCTTTCTGCGCCAAAGGCCTCTTGTTTCTCGGCCAGCTGCTTGTCCGCGGCTTCCTCTAAACGTTCGCGCAATACGTCATCGTCAACACCCTCTTCTGCGGCCCATGCAATCACAGGTACGTCCAGATTTAGGTTTTCGATGACAGCTGCGTATAACCCTTCTGTATCCCACTGGTCGGCATATGATCGTGGGGGCATGTAGGTTTCGATCAGATCGTCGATAACATCGTTGCGCATATCAACGATGATTTCGTTCAGATCTTCGGACTGCATGATATCCAAGCGTTGTTCAAAAATCGCCTTACGCTGATCATTCATGACATCGTCAAATTTCAACAGCTGTTTGCGGATATCAAAATTGCGGCCTTCGACCTTCGCCTGCGCGCGTTCTAGCGATTTGTTCACCCAAGGGTGTTCAATGGCTTCGCCTTGTTGCATACCCAGCGTACCCAAAATTTTATCAAGACGTTCAGAGCCAAAGATACGCATTAGGTCATCATCAAGGCTTAGGAAAAATGACGAACGGCCTGGGTCACCCTGACGGCCGGATCGACCACGTAACTGATTATCAATCCGGCGGCTTTCGTGGCGTTCTGTGGCCAAGACAAACAAACCGCCTGCATCTTTGACCGCTTGTTCATCCGTTTTGTGCGCTTCTTCGATTTGCGCACGAATTTCGTCTGGGTTCCCGTCTGGGTTTGCGGCGATAGCGTCCATGATTTTGAATTCGACATTGCCGCCCAGTTTGATGTCAGTACCGCGGCCTGCCATATTGGTCGCGATTGTAACGGCACTCAATTTGCCCGCATCCGCAACAATTTGCGCTTCTTGTTCGTGCTGACGGGCATTTAGAACGTTATGTTTTATTCCCGCATTTGTCAGTTGTTGAGACAACAATTCAGATTTTTCAATTGATGTTGTGCCAACCAAGATTGGCTGACCCTTTGCGTTGGCCTCTTTGATCGTTTTGACAATTGCATCATACTTTTCTTGGGTTGTACGATACACTTTGTCATCTTCGTCAAGCCGTGCAATCGGGCGATTTGTCGGGATCTCCACAACGCCAAGTTTGTAGATTTCCATAAATTCTTCGGCTTCTGTTGCGGCCGTTCCTGTCATGCCACCTAATTTGTCGTAAAGACGGAAATAGTTTTGGAACGTAACGCTTGCCAACGTGACATTTTCGGGCTGAATTTGGCAACCTTCTTTGGCCTCGATCGCTTGGTGTAGGCCGTCAGACAAACGGCGCCCTGCCATCATACGTCCTGTGAATTCGTCGATCAAAACCACCTGACCGTCACGCACGATGTAATCTTTGTCACGGGTAAAGAGTTTGAACGCACGCAAACCTTGGTTTACGTGGTGGACTATTGTGGTGCTTTCTGGATCATAGAGTGATTGACCTTCGGGGAGCACGCCATGCAGTTGAAGGATTTCTTCAAGGAAATCGTTGCCTTCATCTGTGAAACTTACATTTCGTGTCTTTTCATCTAAAGTGTAGTGTTCGTCTTTTAGCTCGGGGATCAACTGATTGATCTTGATGTAGAGGTCCGAGCGATCTTGCGATGGACCTGAAATGATCAACGGTGTTCGCGCCTCATCAACTAGGATGCTGTCCACCTCGTCGACGATTGCAAAATGATGATCGCGTTGGGCCATTTCTTCGATGCTGCCGCGCATGTTATCGCGCAAATAATCGAACCCTAATTCGTTGTTTGTGGCGTAGGTCACATCACACGCATAGGCAGCTGATTTTTCCGCCTCTTCTTGCTGTGGATAAACAACACCTGTCGTCATCCCAAGGGCGGTAAACACATTTGACATCCAGTCGGCGTCACGCTTTGCCAGATAGTCGTTTACGGTAACCACGTGTACGCCGCGGCCAGTCAGGGCATTCAAATAGGCTGGGAAGGTCGCAACCAATGTTTTACCTTCACCCGTTTTCATTTCCGCAATGTTGCCGCGATGCAGGAAAATACCCCCGATCAACTGAACATCAAACGCGCGCAGACCAAGTGCGCGTTTGGCGCCCTCACGACAGTTTGCAAATGCCTCTGGTAACAACGCGTCCAGCGTTTCACCATTTTCATACCGTGATTTGAACTCGGCCGTTTTCTCGATCAATTGGGCGTCGCTCAGGGCCTCAAACTCTGGTTCCAGTGCGTTGATTTTTTCGATCAACGGACGAACAGATTTAACTTTGCGGTCGTTTTGGGTGCCAAACACCTTGCGCGTAATTGTTCCTAGACCAAACATCGTCACTCCGTTCATCTCGTACTATTTTTACATTCATTGTCTTGCTAGGCGTACGCGCAGCAATTAGAGAGGAATAGCACTGTTTTATATTGCTCTTAGCGATGTAAGGGGGCGAATAATAAGTGTCAACGGCGCGGGCTAATCGACAGGGCGAATATAGGAGTTTTCTATGAAACTATTGCAAATTGTGACCAATATAACGGTTGCAGCAGGCTTATTGGTAAGTGCGGCAAATGCACAGTCATCCGTAGACTCGGATGTCGTCGTCGCGACCGTGAATGGCGAAGAGATCAAGATGGGTCATGTTGTGATGGTGTACGATACCTTGCCGCAACAATATAAGTCATTGCCTGCAGAGCAAGTATTCCAAGGAATTGTTGAGCAGATCATTCAACAAACCGTGCTTGCTCAGGCGGCCGCCAATCCGAATGCGAACTATATTGAATTTGCAGTGGACAATGAGCGACGCATTCTAACGGCATCGCAAATGATTGACGAAATCACCACAGAAGCGACAAGCGAAGATAAGCTGCACGCGTATTATGATGCAACATATCAGAGCGCAGATTTAGGGCGTGAATACAATGCATCGCATATCTTGGTCGAAAGCGAAGAAGAAGCCAAGGACCTGATTGTCAAACTATCTGACGGTGCCGATTTCGCTGCCTTGGCGCAAGAGTTTTCAACGGGTCCGTCTGGCCCCAACGGAGGGTCGCTTGGCTGGTTTGGTCAGGGTCGGATGGTTGCGCCATTCGAACAAGCGGTGATGAGCCTGACAGTGGGTGAGGTTTCCCCGTTGCCTGTGCAAACTCAATTCGGTTGGCATGTGATCATACTAAACGACATGCGGGCAGTTCAGGCTCCTGCGTTTGAAGAAGTCAGCGGAGAAATCGCAGCCGAGCTTCAACGCGTCGCAATTGAAGAGCGTGTGAAAGTCATGGTTGATGGCGCTGCGGTTGTTCGTGTTGATCAATCAACTCTGAACGTTGATGCAGTCAAAACAGATATCTCAGAGTTGGACTAACACATGGCCGTTGTCACAAAGATTTCCCCACTGGCCCCAAAGGCGTTTCCAGATTTACCTGTGATTAAGGGGGTGCGGTTTGCAACTGCTGCTGCTGGTGTCAAATATCAGGGCCGAACAGATGTCATGTTGGCCGTTGCAGATGCGGGCAGTAGTGTTGCGGGAGTTTTCACAAAATCCGCCACGCGGGCGGCGCCAGTTTTGGATTGTCAGGACAAAATCGGGAAATCCAGCGATGCGGGTGTGGCCATTTTGGTGAATTCTGGAAATGCCAATGCGTTTACAGGAAAATTTGGCCGTGCATCGGTAGAGGCAATTACCTCTGCCGTCGCTGATTCAACAAATATGTCTGTTGAACGTGTATTCACGTCGTCAACGGGTGTCATTGGTGAACCATTGCCCCATGATCGCGTCATTGCAGTAATCGATGAATTGAACAGAAATTTATCCGAAAACGCGCTTGAGGATGCGGCGCGCGCGATAATGACAACAGATACCTATGCAAAAGGTGCGTCTGCTGTTGTCGAAACGCCAGCGGGACCTGTTAACATCGCTGGGATCGCCAAAGGCTCGGGCATGATTGCACCGGATATGGCGACTATGCTGGTTTATATTTTCACGGATGCAAAAATTGAACAGTCGGTTTTGCAACATATGATTTCGTCGATCACGGCTCAGACGTTCAACAGCATCACAGTCGATAGTGATACATCCACTTCTGATACATTGTTGGCGGTTGCAACGGGTGCAAGTGGGATCGCGATCGCTGAGGCAGATAAAGAATTCAGTGACGCGCTAAACTCTGTCATGTTGGAACTTGCGCATCTGGTTGTTCGGGACGGGGAAGGGGCCACCAAATTTGTCGAAATAAATGTGTCAGGCGCCGCCAACGATGCCGATGCGAAAACGCATGCGATGGCCATTGCCAATTCACCCCTGATCAAAACCGCAATTGCAGGCGAAGATCCCAATTGGGGACGCGTTGTGATGGCAATCGGAAAATCGGGTGCGGCGGCAGATCGTGATAGTTTGTCAATTTCATTTGGGGATATCTTGGTCGCGAAAGAAGGCTGGGTTGCAGATGACTATCGCGAAGAAGATGGTGCAAACTACATGAAAAATGATCACATCGTACTGAATGTCGATGTCGGAATAGGTGACGGTGAATCAACAGTTTGGACCTGTGATTTGACGCACGGATATATCGAAATTAATGCGGACTATCGGTCATGAAGATAATTTTGGTTTCTGCTGTCGCACTTATTGACCCCGATGGACGCGTTTTACTGGCACAACGACCCGAGGGTAAATCCATGGTAGGGTTGTGGGAATTTCCAGGGGGCAAGGTTGAGGCCGGTGAAACACCCGAAGGCGCGCTTGTCCGTGAGTTGCATGAAGAACTGGGGATCGAAACATGGTCCAGCTGTTTGGCGCCACTTACGTTTGCGTCGCATACTTATGATGATTTTCATCTCTTGATGCCGCTGTTTGCCTGCCGCAAATGGGATGGCATTGTTCAGGGAAAAGAGGATCAAAAATTGGCATGGGTGCACGCAAAAGATCTGAATAAATACCCGATGCCCCCAGCGGATATTCCAATAATTCCGATATTGCGAGATTGGTTATAAAAAACGCCCCAGATTGGGGCGTTTTCAATTTAATCTAGTGTACGTGCAACTTCTTCACGTTCGAAGATTTCGATCACATCGTTAGGTCGAATATCGTCATAGTTTTCAAATGCCATACCGCATTCTTGACCAGACTGAACATCTTTGACTTCGTCCTTAAAGCGTTTCAACGTTTTCAGCGTTCCTTCGTGGATCACCACGTTGTCGCGTAGTAGACGCACGCCTGCACTGCGACGGGCAACACCCTCGGTCACGATACAACCTGCAACTTTGCCAACGCCAGACACTTTGAAGACCTCTTTGATCTGCGCGTAACCGATGAAGTTTTCGCGAATTTCCGCAGACAACAGACCACTTGCCGCCGCACGCACATCGTCCACCAAGTCGTAGATGATGGAATAGTAGCGGATTTCAACGCCTTTTTGGTTTGCGGAATTTCGTGCAGATGCATTGGCACGCACGTTAAATCCGATGACAGGCGCACCCGATGCTTCGGCCAAACCGACATCGGTATCCGTAATCGCGCCCACACCGTAGTGCAGCACGCGCACGCGCACCTCATCATTGCCGATTTTTTCCATCGCTTGCACGATCGCCTCAGCAGAACCTTGTACGTCTGCCTTAACCAAAATTGGCATTTCGGTAAGGTTTTCGTTTTCTTTTGCACGCGCCATCAATTGTTCAAGCGTTGTAGCAGCACCTGCCGCTGCACGTTTTTCTTTCGCAAGGTCGATACGATAATCTGCGATCTCACGTGCTTGCGCTTCTGTATCAACAACGTTCAAAACGTCGCCAGCTTCTGGTGTGCCATTCAGGCCAAGTACCTCAACAGGAACAGATGGACCTGCTTCTTTCACGCGCTCGCCTTTGTCATTGATCAATGCGCGGACCTTACCCCACTGTTCGCCAACAACGAAAATATCGCCCTGTTTCAAAGTTCCTTTTTGAACCAGAACAGTTGCAACAGGTCCACGTCCCACATCCAACTGTGCCTCGATCACGGCACCCTGGGCTGCGCGTTTTGGGTTGGCTTTCAGTTCAAGGATTTCCGCCTGCAGCGAAATCGCCTCAAGCAATTGATCCAACCCTGTTTTGGCCAATGCTGATACTTCAACATCTTGGACATCACCTGACATCGCTTCCACAATGACTTCATGCTGCAACAATTCTGTGCGCACGATATCTGGGTTAGCATCTGGTTTATCACACTTGTTGATCGCGACGATCATTGGAACCTTT
>OBOF01000023.1_pt1 | contig 7879 bp, 18 predicted proteins | sample 1534711 | NCBI WGS metagenome assembly OBOF01 (sample SAMEA3275585, study PRJEB22092) | marine metagenome | biome: ENVO:00000447; feature: ENVO:00002042; material: ENVO:00002010 | collected 2014-06-24T21:20:00+00 | depth 0 m | reverse complement strand
CAGGTTTACGTTGGAGAGCCAAGTATGGAAGATACTGTGAGTATTTTACGTGGTCTCAAACCAGCGTACGAGTTGCATCATGGCGTGAGGATTCGAGATGAGGCACTAATTGCAGCTGCAAAACTGAGTTCAAGGTATTTGCTTGTGCATACTGTCAACCCCTAATTTCCTATGCTTCGTATACTGTAGGACGAGCAATGTCGTTCGCATCACAGTAGATGTTTAGCTCGTCTAGTACACTAGTAAGGAAGTTATACTTCTTCATAGCCTGTGCGTGACTGATCTCTCCGTCACAGTGTAGGTTCTCAGGACTCAGTTCGCCGTCTAGCTTTGAGCCAATTGCTTGAGCACTCTGTGCGTCTAGTGGGAATTCAATGCCACTCTTGCCAAAGATAGCGTTCCATGAGTTCAATTGCTCTACATAGTTGGTGAGCACGTTGCCTGGTTCACGCATAGTCTCGTCTAGGATCTTGCCTGGCTTGAACACAGGTGCTTCATAGCTTGCGAATGAACGACATGGTTGACGATCCCAAACCTTGCCTTCTTTAGTCTTAGGCTCAACACCGTGACGTGCCTTGTATGCATCAAAGAAGCGAGCCGCATCGCAGTCACCTTCTAGGTACGCAGTGCCGCCTTTCATGTATGAGTAGGAAGAGATATCGTTTTGGATGCCTAGGTCTACCAGCTCGTCGATCTTAACTGCCAACCATTCGTGACCTGCATCAATTGCCCAAATATAAGTTTTCATCGTTTTGCCCTCGTTTGTTTAACTTACAATACTATAATAACATCTTTTGGGGAGATGTCAACCCCTAATCTGCAAATTCTTCTTCTTCTTTCTGAGCTGATTCGATCAAGCTCTCTAGAGTTGTGTCATAGGAGTTCCAGCTGGAACCAAACGAGAACGCACCGTATGCATCACCTGTCTGATATTGGCTTGGAAAGTGTTGCTTGAAAATGCGAGCGCATTCGTTGCCTAGGTCATCCAACTCCTGCTGGATCTCTGCCAAACGCTCTAGTGCGTGATACTTGCTCATATTAATACTCCTCACCAAAGTCTGCCCATTCCTGCTCCCAGGTAGGCTGCCCGTCGTCTTCGTCAAAGAAGCGTTCGCTCCACTCGTTGCAGTCCAGCATATCCTCAACATCATCTGTTGACATATACTTGAGGCAAGCCATCAGCATTGACTCTGCTGATACGATGCCGTTGTCTACAAGCTCTAGTGCGATATCTCTTGAATTTGCCATTGCGTTTGCCCTCGCTTTGTTTAACTTATGTTTATATAATAGCAAAAGGGGCGACATTTGTCAACCCCTTTTTTAGATTAAATTAAGGTGTTATGCAAATTTCTTTGCACGACTACCGTTAACATCACGAGCAGACACTGCATAACGAGCAGTACCTACTGAGCTAGAGTCAACACGGACATTCAATCCATGCTCACGGAACTCGCTCATACGTGCTGGCAGATTCTGGATACCAAAACGAGCTGAAGCGTCAGCCGCTGTTAGAGTCTTGCCAGTGCCGCGAAGATAGTTCTCAAGAAAAACCTTCTGGCTTGCTTTGATAGTAGTAAATGACATAGTTTGCCTCCTTAGGCCTTAGTTTTAAAAATTACACTAATCTCTTAGTGTTAGTACATTATAACACCTTTTGGGGAGATGTCAACCCCTTTTTGCAAATTATCTACGGATGATACGAGTTGATAGTACCTGACCGTAGCAGTTGACCTTTACTTGTTCAGCATAGTTACCATGACGGATAACCTTAGTGCCGCACACAGCACGAGGATCGTTTGCACCACTTGAGTAGCCTGGACGATGACGCTCGTTGATTGGATTGTGCTCTGAGCCCCAAGGTGTGTTGCCTTCTAAGCCTTCGCTACGCTCGTCGTCGTAGAACACTTCTTTGACAATAGCACCTACAATTACTGCTGTAAGGATGTTCTTGACTTCGTCGTTAGCTTCGGCAGGTGCTGGAGCAAGCAATAGTGCGCCGCCTACTACGGCTGCTGACATTAGTGTGCTTGTGGAGTTGATTAAGAATTTTTTCATTTGTTTAGCCCTTTGCCCTAACTGTTATATACAGTATACGATCTAGTTAGGGATCTGTCAACCGTTTTTTGCAAAAAAGATTCCTAGTAAAATCAATGACTTAGCAAGGACGGTCCATATCCTCGTTGGCTTGACGGCAGTTCAATATGCTGTTCAACTCCTGCCAACGAGAACGTTTTTCTTCAAGATCAATGGAATCGTCGTGTTCAATACGCTCGATCTCTTCGTAAAGCTCTGCAAGCTTCATCACTCTGTACTTTTCAAATACTGATTCTAGCATAAGTCACATGCCCAATAAGTTCCGTCGAATTCTGCTTGTAGTGCACCTAGTGGAAAGTCTTTGTGCTCAAACAGGATGTAAGGTTTAGCAGTAAACTGGCAAATACCTTGTGTGTGGATATTAACTTCGTCTAGTGCAATGAAACGTTCGTCTGTGTTGCGGTAAGCTGAGTTAAAAACCTTAATCATTGTTTGGCCCTTTCTTTGTTGCCCTATACATATAATATAGCTTATCTACTCTCGTTTGTCAACCAAAAAGATACAAAAAGATTAAAAAAAATACCCGGGGTTCGGACGAGGGCATGTCCTACTACCCGGGTATCACATGTTGGAAGAGCGTGAGGGCGTGCTCTGTCCAACTACCTTAGGGATTCAGCTTCTAACGGCTGTTCTCCCTACAGCAGCGATGAGGGCGGTCGCTGCTGTAACTGTGTGCGGAGCGTGAGGGCTATGCTCTACGCATCACAGTGTTCTCGGCCATTGCTTCCCATTTTGTAGGAAACGCTTTGGCCAAGTCTGCTACCTTGAGCACTGTACGAAGTGACAGCTCTCTAAGGCGATTCTTATTGACATCTACGAAGTCTACAATCTCTTCTTTGACTTCATCATCCAGCTTGTAGTCTTGGAGCATACCGTCCTGAACTACCTGCTTGATGCGCAACATCTTGTCACGCTCTGTGTCAATGGTAAGGTCCATATAGTGGCAGCGTGATTCTAGCGCACTCAAGTGCTCACGCAACTTGCCTTTGACCTTGTCAAACTTCAGGTTGGTAATAAAGATCGCACTTGCTTCAAACTTGAAGCTGTCTGGTACGCCTTCATTACGCAACTTAAAGCTGTCAGTGTTCCAGTGGATTGTTCTAGTCTTCTTAGAGTCTAGAGCAGCCTTTAGAATGTTTAGACTAAGCTCTTCTTGGAAGATGCTATCACAATCATCAAACACCACAACATTGCCTTTATTGGCCATATTGAAAAGCTTACAGTAGAGTCCGATTGGACTCATTGCGCCTTTGATGACCTCAAAAGACTTTCCAGCACCAAGAGTCTCCATAGTCTTGTATCGATCAAGTACTTCTTCGACACCGTGACTCTTGCCCACGCCCGGAGGGCCGGAGACGATCATAGCACGAACATCTCCCTTTTTGACGGCCTTGGTCATGTCTTTAAGCATATCAAACCGTTCGCGGATGCGCTCTACAATCTCAGCGTCTGACTCTTCGCGCTCAGTTGCTTTGACCTCTTGACCAACTAGCTCGTAACCCTCCGGGCCTGACACCTTAATCTTGATGTTTCGGTCCGGAAATCCATTTACAGCAGATCCATCTACTGTTACGTAACCGCCTTTGGCGCCTACTTTGAATTCTTCTACTAGGGGAAACACAAGACCTGCCATGTCTGCGTCTTTGCCCCGGATCTTATATGTGCCTTCTGAAATTCTAATATTTTGCATCTTGCCCTCGCAATGTTTAATTTACTCTACTAGTATACAGCCTTTACAACGTTTGTCAACCACTAATTGCTGCTAAGAGCAAACTAAATGTACCAACTATTACAGCCACGTAGACCGTGTACCATGACACTTGTACCAGCAGCTGGCGGAAGAATCCAACAGGTTGGTTGCACTCTTCACAGCGGCCAGCAAAGAAGCTCTTCTCTCTCGAAAAGCATTCCGGACAGATAGCCATCTACGCCTCCTCTCCAAACATCTCGTCCCAGTTGTCGATGCCAGTTTTGAAGAACTCGCGATCGTCTGCTGAGAGATTAGGGAAAGCGTTTTGAAGCAGCGCACCTGCTTCGTAAGCAGCAACCTGCTCTGGCGTGATATCTAAATCACGAGTGTTAACGGAACCGTTGAATGGATTAGTACGTGTGATAAGCATAGTAAGCCCTCTTTGCTATTTCCTAACTGTTATATACAGTATATCATCAACTGCTGGGTTTGTCAACCACTTTTTTCATCTTTTTTTGGTGCCCGCACCCAGACTCGAACTGGGACGCTCTAAGAGCGAGAGATTTTAAGTCTCTTGTGTCTACCTATTCCACCATGCGGGCGAATCTGGCCTGCCCTGCAGGATTCGAACCTGCGACCCACAGCTTAGAAGGCTGTTGCTCTATCCAGCTGAGCTAAGGGCAGATACTTGGTGGGCCCACCAGGACTTGAACCTGGAACCTTACCGTTATGAGCGGTGCGCTCTAACCAATTGAGCTATAGGCCCGAATCATTAAGATCCGTGAAATACAAACTCCTCTTGGCTTGCTTCAAACTCAGCAACTTTTTGCTCAGCTTCTTCGATCATACCTAGCACAATCATATCTGCTAGGTCAGGTTGTGTTTTTAGGATTGCCCGTAGGCCGTTAAGACGTTCGATAAGTTGAACTTGATCAATCATTACTTCACCCATACGTGATTGAATTTGGTAGGCATATTCTCGCAGGAATACGCAGTAGTGCCAAACAGCACAGAATCATAGTTTTGGACCTGCTTGCACATGTTGCTCTCGTAGCTGACTAGCACATCTGGAATCGATAGTGCATAATCTGCCATTGCAAAGATACCTGCTCCAATTACCATTCCGACTGCTAAAGGTTTAATTACTTGTAACATACTGCTACCCTCTTTGTTAACTTATACATACATAATAGCATCACTGTAGGAAATGTCAACCCCTAATTTGCATATTCTTGACATTTTTTTAGGTACCACTTCTCAACTACAGGAAGACCTTCGTCGTCCTCGTCTACAGCGATATAGGCAACAGTCTTCATAACAACCGCATAGCGATATGGCGAACCGATAGTGTCGCCTACCCATACCTTGTGAGTGAAGCCGCCGTTCTCGTCAGCAGCCATATGATCCTCGTTGATAGAGAATTCAAAATAGTTGCCAGTGTCCTTCTCAACGAACACACCGATCGGATCTTGTGTATGAGTGTAATAAGCCATTGGAGCCCTCCGTTTGCCTAACTGTTGTATACAGTATATGCTCAGGGAATCAATTTGTCAACCAAAAAGATTCCCTTGCAGATCAATAACTTACATAGAGGGCGAAAGATCTGTTAGATCTACATCATCTTCCATTTCCATCTCGTCGTCCCATTCTGCAAACTGATTGCTTAGATCGAACTCGTCGTCTAGTCGCTTGTAGAGGTCGTCACGCTCGTAGTGTGGCAGTTCATACTGCTCGTGTAGGTCGTTACAGTATTCGTCGCCGTCCTCTGAACTCCAAAAGCCTGCAAAGTCCATGCCTGGCTCATAGTATGAACACTCGATCACACACGAGTCAAAGTCGTCTGCGAGTTGTTCATAAGCACCAATAGGCGGAGCCCATGCACTCTCAAACCAACCTGAGATACTAGCAGTGCCGTCGCCATTGTCTAAAAACTCTAGGCCTTCTAGTGAGACATCCCACTTGGTCCCCCAGTTGGATACTCGCCAGTCATACCAGTTGGGAGAGTCGCTGGGCGAGGTTGTGTCTTCTAGTTCTGCAGGCATTGGCATGATTGCTTGTAGCAAACCGTCTGCTGCCTGTGCTGACTCCCAAAGGTCTTTGATTGATTCTGTGTTACCAGTGATTGCGAAGTTGTTGTTGCACCAGTTAGGCATATTCAGTCTCCCCCATAAGTTCTGTATCAACGATATCGGAATGTTCAAACGAGTAATCACACTCGCTCATAATGTCGTGGACATCTGCGTCACGCAATACTTCTAGTGCGACAACAACATACACAGTCTTGGTATTATCTGCTCCAGCCATAATCTAATCTCCTTACAGCGGGGTCTAGTCAGCAATGCTAACTAGACGAGTTTCAACAAAGTCGAACACAGGAAAGCCGTGCTCGTCTCGTGTGTTGTGATCGTTGTAGATCCAGCTGTGTCCGTCCCAGACGTAAAAGTATTCACAACCGCAAGCATCGTAGTGCTCTACAAAGTCTGCGAAGTTGTCAAACTCACGTGCGTCTACATCTGACTCGCCTCTGTCACGTCCGTAGAAGATTGTGCAACCTTTTTCGGGTGATTCAAACGAGTGTTCGCCTGTAGGAAAGATTTCCTTGTCTAGGAATGATTGGTCGCCTAGCTCTACCAACTGTGCAATCTTGCGAGCCTGTTGATAGTGCTCCTGCAACATTGCGCCTGTGTAGGCTGGATAGCCGTCGTAGTGTGAATACTTTGCACGGATTGTGCCGTTTGGTGTTTTGTAACCGATTGCTGAACGTGTTCCCATTGTGTTGCCCTCTTTGCTAATTTATATAAACAGTATATGCTCAATTGAGCTCGTTGTCAACCACTTTTTGGTCAACATCTTCAAATTCGATATCCAACATAGGTGCTTCCTCAATGGTAACAACATAAGCCTTACCGTTTGAGTCCCACAAGTTGATGCTCTTCTTAGGAGAAAGGAAGTATCCTTCAGTTGGGTGCAAGTCCCAGTTGATCTTGCCCACAGGTCCGTTGAGGATACCGTCGTCGTCGTATTTGAGCAGTGCCTTACGGATTACATCTGCTATTTTATCACAATATGCTAGTTTCATGTTTTGCCCTCTTTGTTTCTAACTATACATATAGTATAGCACCTTATTTGACTTTGTCAACCGAAAAGATTTCCTTATCTATCAATGACTTAGCAGCAACAGCAGCAGCATCTTGCTTTCTGCTGCATATTGCTACGACTTTGCCTTTTGAGTTGCGCACTACATACATGTCACATGCTCCAGTAGGTTTCTGAGCTTGGGCTGCAATAGTAGGGAGTGTTTACACGCTCTTCGAACTCTTTGCCGTCCATTGCGCTCTTTTTAATCACAGTCTTCTCAATGAGATCGTGGAACATACCGCTCTCTGCGATAGCATAACGATCGGGATCGTAGTCCGGCTCTACCTTGGCAATGCGAGTGAGCGCAGCTTTCGCAGCAGCCATTGTCTTGTACGACTGGCGATGATCTGGTTTGGCGATGCCGTTGCGATCGGGCTTGCCGATGATGTAGGTGCTTGCAACCTCGTAAACGTAAAACATAGTACCCTCCTTATACGAAGCTGTCGTATGCAGCTTCACGTACTGCGGTGTCTGCTGCTTCTTCAAAGCCCTTCTGCTCAGACAGTGCGTCTAGCTCGTTCTGCAACCAGTTCCACGCCTGCTCCATAGGATTAACAGGACCATCCACGCCCGCGAGTTGACGTGCTTGTGCTACTAGTAGTGCAACCTTCTCGTTGCCTTGTTGGGTGAACATGTTGTACATTGGATGCCCTCCGTTTGTACGTTTCTAACTTATACATACACTATAGCAAACTAGGAGCCGTTTGTCAACCCCTAATTTGAAACTATTTTATACATACGCCCGAGTCAGTATCTCCAATCTCTCCGCACGGCCTTATTGACATTGCCGCTCTAGTTCTATTGAAACTAACATCTCTCATTATCATCGAGATAGTGCTTTTAGGTGGCCTGCCCTCCGCACAGACGTATGTATGAAATAGTCTCCTTGTGTTATTGTGTCTCCGGATCTGCTGCGACGACTGCTACCTCTGCAAGTCCGAACAGCTTGTACACTTG
>OBOF01000022.1_pt1 | contig 7985 bp, 7 predicted proteins | sample 1534711 | NCBI WGS metagenome assembly OBOF01 (sample SAMEA3275585, study PRJEB22092) | marine metagenome | biome: ENVO:00000447; feature: ENVO:00002042; material: ENVO:00002010 | collected 2014-06-24T21:20:00+00 | depth 0 m | reverse complement strand
GCTTGCCACAATCGCAGGTGCAGAAGCACGCAAAGAAAGCCGTGGCGCCCATGCACATGAGGATTTCACAGAGCGTGATGATGATAGCTGGCGCGTGCACACAATCGCGAAAGTCGAAGGCAAAGATGTCGATCTAAGTTATCGTCCAGTAATTGTTGATCCGCTCACCACAGAAGGTCAGGGCGGAATTTCGCTTGAAAAGATCGCGCCAAAGGTTCGCACGTTCTAATGTTACTGCAATCGCAATTATGATTTGCCCAGACCGATTTTAACGCCAGTTAAGGCATAGAAAGGAACTACGTTATGGTTCAATTTGCACTGCCCAAAAATTCACGTGTGAAACGTGGAAAAACATGGCCCAAGCCAGAAGGCGCAACCAATTTGCGCAAATTTGATATCTATCGCTGGACGCCAGATGATGGTGAAAACCCACGCGTTGATACCTATTTCGTGGACATGGATACCTGTGGCCCGATGGTTTTGGATGCGTTGATTAAGATCAAAAACGAAATTGATCCAACCCTGACGTTCCGCCGGTCTTGTCGCGAGGGGATTTGTGGATCATGTGCGATGAACATCGATGGGATCAACACATTGGCCTGTATCTATGGTATGGATGAAATTAAGGGCGATGTGAAAATCTATCCTCTGCCACACATGCCTGTGGTTAAGGATTTGATCCCTGATTTGACGCATTTCTACGCACAGCACGCATCCATCATGCCGTGGTTGGAAACAAAAACAAACCGTCCTGCAAAGGAATGGAAACAGTCGATTGAGGACCGCAAAAAACTTGATGGACTGTATGAATGTGTGATGTGCGCATCCTGTTCTACGTCCTGCCCATCCTATTGGTGGAACGGCGATCGCTATCTGGGCCCAGCAGCACTTCTGCATGCCTATCGCTGGATCATTGATAGCCGCGATGAAGCCACAGGTGAACGTTTGGATGAATTGGAAGATCCGTTTAAATTGTACCGCTGTCACACGATCATGAACTGTGCGAAAACCTGCCCCAAGGGTTTGAACCCCGCCAAGGCGATTGCCGAAATCAAAAAGATGATGGTGGAACGCACAATCTAAGGTATTTCGGATCACTTTCGTGATCCAACCAGCGCGGTCTCCCTTCGGGTGTCCGGCTTGTTATTTGGTTGATTGGTTGGTCTTCATACAGAAGTCAGGCGGTGTTTCCCGCGGCATTCGTGTTTCTGCGCCACACATCATGCATTTGAACATGAACCCTGCGTGATTGTCCCCCGAACGATCGCGCCGCCAACGGCATATGCGGGTTCTGCGATTTCTGAAAATCGCCAGGAGGACGAATGCGAGGATAAGGCCGATTATGATGTGCATGGTGTGTGTTTATCAGACCGAGTTAACAAGTTAATCTGACGCTGGCTCTCTTTACCAAGCTGCCCGAGGTGGCGACGAAAGGCGCCGCCTGTCGGGCGGGCAGCGCCTTGCCAATCTATTGATTGGCTGGGTGCGAAAAACCACTGCCTTTGGATCACATTGACAAATCGATTAACTAACTTGCATCCCCAATTTCACGCCGCAAACGCACGATTTGATCGGCGGCCGCTGCGGCCTCGGCCCCTTTTTTCACGAAGTGGTCTGCAAACTGTTTTGTGTGAAACTCGGTCTCTTGGAAATGATGGGGGGTAAGCGAAACGGACAGCACAGGGACCCCTGTTTCTAAACCCACGTTCATCAGGGCCTCAACCACAGTTTGGGCCACGAAATCATGCCGATAAATCCCACCGTCCACAACAAAGGCGGCGCACACCACGGCGTCATATTTGCCTGTTTTTGCAAGTTCTTTCGCGATTAGGGGCATTTCAAATGCGCCTGGAACCTCGAAACTGGCGACATCCGCATCGGGCAGGGCGGCACGAAACCCATCCAGCGATTTTGAAACAATGTTGGAATGCCATTTTGCTTGGACATAGGCGATTTGGGTGCGCATCATGAAATCTCCTTATTCACGCGTACTTCACCCAAGGCGATCACACGACAGCACACCGATCATGACCGGTGCATTGCGTCTTCTCTTTCATCCGGACTGTAACCGTCGGCCCAGGAATTGCACCTGATCTGCTGACCTCATCGCTGAGCGCTCGCGGGCTTGGGCTTTCCCTTACCGCCGGTGGGGAATTTCGCCCCGCCCTGAGAATTTTCGTGTGATACCAAATCACTGTCTAAGGTCAAGCTAGATTGTTTTGATCATAAAAATGATTGCCATGAAGGCCTTGGGTAGGCTTAGTAAGTGCATCAGGATTCATGCATGAGCGGGACAAAGAGATGAACGATAAACCACAAGACGCAGAGGCACGGCGCAAGGTAAAGCCCGTGATTTGTTATCCAAACGAAACCCTGCCTGTTCCTGATTTGAACAGATATCGCGCGGCGCGACAGGGGGCAGAGAAGGTGGATGAAATTCTGGTGCCTGCGCGGGATGCGCGCACATTTCGCGCTGATGCGGGACAGTTTTTTCGCATTTCTTCGGTCGAGGGGCCGCAGGTGGGCGACCTGAACCTGTTTCATGCAACAAATCTGAACGAACGGTTTTATTCGGGTAAAACCCGCGCGCTGCATGGCACGCACATCACAACTGGGGAACGCATGTGGTCATCCTTTCCCTATTTGCGTCCCATGGCGACGATTGTGGAAGATACGCTCAATTGGTACGGCATGGATGAATACGGCGGATCAGTGCATGATGTGATTGGAACGCGCTGTGATCCCTATACGGGCAATTTGTTGTCAGGGGATCAATATCACCATTGTTGTCATTCCAACCTAACCCGCGCAATGGCGGATCAAATGCAAGGTCCGCTTCAGGATGCAGAAGTGCATGTGCATGATGTTCTTAATGTTTTCATGTGTACAGGCTTCACGCGCGACACGGGCCAATATTTTATGAAGGCAAGCCCCGTGCGCCCAGGAGATTATTTGGAATTCTTCGCAGAAATTGATTTGTTGGGCGCCCTGTCGGCCTGTCCAGGCGGGGATTGTTCGTCTGAACATTCCAGTGACGTCGCCGCCTGCTATCCATTGTTGGTTGAGGTCTTTGCCCCAGCCAATGATGCGCTTGATGGTTGGATGTCCCCGCCCGTCAATGGATATGATGGATCACACGGGCAGGGTTAACGCCCGTGGATATAGTGCAAACTGTCAAATTCTGATCGCCATTCCGCCACGTCTTCCGCCATGCTTGCGGGATCATTTGCGCGCAGGGCGTCGTTGATCAACTGTGCAAGGCGCGGCATGTGTTCAGGGGTCATGCCCCATCGGACCAATTCGGGAGTTCCGATGCGCAATCCGTTCATGTCACCCTCAACCGCCTCAATCGGCAAACCAATCCCACAGGCAAGGAACCCAGCCTGTCGCAGGGTTTTTGACGCCGCTTGTCCGCCGCCATAGCCCGCAGCGCGGATGGCGAATTGATGGGATAATGTGGGCCCAGCGGATGTTTCAAATACAGGCATGCCCAGCTTTTGCATTTCTGCCGCTAAGGCCTGCGCTGTATCCACCATGGCCTTGGCATAGGCCTGACCGTGATCGCGCCAATCCAGCATCGCGATGGCAAGGGCAGCTGATTTCGCCGCATCAAAGTTTGCGGTCATCCCAGGAAAGGCGATATGATCCAGCGTTTCTGCAATGCCCGCATCATTCGTTACAATCAGGCCAGCAGGTGGGCCGCCCAGCGATTTATAGGTGCTCATCGTCATGAGGTCGGCCCCTTGGGACAGGGGGTTATCCCATGCGCGCCCTGCGATTATCCCGCATTGGTGGGCGGCATCAAACAGGGTCTTTGCGCCGACACCCTTGGCAATCTCTGCGATCTGCTGAACGGGATGGGGGGCCAAATTCAAACTGCCGCCAATGGTGATCAGTTTTGGGTGCACCTTCTGGGCCAGTTTTGCCAAACCGTCAACATCAACCGTGTATCCATCCGCCAAAACGGGGGCGTGATGGATGTTCAGCCCGAATAACCCCGCACAGCCCGCCTGATGGTGCGTCACATGCCCCCCGATTGAGGCAGGGGGGACAATAATATCATCGCCAGGCTGACACAGGGCCATGAATGCATATAGGTTTGCAATTGCACCTGATGGAACACGAATTTCGGCATATTTCGCCTGAAACACCGCCGCACATAGCTCGGCGCAAATGACTTCAATCTGCTCAATTGCCTCTAAACCCATTTCGTATTTGTCCCCCGGATATCCTAAGGATGGGCGGGTCCCGATACCACTGGACAACAGCGCCTCGGCACGCGGGTTCATAACGTTGGTGGCAGGGTTTAGGTTGAAACAATCGCGTTCGTGGATTTGGCGATTTTTTTCGGCCAAGGCCTCGATCTGGTTCGCAATGTCGACAGACGAGGCGCCCGCAGTTTTTGCAGCCACGTCCTGAATATAGTGTTCGCAATTTTCAGGCACCCAAGGGCGTTGATTTAAATTAGGCAAAAGCTGCCTCCAATGCGATTTCTACCATATCGCCAAAGCTTTGTTCACGTTGATCGGCGGGCAGGGCTTCGCCTGTTTGTAGGTGATCTGAAACGGTTAGAACGGCCAAGGCACGCCGCCCATAGCGCGCGGCAAGGTTATAAAGCTCGGCCGCTTCCATCTCGACGCCCAGAATGCCGTGGCGTGTCATTTGTTCGTTCAGGTCAGGGCGTTCATCATAAAATATGTCGGATGAATAAATTCCGCCTACATGCGTTTTTGCGCCTTTGGATTTCGACGCCTCAACCGCAGCCGACAACAATCCATAATCTGCACAGGGGGCAAAGTTGATTTCTTTGAATATGCCCGCTGACGGTGTGTTTATGGATGTTGCGGTCATGGCCAAAATTACATCGCGGATGCCCACCTGTGGTTGCATCCCGCCACATGATCCGATGCGGATCAGGGTTTGTGCATCATAGTCACGGATCAATTCGTTTACGTAAATCGACAGCGACGGCATGCCCATTCCCGATCCATGGATGGTCACAGGGTTTCCGCGATAGGTGCCTGTGTATCCCAACATGCCGCGCACCTGATTGACCAGCCGCGCGTCGGTTAAAAAGTTCTCTGCGGCCCATTTCGCCCGCAATGGATCACCGGGCATCAAAACGGTTGGGGCGATGTCGCCTTTTTCGGCGCCGATGTGAATTGTCATGGTGAAATCCTATCGTTGGTATTTGATGAAGGGGGTCAGTTGACCGATGCGGTCATAGAGTTGACGGGCGGTTTCGTTAAAGTGTTGGGTATTCCAATAGACGGTTGGTGTGCCATTGTCGTCTGCGGCCTTATAAACAGCCTCGATCAATTTACGGCCCACACCCGTTCCGCGCACGGATGGATCGGCATAAAGATCCTGAAGATAGGTGACATCCTCAGCCCGCCAGTTGTGGGCGTGAAAGATATAATGCACCAATCCGATCAGACGGCCATCGGCCTCCGCCACGAATGCGTTTTGATGCGCACGCGCTGGGTCGATCAGACGCGCAAATGTGGTGTGGTAAAGATCATCATTCAACACAGTTTCGTAAAACGCCAAATACCCGCGCCAAAGCGCGGACCATTCGTCAAAATCCGTTTGGTGTAGCGGTCGAATCTGTACCATAAAAAACACCCTCTGTTGCCTGCGCAAACGTTAGGGGGCGTTTTGATAAATTACCAGAGGTGAGTTTTATTCAGCGGCGATTGCCTCTGGATCAGCCAATGTTACGATGTCGGACATGATCATGTTCAATTCAAAATCCTTGGGCGTGTACACACGGGCAACACCCATTGCCAACAATCGTTTGGCATCCTCATCCGGGATGATACCGCCAACGATCAATGGGATGTGGCCCAATCCAGCATCGCGTTGTTTTTGCAAAACCTCTTCAACAAGGGGCAGGTGGCTGCCCGATAGGATAGAGAGGCCAATCACATGCGGTGCGTTTTCACGCGCGGCTTCGATGATTTGATCAGGGGTCAGGCGGATGCCTTCGTAACTGATATCCATACCGCAATCGCGTGCGCGGAATGCGATTTGTTCGGCCCCGTTTGAATGCCCATCCAATCCAGGTTTCCCCATAAGGAAGGACAAACGGCGACCCAATTTATCGCTGACCGCATCAACGGCATCGCGGATGTCATCCAACCCTTCGGTTTTGTTGGATACACCGCGTGAAACGCCCGTTGGTCCACGGTATTCGCCAAATACGCGACGCATTTCTGCGGCCCATTCACCCGTCGTGACGCCCGCTTTTGCCGCCGCGATTGAGGGTTCCATCACATTGTCACCCGATTGCGCCGCCGCGCGTAATGCAGCCAGTGCGCTGCGCACAGCGTCCTCGTCCCGATCTGCACGCCATGCATTTAGGCGTTCGATTTGATCCGCCTCAACCGCGGGATCAACGACCATAATGCCACCATCCCCTGTGGTGAGCGGGCTTTCTTCGCCGTTGGTGAATTTGTTCACGCCCACAACAATGGTTTCATTGCGTTCGATCTTATTCAGGCGATCCGCGTTGCTATCGACCAAACGTGATTTCATGTATTCAATGGATTGGATGGCGCCGCCCATGCCTTCAAGGTTGCTCAGCTCATGACGCGCACCTTCTTTTAGGGCTTCGACCTTGGCATCAACGGCGGGGTTGCCATCAAACAGGTCTTCGTATTCCAACAGGTCTGTTTCAAACGCCATGATCTGTTGCATGCGCATGGACCACTGTTGATCCCATGGACGGGGGAGGCCCAAGGCCTCGTTCCAGGCAGGAAGCTGAACCGCACGTGCGCGCGCCTTTTTCGAGAGGGTCACGGCCAACATTTCGATTAGAATACGGTAAACGTTGTTTTCAGGCTGTTGCTCTGTCAGGCCAAGTGAGTTCACCTGAACCCCATAGCGGAACCGACGATGGCGTGGATCGGTGACGCCATAGCGTTCGGTTAGGATTTCGTCCCACAAATCCACAAAGGCGCGCATTTTGCACATTTCGGTCACGAAACGGATGCCTGCATTCACAAAGAATGAAATGCGTCCGCACAGCGCGGGGAAATCTTCGGGGGCGATACGGGGTTTTAATTCGTCCAAAACGGCGATGGCGGTTGCAAGTGCATAGGCCAATTCCTGTTCAGGTGTCGCGCCCGCCTCTTGCAAGTGATAGGAACACACGTTCATCGGGTTCCATTTCGGCACGTTTTTATAACAATACTCTGCCACGTCCCCGATCAGTTTTAGGGATGGTTTTGGGGGGCATATATATGTGCCGCGGCTTAGATATTCTTTGATCAGGTCATTTTGAACGGTGCCCTGAAGCGTTTTGACATCTGCGCCCTGTTCTTCGGCAACGGCGATGTAAAGGGCCAGCATCCATGGGGCCGTCGCATTGATCGTCATGGATGTGTTCATTTGTTCCAGCGGAATTTCATCGAACAATGTGCGCATATCGCCCAAGTGGCAGACAGGAACGCCCACTTTGCCAACCTCGCCACGGGCAAGGGTGTGGTCACTATCATACCCCGTTTGTGTCGGTAGGTCGAAGGCCACAGACAAGCCCGTCTGACCCTTGGCCAAGTTAGCACGATAGAGCGCGTTTGAGGCCTTGGCGGTTGAGTGGCCGGCATAGGTTCTGATTAGCCAGGGGCGGTCTTTTTGCGCTTGCGACATCGAATCCTCATATGAGTAATAAAATTACGTTCAAGGATTGATATTCGAAATTATATGGCTTTGTCAATTCGCCGCGCTGCGGCGTGGTCATATTTGCGCCAGATCGCTGATTGCATTGCACGAATATTATACTGTGACACGATGAATAAATGGGTTTTTGGGACTTTGGTTATCTAATAAAGCGCATTGGCTGCGCGTTAAAACACCTGTTTGAATTGTGGCGTCATGATCGGTTGTGCAAAAAATATGCAGGGTACCATTCATTATTCTGCGATTGCTCGGTTATAAAATTACAAAATATTACATTAAAACGTTGCATTATTACTTTGATGTTG
>OBOF01000020.1_pt1 | contig 8195 bp, 3 predicted proteins | sample 1534711 | NCBI WGS metagenome assembly OBOF01 (sample SAMEA3275585, study PRJEB22092) | marine metagenome | biome: ENVO:00000447; feature: ENVO:00002042; material: ENVO:00002010 | collected 2014-06-24T21:20:00+00 | depth 0 m | reverse complement strand
CTACGAGGTTCACTTAGAGCGACTGGAGATTGGATCAAAAGCAATCAGCAAGAAAAAGGTTATTTTAACATAATTGCTCTTTTGGCTGTAGACTAACCCCTACCAGAGACTTCACTGAACATCTACCCGGAAAAAATTTTTACTTTGGCCCGGCTCTGTGAGCGAAGGTGTTATACGAAGACGTACGAGTTCTTTTCCATCACCAAGGCTCTGGGGATAATCCGGGAGCATCATGTACGCTTCAACGGGAACGGTTTCCCATGCGCTAAGGTCGGCACTTTGACGAAGAGAATAGCTCAGCCCTGAATAAGCTTCGCGACGGGCATAAGCTATTTCGGCAAAAGCCTGCCCATTTACATTCACTTTTTCAAGGCGTATGACATTGTCCATGTTCCCACTACGTGGATTCGCACAAAACACGTACTCCTCAAAATTACTCAAACCGTCATTATCCAAATCCTTTGTCCATTCAGCCTGACTCCTGGAAATTTCATAAGCACTAAAGTTCAGATGACGCCAACGCTCTATATCCGACCGTTCCTCTATGACTGTAATGCGAAGCGTCGCCTGATCGACTTCCTTGCCGTCGCTTACCTCAACGGTAAAAGAGTTCAGCCCAAGATGCTCACTGGTTGGGGTGCCACTGAATGAGCCATCAGAAGCAATACTAAGCCAATCGGGGCCGTCCACTTTAGTATAATTTGATTCATCTCCTGTATCTCTATCCACTGCGCTGCCTTGAAGGCTTCCCGAGTAAGCCAAGCCCTGCTCCACTTCCGGCATAATAAGTAGATGTGAATTGAAGCGTGGAGGCCGATTGCTTGTGGACGTTCCGGTATCGCCCAAAATATGAACCTTGACCCGAGTCATACTCAAGGGAGGAGCGCTAACATTAAGTCGCGAGTTATTCTGGGCATCAATCCAGACGACACCAGCGGTATCTGAAATCATGGGAGCGGTCTCCTCGGAGCCTTCCGAATAACGCCTGACCTCAAATGAATTCTGCACTTCAGCAGAAAAATCGACGCTCACCTCATGACTTCCGTTGCGCTTGTTAAGCACGTAAACATCCAGAACCTGCGTAATGGCTGAATCAAGATTGCCTCCATTTGCTGCCAGATCGGCCTGCCCACTGGATGACTCGATGACCATAAACTGAGTCTTTCCGGTTTCGTTGCCACTTACCAAAGAATGGGCAACCAAGCGGGCGGGACGGTCATCTTCTTCCATTACGGCACGGCCAATTAGGCCGGTTGCATGCAAAACTGGATTATAGGTATACTCGCCATTAGTAGACATAAAAGCGATGGAATTACTATTTTTTAGGCCCACATTATCGGTGTACTCTCCCTTGATACCTCCATAGTGGCAGGCATATGGGTAACCGGCCTCGATAAGCTCCATAATGAACTGGGTGTTGACGAGCCCCCTTTTAAATCGGTTGTAGTCATTTGGAATGAGGTCTGTCTCACTGCTTCCGATTCCATTCGCATGGGGAATCAACTTTATACCCGGATACCCCTTTGCGGCTGTAAAGTTTTCAAACCAGGTCCGTATTTCTTCAGCGGTACCCTCGCCGTCATCAACAATAAATCCCCAGGTCATATTCGCTTGATCGAGCCAGGTCTCAAAACTGTGGCGATAATGCATTGAACATCCATAAAAGGACACCAAATCACCTGTTGCATTAATAAGTTTTTCTAGTTCACCCTGGAGGTGGGTAACGGGTGTAGGAATTTCATTTCCGCCACTATTGGCTTCCTTGAATTGGGCCATGAGCCTAATGCCATACCCTGAATGCCGGGCAAATTTCTGCAAATCTTCCAAATAAGCATGGAGTGTCTCTCCTATCCATACTCCCCTATCCACGCCGTAAAGCTCCCATGGCTTTTGGCCTTCCTCCCAACCAATAAATACCTCTCCACCCACCTGACAGACAGGATAATCAGTTCCTCCGTAATCAAAATATGTTTTCAACTGGCGGTTGTTTTCCAGGAACTGCAACTCCCGACTACTGAGGCGGTCCGCCTCTTCCTGCGGCATGGGGGAATCGTCAAGGCGCAGCGGCTCCGGGTCTCGGTAAAAGATATTCTGCCCATTAATATTCCTCCATAGCTCTGCGGAACGCCATGTAAACATCATGATAGGGTCGGCACCCGTGCCGTTCAGGACGTTTACAAATGATTCAAGATCAATTACCTCACTGTGATCTGCGGCCGACTCCAAATTATAGTGAGGATCCCAAATATTGCCGGCTTCAAGCGTTGAGAACGGCCCATCACTGTAATAGAAGGTATGATCATTATCCCAATGCGTAATGAGTAAATTATCATGACCCGCATTTGGCCATCGAAGTGAGCCAGCGCCATAAGCTTGTATCGCCTCTTTGTAATCCGAACTCTTTGCAAAAACAGAAGAACTGGCACGATCCAGCATACCTATTCCTGCCACACCTTGGGAAATAACCCGAAGATTATCGCTCAAGTCTACGAAATATTCTGATGCAGAATCAGCTGAGCCAGCTTGGTTAAGTAATAAAAAAACAGCAGATATTTTAACCTTAAAATGCAAGGAAAATACTTTCATAAGCGCAACAAAAACAGATTCTATTTATTCGTTCCTAAACAAAACTCTATAGAAGGTATTGTTTTGCGGATCAATCGGTACGCAACTTTCAGTCCAGGTATTGTCTGGATAGATAAACTCGCCGGTAGGTGTCCAGTTCTGCAGATTTGTGGACCGCTCCAACTCAAAGCGTGCTCCCGGGATAGAGGACCATCGAAAATTGAAGCTTTCATCCGCTTTCTGGGAAATATCTATTAAGGCTGGATATGTGCCTTTGTTCAGATCGACAAAAGCGAATTGAGTGAAAGTCAAAGAAGGTAGGTTGGATAAGAATCCTGAAGTACTCTCCTCTAAATCAATATGAACCAGCTCGCCATATCGATCAGCACTATCCTGCATCCGGCGACCAATTCCAGTGAAATTACCGGCACTTGGAAAATTGATCTCAACTGGATGCGCCTCCGATGTTTTATTCAGCAAATAAAGAAAAATAATCCCATCCCTACGGGCGGCGAAGCCATGCACGGAGGGAATCGAGGTGGCGACGGTCCCGAGGTATTCCCCACCCTGACAATCTGCCAGCATATTCATCCCATAATGAACCGGATTAAAGCGGTAATCGTTTGCCTTGTCCAATACGCCCCGATCGGTGCCGTTTTCCAGATCCCACAGGCAGGCGGAAAACCAGTTTCCAATAAAGTGCTCCATGAGCATCTCCGTCAAAGCGAGACCCTTGGTATAGCGATTGAACCCAGAGTAGTACTGGCTTTTACCTAATCCATATTCGTTGTTGGCAACAAGAATGCTACGACCCGCTCCGGTTGCGATACTTCTATAGTTATTGGACGCCTCGCGCCACGCCCGACCTCCCGCAGCAATCTCGGCAGCCGTCCCGTTTTTCCGGTCGCGCAAGGGCACCTCAACCACCCATTCCTCAAAGGTTGCTACCGGCAACCCGGGATCACCGCCAAAAGGCCACTTTCCATGCGTCTCAAGTCCGTCAATCCATCCGCCATCGTTCGCAAGAAATTCATCTATGTTCGCTTCTAGTGCGTTATTCTGGTTCCAAAATATTCGGATATCCGAATCCACTCCCTTCATCGCTTCCGCGTGCCGCGCTAAAACACCTGCGTATTCAGCCATCCCTCCATGCTGGTAAGCCTCCTCATTGCCAATATACCAAAGTGCACCCCCGTGCCCGCGATCCTTAACGTACTGCACCATACGGACCGCCCGCGCAATGCTGTCAGCCTCCCGGTCGTAGAGGGTTCCAGAGAGCGAGTTGACCCCAAACATCGGCATGATGCCTGATTCATCCACAAAATCCAGATATTCATCAAGGCTCATCCATTCTGATTCATCTACATTCTGACTTGGATCGTAGTTGGGAGCATAGGGGTCATTACCAGAGAAACCGCTCGGATTTTCCCAGTCCCAGGTCTTAACCACACCGCCTCCGGGGTATCGGGATGTTGAGACTCCCACGCGTTTGGCCCAGGCGCTGATTCTACCGTCTACAAACTCCGCATCCGGCACGTTAAAATAAACCTGGTGTAGGCCGACCAGATAGGGACTAATGGTCCATTGCGAAACACTGGGATCTATAGAGATCGGCAATACTCCAGCAGACAGAGCAACTGGAACGGCTGTAACCAAAGTAGCAACCGTGAACAGCACAGTTGTGATGGCACGCATATAAATGGTCTCCCTAAAAAGAGATCGTGTTGGACCAGACAAATTCACGCGACTCCTGGAAGCGATTTGAAGCTAGAGCATCGCTGCCAAAGATATTCTTAACACGTAAGGCAGTGCTCCAGACGATTGGATTCTTCCCCCGCCCGAACTTCCGTTGGTAGCTAACAAAAGCATCCACTTGGAATAAGTCGTCTTGCCAGATCTCATAACGATTTCCCAATGCCTCATCCGCCTGTCCATCTAAGTCTGTGTCAAGCCCCAGGTCTTGTTTATAGTTTTTATTACCCTCCCCTTCTACAAACGAATATACAGTATCAAAGAGCCGTTCTGTCCGATATAATGCTGTGGCTCCCAACCGAAGTCCCTTCAACGGCCCATCCTTGAATGCATAACTCCCAGACAACCGGAAGGAGTTACGAGACAGCCCTTTTTGTTTATCACCGACCAACTCAGGCAAACCGAGATATTCGGTATTCTCACTCATATTATGTGTGTAGGAAGCGAGAAAAGACCAGCCTGTATCGAGCGGACTATAATACAACGAGAGTTCGACACCTTCGGATTCAACAGTACGTCCAGGGACTGAAAAACCTTTAAACTCCGGGTCCTCGTTACTGTCATACAGATCTGGATACGAGCCGATCGGAAAAAGCGACTCCAACACCTGCTGGCCAGGAGAGACAAGAATGTTTTCCTTCTCCAAATGGTAATAGACAGCCGTGCCTGTGAGCGTTCCATCCAGAAAATCAAACTTAAAGCCGATATCGTAACCCGACACTTCCTCTGGATCTGTAGGCGCCCCATCTGGTTGCCTCTGACTTCCAGATGGAGCGATCACGGCCTCAGAGTATGTTGCAAATGGAGCAATATTAGGCGTCAGCCAAAACAATATTCCAACGGATGGGTTCACATACTGTCCACTCAACTCACCCTTTACTAAGGATGTATCCAATTGGCCAGCATCTACATCGCGTCCACGTGTTTCTGACTCAACCTCAATATCATCCAAGCGCAGGCCCATCATTGTCCACAAACGTCCCTCTAGATGCTCATTTGACGCCGCAAGCCAATAGCCCTTGCTTTCAACCTGAGACTGACTCCAAGAATAAGGTCGAAACTCATAGTCGCCCTTACCATTCGTCGGGCTGAGCGCGTCACGTAGGCGAAGCTCCGCATTAGTATCTTGGACCCACAACTTTTGACTGACGTAGTCTTTATTATCTTCGTTCGGATCTACAATACCCCAGACCCGATGATCTAGCCCCTCATCTTTGCGGAGGTCGTAATCAAAGCCCCCGATGAACGTCGACTTCCCTAGCATGTGCTCTACGCTTGCGGTCATGGTCGTACGTAGCGCATTTGTCCTCGTCGTCGAACTCCCTTTCGTCCACGCTACCGACTTGTAGAACGGAAAGTCCAAATCGGGCGGACTGGAATCTAACGGACCGAGTTTCTTAGCAAAAGCAATTTGATTACCTCCGTTGGTTATTTTATCAGTGTCCAAGGTCTCGTGTAAAAAGGATGCTTTAAAATGAATATTGTCCGTAAACGAATGCTTAAGATCGATAAAGTTGAACCATCCGGTATGCTCGCGACCAACATCCGGTCCGGAAAACGAACCATTGCTAGAACGATTCAATCCGAGTGTTCGATAGAAACTCTTTAAGTCATCACGTGAAGATATTTGAACATCGGTTCCTGCCCCCCTTCTATCAGCGCTATCGCTATAGATATCTTCCATCAGCCCATTCGGAATGAAATCTACAAATTCTGGAACTGCCAGGAATACACCTCGTGGTGCGACACCAGTCCCTGATCGTTTATCGTATTTCTTGCTAAATTTCGTGCTAAAACCTGAGGTTGAGTCCATAAATGTCTTCGATTGCGTGAGATCTTGCTCAATGCCTTCGATGTGCAAACGGATCGAAGTTTTAGATGTCGGGTTATAGGTTGTCTCTAAGGTCAGTCCCTTCTTCTCATCGCTTCTGTAATCGACATCAAATTCACGCTCTGTGTGAAAGCCCATCACGCGTAATGCGAGCTGCTCGCTAACAGTTTGATTCACATCAAACTGCGCTCTGAATTGATCTTTATCTCCAACCTGGACATTAAATTGGCCCTTTGTTGGACGACGCATGTTAATCTCGGCCTGTTTTGCCAAAGAGTTTGTTTTTCCTCCTGGATCAGACTGGCCATAGACTAAACTACTCGGACCACGAACCACTTCGACTCTCCCCTTGTTATAACCATCGGTCGGCAACTGACGCGGAAAGAACTCAAAAAACTGAAAACGTGTTGTAAGCCCGCGTATGGTCAACTGCCGGTTCGAGAACTCCACACTGTCATCTCGATCAACCCCTGCTACCATTGTGCTGAGATCTTCAACACCATACAAACCGAGATCCTCAATCATCTGCTCATTCAGCACATCAATCACCATCGGTGTATCTTTGATTAATTGATTGGTGCGGCTTGCTGCTAACGAATTTGCTGAATAATACCCAACATCCTTTTCGGCAGCAACGACAAAATCATCCAGATAGAAGATCTCACCATCATCCCTGCTCTTGTCACCCGCCTTCTCATCAACTGGGTCAGGGAGTAGCACCACTTCATCTACGGCATGCACAGTCCAAGCGCTTCCACAGATGACGGAAATGATAAACAGAGGATAGGATAGAGTTTTATAGGAAATATATTTCATACTAAAGAGCGTTATTTATGGGGTTAGAAAATACGAAACTCAGGGGAGAATTAGTAAACTTGGAGCCGATCATACGGATATATAATGGGGCCAGCAAAGCAATGGCCTCAGTCTGCAATATGGCTAAACATCGATTTAAGTTTTTCGGCGTGTGCCTGAGCGATGCTATCGTATTCAGGATTCTCAACAATATTGAGGGTTTCATCATAGGTTCCCCTCAGTTTATAGAGTTCCCTCGAGATTAATTTGAACGCATCTTCCGAGTCACGCCACTCCACATAGCGATACTCTTTACTGCGCACGGTATGCGCCATGTAACGGTGCCGTTTTCGATCCACCGGACTGATCTGACTGTAGGCGTATTGCGGCTCGCTGCGTTCCCCGCTCATGAGGGGCAGCAGGCTCTCGCCATCCAAATGCGCCGGCATGGGCAACTTGCAAAAATCCACCAAGGTCGGATAGATGTCGACCGACTCCACCGGTTCTGGCATCGTCCCGGAAGCTACTGAAACTCCAGGGAGCCGCATGATCAGTGGCGAGCGCATCGCGCCGTCAAATTGAGTATGCTTTGCCCAACGAGTCTGATCCCCCAGGTGGAATCCATGATCTCCCCATATGACAACGGCGGTATTTTCGCTCAAGCCAAGCTCGTCCAGCTTATCGAGCAGACGGCCGACTTGTCGGTCGATAAAGCTGGTAGATGCATAATAAGCACGTGTGAGGTCCTCAACCTCATCACGTGTAGGCGGACGATCAAAACTATAAAGCGTATTGTCTGCCCGACCATAGGAATTCATCTCACTCCAATAATACATCAAATCGCTGGAACCGGATGCGCGTTTACGAGGGCCAGGCGCTTGCACGTCCTCGTCTTCGTAGAGATCCCATGCCCATTCGGGCGCCACAAAGGGCAGGTGAGGCTTGTAGAAACCAACCGCCATGAAAAAAGGCGCATCCCCTAGTCTATCCAAGGCCTCGATCGCAGCAGTCGCGGTCATGGCATCTCCATGCAGGGCATCCGGCCCGTCGAAAATCTCGTATGCCGGGCGCCAATAGGTGCCATCTTTGCGGGATTGCTTTTTATCCACTCCCTCCGGCATCTGAAAATCCACATAACAGGTCCACCCCGATTCGGGATGCATTGGTTCTTCACTCCAGCCAAAACCATCGCCCCAACCCTTTCCGTGATATACCTTACCGAAGCTTAATGCCGTGTAGCCCTGGTCCCGAA
>OBOF01000019.1_pt1 | contig 8267 bp, 9 predicted proteins | sample 1534711 | NCBI WGS metagenome assembly OBOF01 (sample SAMEA3275585, study PRJEB22092) | marine metagenome | biome: ENVO:00000447; feature: ENVO:00002042; material: ENVO:00002010 | collected 2014-06-24T21:20:00+00 | depth 0 m | reverse complement strand
TTTGGATCAAGCGATGCTTCTGCGTCTTTGGTGTCGCGCATGCCAAGGGGATCAAGATCGGCGGCCAAGTGCCCACGCACGCGATAGGCGCGGATCAACATGATGGCGCGGATACTGTCCAAGACGGCGCGCTTCATCGCCTCATCTGAAACCTCGACACCTTTTTCTTTGGCTTTGTCGGCAATCTTTTTACCTGCAGATTTGCCTTCTGCAGCAGCCACAGGCCATTCACCTGTTAGGGCGTTTGTCCAATCATCGCTTGGCTGTTGTGGCCAGTCCGTTCGCGCCCACGAAGGCCCCTCTGCTTCAGCTTTGACAGAGACTTCATCGTCGCCCATGGCAAGGAAAAATTCGGCCCATGCCGCATCAACGGCATTTGGATCCTTGGCATATTGTGCATAGAGCTGTTCAAGGTATTCGGCATTGTGACCCTGCATAAAGGATGATGCATGGAACTGCGCGTTATTTGATTGGTCGGTCATGATGTACCCTCAGTTGGCTGAACCGAATGGACGGTTTTGTTCCGCCCTAGTTTACGTGCCTGCCCCGACAGGATCGGGGCAGGGCATTTACGTGAATTAACCGATGGCCTTTAGCACGGCTTCGCCCAATGTTGCGGGGCTATCCGCAACGACGATACCTGCTGATTTCATGGCTTCGATCTTGTCCTCTGCGCCGCCTTTGCCGCCCGCAACAATCGCGCCTGCGTGGCCCATACGACGACCAGGAGGGGCTGTGCGACCTGCGATGAAACCTGCAACTGGTTTACCGCGGCCACGCTTTGCTTCGTCCTTTAGGAACTGTGCGGCTTCTTCTTCTGCGGAACCACCGATTTCACCGATCATGATGATGCTTTCGGTTTCGTCGTCCGCTAAGAACCATTCCAACACGTCAATGTGTTCGGTGCCTTTGATGGGGTCACCGCCGATACCAACACATGAAGACTGACCCAAACCAACGTCAGATGTTTGTTTCACGGCCTCATATGTCAATGTACCAGAACGTGACACAACGCCAACCGAACCGCGGCGGTGAATGTGGCCTGGCATAATGCCGATTTTACACGCATCTGGCGTGATTACACCCGGGCAGTTTGGTCCGATCAGCACAGATTTGCTGTCAACCAAGGCGCGCTTTACCTTCATCATGTCCAAAACTGGAATGCCCTCGGTAATGCAGACGACCAGTTCCATTTCCGCGTCCAACGCTTCAAGAATTGAATCCGCCGCAAAGGGAGGAGGCACGTAGATCACAGTCGCGTTCGCATCTGTAGCGTGCTTTGCTTCGTGAACTGAATTGAACACTGGCAGGTCAAGGTGCGTTTGACCGCCTTTGCCGGGTGTCACACCACCAACCATTTTTGTGCCATAGGCAATCGCCTGTTCAGAGTGGAATGTCCCCTGCGATCCTGTGAAACCTTGGCAGATCACTTTTGTATTTTCGTTTACAAGTACGGCCATGATCTTATCCTTTCACCGCGTTGACGATTTTCTCGGCACCGTCTTTTAGGTTGTCTGCTGCGATCACATCTAGGCCAGATGTATTGATGATCTCTTTACCCAATTCCACGTTGGTGCCTTCTAGGCGCACAACCAATGGAACGCTTAGGCCCACCTCTTTCACGGCTGCAATCACGCCTTCTGCGATCACGTCACAGCGCATGATGCCGCCGAAGATGTTCACAAGGATACCTTTCACGTTTGGATCAGATGTAATGATCTTAAACGCTTCGGTCACTTTTTCCTTAGTCGCACTTCCGCCCACGTCTAAGAAGTTTGCAGGGGACGCACCATACAATTTGATGATGTCCATTGTCGCCATCGCAAGGCCCGCACCGTTCACCATACAACCGATTTCACCGTCAAGCGCGATGTAGTTCAGGTCGTACTTGGATGCTTCCAGTTCTTTCGGGTCTTCTTCGGTGACATCGCGCAATTCTGCGATATCGGCGTGGCGATAGACTGCGTTGCCGTCAAAGCCGACTTTGGCGTCCAACACTTTCAATGCACCATCATCACCCACGATCAATGGGTTGATTTCCAGCATCTCCATGTCTTTTTCAATGAACGCACGATAAAGAGTACCCATCAATGCAACACATTGTTTCACCTGTGCGCCCTCTAGGCCCAATGAAAACGCGATGCGGCGGCCGTGGTAGGCTTGGAAACCTGTCGCAGGATCAACTGAGAAGGATAGGATTTTTTCAGGTGTCGCTGCGGCCACTTCTTCAATGTCCATACCGCCTTCGGTGGAACATACGAAGGACACGCGTGATGTTTGACGATCAACCAAAAGGGCCAGGTACAATTCACGTTGAATGCCTGATCCCGCTTCGATGTAGACACGGTTGACTTGTTTACCTGCTGGGCCAGTTTGGTGTGTGACCAATGTGCGGCCAAGCATCTTTTTGGCTTCTTCTGCGGCTTCTTCGACTGATTTTGTCAGACGGACACCGCCTTTTTCGCCGGCGTCTGCTTCTTTAAAGCTGCCTTTGCCGCGACCACCTGCGTGAATTTGCGCTTTCACAACCCAAAGAGGGCCGTCCAATTCACCGGCTGCAGTTTTTGCATCCTCTGCCTTTAGGACAACACGTCCGTCAGACACAGGGGCGCCATAGCTGCGAAGAAGTTGCTTCGCCTGATATTCATGGATATTCATGAAATTTAGTCCCGTGTTACTTCGATTGATTAGGCTATACCTCAATCGCAACGCGGAAAGGGAAGCGTTTTTTAGTGGATTTATCAAAAATTCGACATATATTTGATTTTGTGATCACACTTTATTTTTGTGTGATCACAAAATATTCAGCAATCTCTTTTATTCAAGATTCTGAAACCAGTATCACGTCTATTTATCATAGACCGACAGCCCATTGTGTGAAAGCGACGTAAAGCGTGTTAATGGAGCGCGTGTTCTGCGGTCGTAATATGATTGTGATTTTGGATAAAACTTTCCCAAAATTGTTGAGGGAAATAAAAAAGCACGGATGCATTGATCCGCGCTTTTGAATGAATGCTCAGAGTTCACTTATGCAAGCGATGGGTCGATACCCTTGCACGCCTCGACCAAACCTTTGACCGCGTCGACAGATTTGTCGAACATGGCTTGCTCGTCTTTGTTCAGCTTGATGTCGACAACTTTCTCGATGCCGTTTGCACCGATGATTGTTGGAACGCCAACATACATGCCTTTCAGGCCAAATTCGCCATCACAATAGGCCGCACATGGCAATAGACGACGTTGGTCTTTCAAATAGGCTTCTGCCATTTCGATTGCGGATGTTGCAGGTGCATAGAATGCAGATCCTGTTTTCAACAGGCCAACGATCTCTGCGCCGCCGTCACGTGTGCGCTGTACGATTGCGTCCAATTTATCCTGTGTCGTCCAACCCATTGATACCAAATCAGGAAGAGGGATACCCGCAACTGTTGAATACCGTGCCAATGGAACCATTGTGTCACCGTGGCCACCCAAAACAAAGGCTGTCACATCGCGCATCGATACGTCAAATTCCAATGATAGGAAGTGACGGAAACGCGCGCTGTCCAAAACGCCCGCCATACCCACAACTTTGTTGTGTGGTAGACCAGAGAATTCGCGCAGTGCCCATACCATGGCGTCCAATGGGTTTGTGATACAGATTACAAACGCGTTTGGTGCGTTGTCACGGATACCTTCGCCAACAGATTTCATAACCTTTAGGTTGATGCCCAACAAATCATCACGGCTCATGCCGGGTTTGCGTGGAACACCCGCTGTTACGATGCAGACATCCGCATCTGCAATGTCTGCGTAGGACTGCGTGCCCTTCATGACTGCGTCAAATCCTTCGGATGGACCGGACTCTGCAATGTCCAACGCTTTGCCTTCTGGTGTGCCTTCTGCGATGTCGAACAATACAACGTCGCCCAATTCTTTGATTGCTGCTAGGTGCGCAAGTGTGCCGCCGATTTGTCCTGCGCCGATAAGCGCGATTTTAGGTCTGGCCATGAAAAATTCTCCGGTCCTAGGTTGTTGTGCGCGTTGGCCTAGTCTGTTTTGATAACTTTCGCAAGGGTGCTGCGCTGCGGCATAATTGAGCGCATTGTATGCAGAGGCATGCCGTGCGCCGTATTCCATTTGCAAAACCAATATTTATAACCGAATACTGCGCCTATGTTTGAAATTGGATTTTTTCGATTGCCGCGCTTGCAGTGGTGTTTGCGGGGATATCAAAGGGCGGATTCGGCTCGGGCGCGGCCTTTGCGGCGGCGGCGATTCTTGCGACGATCATTGAACCAGGGCAGGCGATTGGAATTATGCTGCCACTTTTGATGTTGATGGATGTGACATCGCTCAAACCCTATTGGAAAAAATGGCTGAGCCGCGAGAGTATCATTTTGATCCTTGGCAGTTTGCCGGGGGTTGCACTGGGTGCTTGGCTCTATAGCCGTACGAATGCCGATGTATTTCGCATTTTGATTGGGGGTATCGCACTGGGCTTTGTTTTATGGCAATTGGCGCAGCGCGCAGGGGTGTTGAAACAGGCGAAACGTCACATGCCAGATTGGGCGGGTCTTGTCGCGGGTGCACTGGCTGGGTTTACAAGTTTTGTAAGCCATGCGGGCGGACCACCTGCGGCTGTATACCTGTTGTCCAAACGGCCCAATAAAACTGAATTTCAGGCAACAACTGTGATTATATTCTGGGCCATCAATTTGGCCAAAGCTGTGCCTTATGCCTTTCTGGGATTGTTCACTTTGGAAACCTTAACCCTTAACCTTGCGTTGGCCCCATTTGCCTTGATTGGGGTTTGGATAGGGGTAAAGGCGCATCATTGGGTGTCTGATCGTTTGTTTTTCGCTCTGACCTACGCCCTATTAACCGTCACGGGGCTACGTCTTATCTGGATGGCAGTGACATAATTTCTGCGTTGCGGCAATTTTAGGCTTGAACATTTCGTACGAAAATGCCTATCTCTGCGCAAGATTATTGCGGAGAGAAATCCATGACTACACAAATGCGCCCCTTCCGATCAGTTCTTTATATCCCTGGATCCAAGGATCGCGCATTAGACAAGGCCCGCAGTTTGCCTGTGGATGCGATTATTTTTGACCTTGAGGATGCTGTTTCCCCTGAGTCAAAGGTTGAGGCACGCGGGACGCTTAAGGCGGCGCTTGATCAGGGGGGCTATGGCAACCGTTACAAAATCATCCGTATCAATGGACTGGACACCGAATGGGGTGCCGAGGATATCGCCGCACTACGTGATGCACCTGCCGATGCGATTTTGGTGCCCAAAGTGAACAGAGCGGCAGATATCGATGCGGTACAGACCCTATTGGGGAACGACACACCCATCTGGGCAATGATTGAAACGCCTGCGGGTGTCCTGAAGTCAAATGAAATCGCCGCACACCCCGCATTAGAGGGGTTCGTGGCGGGAACAAACGATTTGGCCAAGGAATTGAATTGCCGCACGCGTCCTGATCGTTTGCCGATGCAAATGTCGCTGCAAATGATGCTGCTTGCGGCACGTGGCAATGACGTGATTGCCGTGGATGGTGTTTATAACCAATTCAAAGATGAAGAGGGCCTGCGCGCAGAATGTGACCAGGGCCGCGACCTGGGATTTGATGGAAAAACATTGATCCACCCCGCCCAAGTTGCGGTGACGAATGAATGTTTTGCCCCAAGTGAAGCAGAGCTGGATCTGGCCCGTCGTCAAATCGAAGCCTTCGAAGAAGTTGAAAAAACTGGACAGGGTGTCGCAGTTGTGGATGGAAAAATTGTCGAAAACCTGCATGTTGAAACCGCAAAGAAAACTTTGGCAAAGGCCGCGGCCATTGCTGACCTAAATGCGGAGTAACATATGACACTACTTATTATTGGCTTGGCCCTTTGGATTTTGGTCCATTGGCTCAAACGTTTAGCGCCGAATTTACGGGCCTCGCTTGGGGATGCAGGCAAGGGGATCGTTACGGTTCTTTTGTTGGTGGGTTTGGTTTTGATGATCATTGGATATCGTGGCGCGCCCTTTATCCCCGTTTGGACACCTCCATCCTTCTTAGTGCATGTAAACAATTTGCTGATGGTCGCGGCCGTTGCGGTGTTTGCGATGTCACATACCAAGGGCCGTTTGCGCGGGCGTATGCGCCACCCGATGCTGACATCTGTGAAACTGTGGTCGGTGGCACACCTGTTGGTGAACGGTGATTTGGCGTCAGTTATCCTGTTTGGTGGGATGTTGGTTTGGGCGGTTGGGTCCGTTATTATGATCAATCGCGCCGAAACTTGGGAGCGTCCCGCACCCGGCGATAAGGGGCGTGATGTTATTTTCATTGTTATCACGGTTGTGACATTTGCCGTGATGGTTGGCATTCACATGGCGCTGGGCGTCAATCCATTTCCAGGGTGATGCATGAGCACGCTTTATCGTTTGCTGACCGAGGATGACACCTCTGATTTTTGTCATAAAGTGACCCTTGCCCTGTCCAAGGGCTGGGACCTTTATGGCGATCCGCAATACGCCTTTGACCAAAGCAGCGGGAAAATGCGCTGCGCACAGGCGGTGATCAAGCAGGTTGAGGCGCAGTATGCGCCCGACATGAAACTAGGAGAGCAATAATGACCAAGACCAACCCGGGTCGGTTTTTCGAAGACTACAGCATTGGCCAAGTGATTGATCACGCCGTTCCACGCACCGTTTCAGGTGGGGAACGCGCGCTCTATCATGCGCTCTATCCTGCGCGGCATGCCCTGTATTCTTCGGATGAATTTGCACGCGGGTGTGGTCTTGCGAAATCTCCGATTGATGATTTGGCGGCATTCCATGTGGTGTTCGGGAAAACCGTTCCTGATGTGTCACTGAATGCGGTTGCAAACCTTGGGTATGCAGAAGGGCGCTGGATTTTACCCGTTTATGAGGGCGACACACTGCGGTCACGGTCAACCGTGATCGGTTTAAAACAGAACTCCAACGGCAAAACGGGCGTTGTTTACGTGCGCACCCAAGGGCTTAATCAAAATGACGAAGTGGTCATGGAATATGTCCGTTGGGTCATGGTGCGTAAACGCGACGTCGCAGCATCCGCACCTGACACCGTTGTCCCAGAATTGGCCAAGGTCCTAAGCCCAAATGATTTGGTGTTGCCCGCAGGATTAGATTTTTCAAACTATGACTTCACACTGGCGGGGGAGCCACATCGCTGGGCCGATTATCAGGTGGGTGAAATCATTGATCACGTCGATGGTGTCACCATCGAAGAGGCCGAACATATGATGGCAACGCGCCTGTGGCAAAATACTGCCAAGGTGCATTTTGATGTGACTTTCCGTCCCGACGGCCAGCGCCTGATTTATGGGGGGCACGTAATTTCAATGGCGCGCACGCTGTCCTTTAATGGCTTGGCCAACGCACAAATGATTGTTGGCCTGAATGGCGGTGCCCATGCAAACCCATGTTTCGCGGGCGATACGGTCAAAGCATGGTCCGAAGTTTTGGATCGGGCCGAAACGGATCACCCCGGCGTGGGTTTATTGCGCTTGCGCTTGGTTGCGACAAAGGGTGCACATCCCAAAGAGTTGCGCGGCGAAGACGGTAAATACAATTCCGATGTGCTGCTTGATCTGGATTACTGGGCCGTTTGCCCCGTTTGATTGCACGGATTTAAATTGATCCCTTCTTGACCTGTTCTGTATCCTTATCCCCAAGGGTAAAAGGGGTGTATCTATGCGGTTTATTTTTTGGGCATAGGAACCTCGCAGCGCTGGAATTCGCAAATTTTGCAGGCGCGAGTGAAGAAGACGGTTTTGTGACATCAAACCTGATTTCTGTTTTTTATCCTTAACTTGGCAATGCAGTGATTGAAACCATGCACGTTCCTATCTTTGGCCAAGAAGAAGATGCCGCAGATGTGTTTTCACTATTGCTTATTGATGAAGTATTTGAACCAGAAAGTGCCAATATCATCGCCTATGACGCCGCATTTGGATTTCATGCAGAGGCCCAAGAAAATACACTTGCATTTTGGGATTTGCACGGGCCAGAAGAATAGCTTTATTACAATTTGGTTTTTATTTTTAATGGCCATAATCTCGAACTGCGGGAACAGCTGGCCCAAGAAATGGGACTTACAGAAGAGCGTGCGATCAGTTGCCCAGAGGAATATGAACTTGCCATCGACAGTTGGTGTAGCGTTTTACAAGATATGGAGGATGGCACTGGCAAGTTGCGTTTTACGGGTCCATCAAATTGTCCCAAGTATCCTATAATTCGCCAAGAAATT
>OBOF01000018.1_pt1 | contig 8421 bp, 8 predicted proteins | sample 1534711 | NCBI WGS metagenome assembly OBOF01 (sample SAMEA3275585, study PRJEB22092) | marine metagenome | biome: ENVO:00000447; feature: ENVO:00002042; material: ENVO:00002010 | collected 2014-06-24T21:20:00+00 | depth 0 m | reverse complement strand
CTCGGTGTTCTCCTCGCGGCTCAGTTGGGCTGGCCGGATCTACTTGCATCGGAATGGACTCACTTCGGACGACTTCGTCCGCTGCACACGAATGCCGTAATTTTTGCGTTTGGTGGCTGCGCGCTTTTCGCGACTTCATATTATGTAGTCCAACGGACATGTCATGCGACCCTAGCATTTCCAAACCTCGCTCGATTCACTTTCTGGGGATGGAACCTCGTCATAGTCTTAGCAGCTATCACGCTTCCTCTCGGAATGACAACATCACACGAATATGCTGAGCTTGAATGGCCAATCGATATCCTAATCGCGGTTGTTTGGATCTCGTATGCCGTCTTCTGCTTGAAAAAAAAAACGAAGCGAAATACGTCACACATCTATGTAGCGAACTGGTTCTTCGGCGCATTTATCCTGGTGATTGCCGTTTTACACATCGTCAATAGCGTCCAATTCCCTGTCAGTTTTACAAAGTCTTACTACGTCTGGTCTGGTGCAATGGATGCAATGATCCAGTGGTGGTATGCACACAATGCAGTTGGTTTCTTCCTTACTGCTGGCTTCCTCGGAATGATGTACTACTTCGTTCCTAAACAAGCCGGTCGTCCGGTGTACTCATACCGGTTGTCGATCGTCCACTTCTTGGCGCTGATCGCAACATACATGTGGGCTGGCGCGCACCATCTCCATTACTCAGCACTTCCCGATTGGGCGCAATCCGTTGGTATGGTGATGTCGATCGTGCTTCTCGCGCCAAGTTGGGGTGGGATGATCAACGGTGTGATGACCCTATCAGGTGCATGGCACAAACTCCGTACAGATCCGATTCTTCGATTCCTCGTTGTGTCGCTCTCGTTCTATGGCATGTCAACTTTTGAAGGTCCGATGATGTCGATCAAGACAGTGAACGCACTGTCTCATAACACGGACTGGACAATTGGACACGTGCATTCCGGTGCATTGGGCTGGGTCGCGATGGTCGCTATCGGCTCCCTGTATCACTTGATTCCGAAAGTCTTGGGCATCGCTCAAATGTACTCGACTCGATTGATCAACCTGCATTTCTGGCTAGCGACTATCGGCACTGTTCTGTACATCGCAGCAATGTGGGTCAACGGCATCATGCAAGGTTTGATGTGGCGAGCAGTTAACCCTGATGGAACGCTTACATACAGTTTCGTGGATAGTCTCGAAGCAAGTTACCCAGGTTACGTTGTTCGCGTAATCGGTGGTGCATTCTTCCTGCTGGGTATGGTGATCATGCTCTATAACGTTTACATGACCGTAAACGATGCGAAAGAACAGGACACGATTCGTGATACCAGTGAACCAGAGCCAGCGGTAGCATAAGGAGTTCTCCGTGAAAGCACATGATTATATTGAAAAGCGCCTTGGACTCCTCGGAGCACTGATCGTTGTTGTAATCAGCTTTGGTGGATTAGCGGAAATCGTTCCGCTATTCCATATGTCAAAGACAACAACGCCGATCGAAGGCATGAAACCGTGGTCAGCGCTGCAATTAGAAGGTCGAGATATCTACATTCGTGAAGGCTGTCATGTTTGTCATACCCAAATGGTTCGCCCATTCCGCGCAGAAACTGAACGCTATGGCCACTACTCAGTTGCTGGTGAGTCAGTTTGGGAACGTCCATTCTTGTGGGGCTCTAAGCGAACTGGTCCAGATTTAGCACGTGTTGGCGGCAGATATTCCGATGACTGGCATCGAGCGCACATGTACAACCCGCGTGACGTTGTCCCTGAATCGAACATGCCTGCGTTTCCATGGCTTTTCCAGAACACACTTTCAGGAGAAGACACCGCTCAAAAAATGCGGGTCATGCAAACCCTCGGTGTCCCCTACACTGATCAAGAAATCGAAAGCGCTCGCGAAGCTGTTCGCGGCAAAACCGAAATTGAGGCGCTAATTGCATATTTGCAAGGCCTCGGAACAGTAATGAAAGGTCAATAAGGATGACGTATTACGACTGGCTTGGAGTATTGAGTGTTGTCATGCTGACCATGTTCATCGCCATTGGTTGGTGGGCTTATAGCCCAAAAAACAAAACCCGGTTTGATGATGCAGCAAACTCAATCCTCGAGAACGATCCAGTCGACCCATCGAATGGAGATAAACACTGATGTTTAATGATTCACTACCGACCTTTTGGAGCATTTGGGTCGCCATTATCACATTGCTCGTGATTTTCGGATGCTTATGGCTAGTCATGGCTGTAAAGAAGTCTGAAAAATATAAGGAAGAGACTGAAAACACCGTTGGTCACGCGTTCGACGGTATTGAAGAATACGACAACCCGCTACCACGCTGGTGGTATATGAAGTTCCTCGGAACGATTGTTTTTGGTTTGGGTTATTTGGTTCTTTACCCAGGTCTCGGAAACTTCCAAGGCATCTTGAATTGGTCATCAACCGGCCAGTGGCAAGAAGAAATGGCGGCAGCTGAAGTCAAATATGGTCCTGTCTTCGCGGCCTTTGGCGAAAAATCCATTCAGGAGCTCGCAACAGACCCCGCCGCACTTGAAGTGGGTGGACGCCTGTTTGCGAACAATTGCGCCGTTTGTCATGGCTCAGGTGCGAAAGGTGCATATGGTTTCCCAAATCTCACTGATGAAGATTGGCTGTACGGTGGTTCACCTGAAAAAATTAAAGAATCTTTAAATATCGGTCGTATGGCAAATATGCCGGCTTGGCAGGGAATTTTGGGTGATGCAGGCATTGAGGAAACGGCACATTACGTTGTTAGCCTCTCCGGTCGTGCGCACGATGAAGCGCTCGCTGCCAAAGGTCAGGAGCATTACCAGCAGTACTGCGCTGCGTGTCACATGCCAACAGGTCAAGGTATGCAGATGCTTGGAGCACCAAATCTAACGGATGACGTTTGGCTGTATAAAGCACCAAACCTGACCGTACTTGAATCGGTCAAGCAAACCTTACGGCACGGACGCCAAGGCGTGATGCCCGCGCAACTTCCACGTCTGGGTGAAGATAAAGTTCATCTACTCACTGCATACGTTTATAGCCTAAGCCAGCAGTGACCGCATGAGCGACCGTATCCCAACGGTTGAGGGTCATACAGATGCCGGTGAGCGCCTTGCTCATCGGCACACCCCAGCCTACCAAACCAAACAAGGTGTCTACACACGAGGAACTTCCGGATTTTTCCAGAATGTTCGCCTCACAGCAGGACTTGTCATGCTGTTTATGTACTACCTGTTTCCATGGTTGAATTGGGGTGACCGTCAAATGGTCTGGTTCAATCTGCCAGACCGTCAATTTTATGTTTTTCAGGCTACGTTTTGGCCACAAGACCTTGTTTTACTGTCTTGGCTTTTGATTATCTGTGCATTTGGCCTGTTTTTTGTCACCGTATTTGGTGGCCGGATTTGGTGTGGTTATACCTGCCCACAGACTGTTTGGACCCAAATATTCATGGCAATCGAACGCCACACCGAGGGCGAACGCAACGCGCGGATTAAACTCGATAAAGGCCCGATGACCCCAAGCAAGTTTAGAAAAAAACTGGCTAAGCACACCTTATGGCTTGGTGTTGCTTGGGCGACAGGTTTTACATTTGTCGCTTACTTCATCCCAGCTCGTGAACTTGTGATTGATCATTGGACTGGACAAGCGTCTGCCGCTGCATACCTGTGGATTGGGCTATTCACAGTCGCCACCTACCTTAACGCTGGATTTCTGCGAGAAAAAGTTTGCATCCACATGTGCCCATATGCTCGCTTCCAATCAGTGATGTTCGACCAAGACACGCTAATCGTTGCCTATGACACAGAGCGTGGTGAACCCAGAGGTAGTCGAAAACGGACCGGCGATTCTAACAATTCCCAAGGCGACTGCGTCGACTGCGGCCTGTGTGTCCAAGTCTGTCCGACAGGGATTGATATCCGAGATGGCCTACAATACGAATGCATCCAATGCGCGCTGTGTATTGATGCCTGCAACTCCATCATGGATAAGATGAATTACGACCACGGGCTTGTCCGCTATGCAACAGAGCATGAGCTCGGTGGCGGGAAGACCCATTGGTTGAGACCGCGTCTGGTCGGTTACGGCGTAGCCATGGTGGTCATGTGCATCGCATTCACCTATGCGTTGACTCACCGAAGTACTGTTGAAGCAAAAATCGCACGCGACCGTGGCGCCCTTTTCCACGAGACGAAACGAGGTGATATCGAAAACACCTATACCTTGACACTCTTCAACAAAACTTCCTTTAACGAGATCTATGAAGTGAACTTCCAGGGCCACCCGAGTGCTCGACTCATCGGTCCAGCAAGCCTTGAGCTGGCTCCAGGACAAACGCGTGTTCAGATCTACCAGGTACAAATTGCACCAGACATGCTGGCCAACTCGCGATTACCAATCAGTTTTATTATTGAACCTGCGAAGCATCCTGAAAATGAGGTTACAATTGAGTCTTCCTTTATAGGACCTGATCGGTGGAAATGAATAAGCCAAACCCTTGGTACAAAGAACCATGGCCTTGGTTCTTTTTGGCCCCAATCACAGCATCTATGATTGTGGGTTTCAGTATGCTCGGTGTCGCCATCGATACCAATGATGGCCTCGTGACTGACGATTATTATCGACAGGGCGTGCTCTATAACGAGAATCTCGAACGTGATGAAAAGGCGAAAGAACTTGGGATCACAGGATCGCTGACAATGGACGAATTGACCGGCGATGTGCTGCTCACCATCGATTTTGGACAAGCAGAACCTGCCGCAACGATCGACGGCGCCTTTCGGAGCCCAACCCGAGCCCGTGACGACATCCTATTCAAATTAGAAGCCGTCAGGCCGGGATTCTACCTCGCCTCAATTCCTTCAATGGCACCCGGTCCACGCAATCTGGAATTAGTCGCACAAGACAACTCCTGGCGTATTACGTCCAGAGTTCTGTTGCCACTGAAAGAGCCATTGAGCGTTGCCCCCTAGCGAACGTCCTTGCTTCCACTGCGGAGACGTCTGTCCCGCCGACGAAACCATTCACCGGACGGTAGACGGTCAAGATCAGCTGTTGTGCTGCCACGGCTGTGCTGGTGCCGTCGATTGGATTCAAGCACAAGGACTCTCATCGTTTTATCAGTATCGAGATACCAATGCTCCCAAGCCAGAACAACAGACACATTGGTCGCTTTTTGATAACAGAGAATTTCTAGAGCGGCACACTATTGCGCTTGATGAGGGGAAACTTGAGATTGAACTTTCGATCCCTCAAATCCGCTGTGCGGCATGCACATGGCTTCTTGAACGCGTGCTCGAGGCGACAAGCGGAGTGACCGCAAGTCACGCACATCTCGGACGTCAAACACTCACCATCCGCTGGGACCCAAATCAAGCGAGCCTCGCAGCGATTTTAAATCAACTCGACCAACTCGGTTATACAGCGACCTTGTTAACTGATGAGTCTGCGTTTCAAGAGCGAAAAACCGAACGCCGAAAAATCATTAAACGCATCGGTATTGCGGCCATTGGAACAATGCAAGTGATGATGGTTGCAACAGCTTTGTACGTTGGCGAAGCCTCATTCATCGATGAAGACCAAAGAGGCTTCCTTCGCTGGATTTCGCTACTGATGTCCATTCCTGTGATGTTGTACTCCGCGCAACCATTCTTCGCAGGCGGGTTACGTGACCTCAGAAACAAAAACTTAGGCATGGATGTTCCTGTCGCAATTGCACTGTCACTTGCTTGGACTGCTTCGATCATTGCGACGGTTACTGGGCTTGGCGAAGTGTATTTCGACTCTGTGGCCATGTTTACTTTGTTTCTTTTGACTGGGCGATTTTTAGAACTGAGCGCTCGTCACAAGGTCTTGGATACGCCTGTCGAATCCCGCCCGATGCCAATGACGCTTGCGAGATCTCGGCCTGATGGTCAGTTTGAACAAGTTCCGGTGTCTGCGTTAAAGCCTGGTGATCGCATTCAACTTGGCGCAGGACAACAAACGCCTGTGGATTTGACACTCCTATCTGATGCGGCATCAGTTGATACTCAGGCGCTCACCGGTGAATTTGAGCCTGTTTCCGTTTCTTACGGTGATGAAATTCTCGCCGGTTCAGTCAATGGCTCAAGCGTCATCGAAGCTCGGATCTTAAGGATTGGGAAAAATGCCTTTCTCGGTCGCCTCGAGCATCTTGCACGACAGTCTGAAACAGTCGAGACCCCCGAATCACGGTGGATCGAGCCACTGATTCGTTGGTTCATCGCATCAGTCCTGACCCTGTCAACAATGACATTCGCTCTCTGGTGGTCGACAGATCCTGAACTTGCTTTCGAACATGCCCTCTCTGTTCTGGTTGTCACCTGTCCTTGCGCTTTGTCTCTCGCAATTCCAACCGCGTGGACAGTAACCATTCGTCGCCTACGACGGATGGGCATTTTGTTACTCAACCCCACGCATTTACTTGCATTCGCGCGGTCAAGGCAGTGGTTCTTTGATAAGACAGGTACGCTGACCGAGGGCCAATTTCAACGCCTCGCGACCACAGCTTTAACGGATATTGATGAAGACCAAGCACTGTCCATTCTGAGTGGTCTCGAACAGGGAACTGCTCATCCGATCGCTCGTGCATTTAGTGACATTCCACCTGCCCGAGTTGAGAACATCACACATATCCCAGGCAAGGGCATTCAAGGATTCTTCGATGGGAAGGCGTATGAAGTTCGCCAATCAACACCTAATGAGATGAATCCTGAATTTCCACAAGCCCTACAAATCACTCTAGTTCGAGAGGGCGATGCACTGTTAAATATTGCCCTTGATGACACCATTCGCACTGATGCAGCGCAAACTATCTCAGAATTAAAAGAGCTCGGAATTAAAGTGACGCTTCTTAGCGGAGATCGAAATGAGCGAGTACAGTCGGTCGCCAAATCACTCAATATCAACGATGCCCTCGGCCAACTTCACCCAGAGCAAAAACTCGCGTACTTAAGCGATATCAAAGATTCATCAGTCATGATCGGTGATGGCTTGAACGATGCGCCTGTTCTCGCTGCAGCCAATGGAAGCGTGACGTTTGCGCAAGCCTCAGATCTTACTCGCCTCTCGGCGGGCGCTGTTCTGTTGTCACCCGAACTCAAAAGCTTAATCAGGCTCAGAGACACAGCACAAAAAACGACTCAAGTAATCCGTCAGAGCCTGTTCTGGGTTTTAGTCTACAATGTGATCGCGGTACCCTTTGCCATGGCTGGTTTTGTGCCGCCTTGGCTTGCTGCAATCGGTATGTCTGCATCCAGCCTCTTCGTCATCACGAACGCGTTAAGGCTTAATCGGATCTCATGAACGCAATCTACGCCCTCATCCCGCTCTCAATCATCTTATTAGCACTCGCAATTTGGGCATTTAATTGGGCGGTTAAAAGTAAACAATTTGACGATCTTGAACGTCCAGGATCTGACATTCTGTTCGATGATGATGACGAACTGCACACTCGCGCAATCGAAGAAGAGCGTAAGCGACGCAAGTCAAATGATTAACCAACTCTGTACCGACCCGATCGGGGCTGGAGCAGCTTTCCTGATTGGACTGTTTGGTTCGGCGCATTGCTTAGTCATGTGCGGCGGAATTACCGCAGCCTTTAGTCTTTCGATCCCTGAAAAAGATCGCCAAGGTCTTCGTTTCTGGACACTCATTACCAGCGCCTCATGCGGGCGGGTGGTCTCATACACACTGCTCGGTATCCTATTTGGACTTCTCGGCGGATGGCTTCGTGGTGACCATGAAATCTTTGTCATCGTGTTCAGGCTCTTTGCCGGAATCGTTTTAATTCTCATGGGTCTCTGGATCAGTCAGTTATGGCGTGGCGTTCAAGCGATTGAACAACTCGGTAATCGGTATATCACCCCTCTCGTTCAGACACTACGCTCAAGAGCATCTCCCGACACACTCCGAAACGCTTTCCAATACGGACTTGCGTGGGGCTTCTTACCCTGTGGATTAGTTTACTCAGCGCTTCTGTGGTCGGCATCAACTGCACACGCAGGCCAAGCAGGTACGCAAATGTTTTTATTTGGGCTTGGTACCTTGCCTGGCATTTTAGGTGCAGGCTATTTAAGTGCGCATGTCAGCTTTGCTTTAAAGAGTCGCTTGTTTCGACAGATCTCAGGCGCTCTCGTGATGCTTTATGGTGCTTGGACGATTGCACCGCTTGTTTGGATGATCTGAGCATCATTTGTTTGAGCTTCAACCCATGGATTCAGTTCGGCTTCAGCCAATGCTTCCCGAATCTCAGAGGCGTCATCCAATGGATTATCACGCCGATAGTTAAGCAAATCATCTGGGCTTGGGCTGTCAAACGGGTGTCGCTCGCTATTCATCAAGTGTGATGGCACAACGTTTTGCAAACAACGAAATAGATATTCAACGCGCCCGAGATAGCGTTTA
>OBOF01000017.1_pt1 | contig 8554 bp, 10 predicted proteins | sample 1534711 | NCBI WGS metagenome assembly OBOF01 (sample SAMEA3275585, study PRJEB22092) | marine metagenome | biome: ENVO:00000447; feature: ENVO:00002042; material: ENVO:00002010 | collected 2014-06-24T21:20:00+00 | depth 0 m | reverse complement strand
ATTGCACATTCTTCTGTATCTAACATGCGTTGATCTGTCGCCTCAATACAGTCAAGGGAAGCAAATATGACACTCAATCAGACAAACATCTCTTCTTTTGGATGTTTGAAAAACGAAGCAAAAGTCTCATTCCCGGCAGTGAAGCCAAGAAGCAAGACAAGCACAGGGACATCCAGCTTTGATGGATGGTTTGAATGAGCTGCAAGATCGGTTATCGGATTTAGCTGCGCAAGAGGTGGTCAGCGATGAGCCGATTAAAGTGTCGATGTGGATCGATCCGGTCGACTCGGTGCAGCTTTATTCAAAGGTTATGTCGCGATTGCGCAATGACCCAACGCTGACGGATCTGCAATTACACGTGCTCGATGGTACGGGTATTCAGGTGAGTGTGAAGGTGCGCGGTGGTCGTCAAGAGCTGGAAAAGTTGCTAACGCGTCAGGCTGAATTTGGCGTAACCCCCATGACTGCAGTGCAAGCTCAGCAAGGGGTGGATCTAGTCTTGCAACCTGAATTAATTACTAAGGGTATTGCTGCTCAGTAATGCATCATCTGCCTAATATCATCAGCTTTTTGCGTATTTTATTAGTGGCTCCGATTGTCTGGGCGCTACTTAACCATCGCTATGACCTAGCCGTCGTATTGTTTGTTATTGCCGGTGTATCCGATGGTGTTGATGGGTTTCTCGCTAAGCGTTTTGGCTGGGAGTCACGCTTTGGCGGCGTACTAGATGCTATCGCTGATAAATTGCTTTTGGTTAGCACCTTTATTGTGTTGTGGCTCTTGGCGGTGTTTCCACTCTGGTTGGTGGCGCTGATTATTTTGCGTGATCTTTTAATTGTGGGTGGTGGTGTTATCTACAACCCTAAGATCGAGAAGTTCAACGCTGAGCCAAGCTTGATGAGTAAGTTAAATACTGTATTACAGATAGTTTTAGCTGCCGTTGGTGTGCTGAGTTTGCAAACTTTGTAATAACCGCGGTACCGGGCGACATTGGGCCCTTCATCGCTTCTAGTTCTCCAGACGCGGATGCAAGATCTATTTCTCGTGCAACCAATGGTGACAAATCGATGCGCTTTTGCTCTATCATTTCAAGAAGAGAAGGATATTTCCACGCAGGCATACCTCGGCTTCCAAAAAAAGATAGCTGTTTGCTATAAACCGCACGTATGTTCAACGTCAAAAATCCATCACCTGCAGGCATTCCAAGATGAACATGACGTCCGGAAACCCTCAAACACTCGACCGATGCATTGGTAGTTTGTTCAATCCCTAAAGCCTCCAACGAAACATGGGCTCCCCCGTTAGTGGCCTCGATGACTGCTTCAACGACGTTCTGTTCACTTGCATTGACGCAAACATCTGCCCCTAAAGATTTTGCGTAATCTAGTTTTTCTTGAACGATATCTACAACAACCACTTGGGCACCTAACATCTTGGCCAACAACAATGCAGATAACCCAATGCCGCCCGTGCCGTGAATTGCTACCCATTCCCCGATCTTTACATTTGCTCGATCAGTTAAAGCATGCCATGCGGTAGTGACTCGACAACCTAATCCAGCAGCTAAACTTGGATCAATAGAGTCGGGTAGGTGAACCAAATTATGATCAAATGGAACAGCAACGAGTTCTGCGTACGCACCTGCACTACCGAACCCAGGCGTTATTTGATGCTCACAAGTATTGCTTACTCCAGTTTGACACGACGAGCATTTTCCACAACCCAAGATAAAAGGGGCTATTAACCGATCACCTTTTTCATGTTGAGCTTCTGGTCCTGCTTCAACAACTACCCCACAGTATTCATGTCCTAGTATATCTCCAGGTCGGACCTTAGGGTGGTGTCCAACCCAACCATGAAAATCAGATCGACAGACCCCACATGCGAGCACTTCTAATATGACACCGTTTTTTGGACAAACAGGATCTTGAACATTTTCTATGGATAAGTCCGAGTCATATTCACGAAGAACTGCGGCTTTCATAATGTATCCTCACAATGGTTTTTGTTGAACCTAAATTTGGTCGTCCAAATCTTAACGATTTAACAACGCATTATTTGTAGATGTCTGGAAGTAATGTGACCGAAATAGCCGGTACGTATGCTATTAAAAGGGTCACAATTAACATGAAAAAGACGAAGGGAATTGCTCGATACGCAATTTTCAGAATCGATTCTCCTGTCAATCCCGAAACAACAAACAAATTCAAACCCAATGGTGGGGTAATAAACCCGACACCTAACGCTGTAATCATCATGACACAGAACTGAATTTCATTCATTCCAATGTTATCAGCCAAAGGTTTTAAAATTGGTGCAAGGATCACAATATTTGGGGTTGTCTCCATAACGCAACCAGCAGCGATTAATATAGCAATCATTAATAAAATCAGGAGCCGTGGATCATCCGTAAGCGATGTAGCAGCGCCCACAAACCCTTGAGGCACTCCTAATATAGCCAAAGCTTGAGCGAGCGGTAACGAGAATGCAATTATCGGAAGAATAACGCCGTTTACTTTCGCGGAGCTCACTAACATTTCAGGAAAATCAGACAATTTCAATGTCCCCATTGACAGTCCCATTAATACTGTGACGACAACCGCAGTAGCACCAGCTTCAGTAGGGGTCAGCCTGCCCGAAAAGATCCCATAAAATATGATAGCTGGCACAATAAACGCATACCAACCAGACTTCAAAGCAACGGCTAATCGAGTGATCCATTCAGAAAATGATATATTACCTCCACCCTCCCAACGGTAAATTCGGTTCATGAGGATGTTGGTAACCAAAATAGAAACGAGAATAGCGAGGCCTGGGATAACAGCTGCAAGAAACAGAGTAGACGCAGAAATACCTAAGACAAGACCAATGATAATGTAAGCAATAGATGGTGGGATAAGAATTCCGGTACATGCGCCCGCAGCCACGAGTGCACATGCATATGGACGGGGGTATCCACTTTCTACTAAACGCGCAATGGTCATTCGGCCGACAGCAGCCGCACCTGCTGCATCTGACCCTGAAATTGCTGAAAACATACCGCACACTAGTACTGTTGCAGACCCAAAACCTCCTTTAGCGAACTGTGTAAGGGCTTCAGCTACATCCAAGAATTTTCTTGATAATCCAGTTCTAACTAATACGTCGCCAGTCAAAATGAATAATGGCACCGCGGTTAACGCAAAATGATCAATGCCATGAAATAAGCTTTCACCAACTAAAGATAGGGGAAGTGCGCCCGACATGAGTAACATCGTGATGGCTGCGGCACCTATTGCGGCCCATACGGGAATAGCCAATGCTACAAGGACAACAAATAAAATTACCGGAACGTAAAAATCCCATCCAAGCTCAATCGTTTGTTGCTGCAACTGATTCCAAAGCATGCTGCTTTCCTTCAATCAAAAAGAGTATCACCTTCGAACACGGGTTTTCCGGAGCGAAGGTCACGAAGATCACGTAAAAAAGATTGCACTAACCGCAAAGTCACGAGTGCGAAACCAATGGGCACTGCCAGTAAAAACCAAACTTGGCTTATTCTTAGTCCATGTGTAACGGAACCAAATTTTGCCGAAACTAAAACAGTTTCGAAGGACCAATACAAAGCTATAAGTGCGACCAGCATCATGACAAGGTCACCAAACATATAGAGAAGTGCTTTAGTCTTTCTTCCAAGGTAATGCATAACTACATCGATGCGAATGTGCGCTCTCTGGCGCACCGCTGCTGCGGCCCCAACCCAAGCAAGATAAATGAAAGAATACCTTACAATCTCCTCACCCCACACTGAGGAATAAGAAAAAATCTCCCGCCGCAACACTTCTATAAACATTGTACCCACAAGCATTACGTAAAACACTAACAGTGCCCAGCGCTCTGCATTTTTATTCAGCGTCGATAATAAGTTTTTCATGTGATACTCTTTGAATTAGACACCCAAAATAATCGGGTCACGCGGCCATTTATTTTGGATATTTCAATATGCGGGGCAAAATGCCGACCTCATTTTACCCCGCATATTTTATCGAGCTAAGCAATTTATAAGAATTGCAAAGTCTCGTTATGCATCGTGGACATAATGACGTCCGGGAATACCAGCGGCTTCCTCCAACTTGGCAAACACATCCAAAGAGCCTGCCAGTTCGATTTTGAACTCATCCCATTCCGGGCGCTGATAGCCACCTGCCTCTTGCCACTCAGCAAGCTGGTCGTTTGTGAGAGTGTGGAATTCAACTCCAGCCTTAACCAATTCGGCCATCGCAAATGTCCGAGCAGATGGGACTTTGGCCAAGTTTTGGTGGCGGGTCATTTCACCAGCCCACATGATACCCTCTTGCACATCAGAGTCCATAGAATTGAACCATTCAAGATTACATGAGAATACTTGAGCATCAGGCACAGCTTGTGTGAACGTTACATGGCTCAGGATATCTTTAAATCCAAAGACATATAGTGCTCCAACAGATGGGTCCAGCGCATCTGCAACACCTTGCTTGATAGCGGATGGTGTTTCCCCCCATGCAACAGGAGTCGGGTTTGCACCAACCATACGGTAATACTGTTGCAACATTTTTGATCCTGGCACGCGGAATTTTACACCAGCTAAGTCACCTGGAGTGATAACTTTGTCACCACCTTTGCGAATAGCAACAACGCGAGGGTCAATATTGACATAATACAGCGCCTTGAAACCAGCCGCTTCGACTTTTGGGTGTACATTTTCTGCCCATGTAGAAGACGATACCATATTGGTAAAACGCTGGTTGGAACCACAAAGGTATGGCATATTGATAAGGTCAACTGCAGGAGCGAAAGGTGCGAAGTTAGATAGCGAGTGTTGTGCACACTGAATTGTACCTGTTTGTACCGCCTGTGCCAGCGCTCCACCCGCTCCTAGCTGGCCACCGGGCGCAAGTTTTACATATATTTTGCCATTTGTCGCATTTTGGACGTTTTCTTTAAAATCTAGCTGCATGATCGGGTAACTACGCGATGCACCCAACACATAAGCGGTTGCCACGGTCATTACATGATCTGCTGCTTTCTCACGCTCGCGTTCTTCTTGTTGTGTCTGCGCAACAGCTTCTGATGACCAAAGCATGCCTGCTGCACCCGCAACCATGGCAGCAGTAAATCCACCAGATGCAGTTAGTTTTAAGAAGTTGCGACGCGATGCCGATTTCAATTCTTCGACTTTGTTTGTCATTTTTGTTCTCCCTTTATTGGACTTTCGTTGAAGCACTCACTCACCGTTCATTACTTGTCGCTCTCTGCTCGAAGAATAATGATTGAGAAACATATCGCCGCGGCAAGTAGCACCAACATCTCCTGTGTATCGCCAAGAAACATGATATTGTAAAAGGCCCCAACCACCACATCCACGATGAAAATCGCTATTAGAATAAAGGTTATTAATGCCAGCATTGATATGTTCCTTCACAAGTACGTGGATGTAATCCGATATAATTGTTTAATTAAAGAGCAAAAATTTTAATATTATATTAAATTTTTCTTACATGTATTACTGGGTGTCGGTCATGTTGCACAGACTGATGCAGTGATCGTGTCGAAAAAAATATTCACACATCCACACAAGCGTTCTTGGTAACCTAGATAAATTCAACTTGTTGACTTGCTAAAAGAACTAAGTTCATTTGGTGCGCGTGATAATGTATCGGTGATACAGGCCTTAAGCGACATGTTCGACTCGCATATTATTTTTTATTTGATCACTGGAGCTGCGGCTGGTGGATTTATCAACGGGTTATCCGGAACGGGTACTGCGCTATTTGCGCTTGGATTTTATCTAGCTGTGCTTGATCCCACAACAAGCGTGCTGATGGTTGCGCTACTAGCAATACTTGTGGGAGTGCAAGGACTGTTCATCGTGCGCCATAGTATTTTAGCTAATCCAGCAAGATCGCTCCACTTCACAGTAAGTGGCCTAGTTGGGGTGCCAATTGGCTTGATGCTTCTAAACACAATCGACGTAAATAATTTGAAGATCATTGTTGCAGCATTTCTTATTTTGTACGGGGTGTACTTTGGTTTCCGATCCTCACTGCCAACAATCGAGAAAAAAACTCCAATAATAGACACGTTAATTGCGTTTATCGGAGGCACGTTGGGTGGGGCGGCAGCACTCTCCGGAGCCGTGCCTCAAATCTGGTTATCATTGCGTCCTTGGCCAAAATCTGACGTGCGCGCAATGCTTCAGCCGTTCAATTTCGCGGTGCTGGGTACCACGTCAATTATTCTACTTTTAGCCGGTAATTACGACAAAAAATTGCTATTTGGCCTCATGATTACATTGCCAGTAGGATATCTATCCGCGCAACTAGGATTATACATCTTCAAATTAATTGATGACACTCTATATCGTAGAACCTTGGTCATACTCACACTTTGCATGGGTGTCGTTACATTATCATCCACTAGTTTTTAGCCATCGCTAAGTTGATTTTTGACCAACACACCGAAGAAATTGGTTGTTGCCTTAGATAGTTTTGTTTGCTGTGATATTGTTTAAAATCGGAGGTGAAGTAAGTCTTAATCACCACTGAAAATCTAACACACTTTTGGAACATTATGAGTAGTAAGATTACAAAAATTAAAGACGCAGTACGTAAACGCTTTGGAGATGATTTTCAATTGGAAGACAACTTGGAAATCAATGAAACCTTGTTCCGCATACTAACGCGATCATCATGCAGAGATTTTAAACATGAACAGGTTTCTAACGCACTTTTAAATATCATTTGTGCCGCTGCCTTTTCTTCTCCTTCTAAAAGTGATTTGCAACAGAGAGATATCATCATTGTTAATTCAAAAGATAAAATTGCAAATATAGCACGCCTAATACCGGGTCAGCCTTGGATAAAGAATGTACCGACTCTGGTTGTTTTTTGCGGAAACAATAGGCGACAAAGGTTATTGCACGAGTGGACGAATGTACCGTTTGAAAACGATCACCTTGATAGTTTCTTTAATGCAGCAACTGATGCGGCAATCGCATTGAGCACATTTGTCGTCGCAGCTGAGGCTCAAGGTTTAGGATGCTGCCCGATAAGCGCTATACGTAACGAAGCTACTGAACTTGCGAAACTACTAAGTCTCCCAAATCACGTATTTCCGTTCGCTGGGTTAGCTTTGGGCTACCCACAAGAAAGTAGCAAAATCTCTAAGCGCCTTCCGCTGCAAGTGACCTGTCACTATGATCAATACAACGAAAACGATATCAAACAGGACATAGAGGATTATGACTCACTACGCTCCAACGTAAACGAATACAGTTCACAACGCCTTGTTGAGAAGTTTGGGACTTCCCAGAATTACGGATGGTGTGAAGATAAAATCAGACAATACAGTGAACCTGAACGTTCCAATTTTGGCCAATACATCCGGTCTATCGGTTTTTGTTTGGATTAAAACGCAAGACATTTTATGGTTTCAAAATGGAAAATTTCATCGACCAGAAAATATCGACAAAAGTCTCAGTCACAAGAGCTGATTTCAGTGAAGATTGGTTTAAATTGCTTTTAAGAGAACTTTCTGCAAATACCTCATTTTTTTCATATAATGAATATACTTGCTCAATTATTCACCAAAATGTGGGTCATAAGGCAGAAACAACCTTTAAACTATTCCCAGAAAAAACATCAAATCTAGTACTGGAGACAAAATTTCTCCCGGCGACGGAAAGCCAAAAACCTATCAAAACCCTAATGATTGCGCTTACATTTTTGATAGTGGCATTCTTACTTCCTATTTGGTCAACTGGCTTAATTATGCTACTTGCGATCGGTTTTGTGACATTTCCATCTATGTTTCATCGCTTCAGAACCCTAAGAAACATCAAAGGGATTATCTCAGCCATAGAAGCCGCCACCAAATAAATACGAGCAATTTTGATGATTGAGTACATTGTAGCAGTTCTTCTGAAACTGGTTGTTGTTTTGTCATAAGCAATCAGCCGTCATAATATACTTAGGCTCAGTCACGCATCCCGATGCGCTCCTGAGCCTGCGCCTTGCACTGCTCCAGCTTCTGCTCTCATCAGTGTGCTTATATTTTCTGGAACTGCTCTAACGGGCAGCCTGCTCAATGCGCTCGACATAATCGGCGAGGTAGCGGTCTTCGCGCAATTCTTGGGCGCGTTTCAACAGTGTGAGTGCCTCTTTGTAGTTCTTATCACGAATAAGGGCTTGAGCGTGAGCGATGAGTGCGGGGCGCTCATAGTCCTCGATCATCTCTGCTTGCTCAAAGCGATTGATGGCACGCTCCAGGTCACCCTGCTCCTCAAAGTAGCGACCAAGCTCGATCAAGGCCTCGCCGTTGAGCGAATCTCGTTCAACAATCATGCTGAGCTTCTCAAATGCGATCTCCTGCTTACCTTCGGCACGGGCGATTTTCGCCTCAAGCGTGAGAAGTTCAAGATCATCCTCCTCGCCAAGCTCGTCCCCGGCTTTTGCACGCAAGTTCTCGATCAGGGTTGTCGCCTCGGTAAAATTAGTCGTTTGTGTCAGCAGACTCGCCGCGCGCATGATGGCTCGCG
>OBOF01000016.1_pt1 | contig 8705 bp, 10 predicted proteins | sample 1534711 | NCBI WGS metagenome assembly OBOF01 (sample SAMEA3275585, study PRJEB22092) | marine metagenome | biome: ENVO:00000447; feature: ENVO:00002042; material: ENVO:00002010 | collected 2014-06-24T21:20:00+00 | depth 0 m | reverse complement strand
CTCAAGTGAAATTGGAATTTTTGATAGAGCAAACATCAACACATGGCAATGGTATGCTGCAGCAAGTGCAAATACTACTTCAAGAGGGTCTATCGGTATAGGAACATTGCGTTCGGGTGCAGGAAGTGCTGGATCCCAAACTTTCCCAGCATTAGCCGGCTGGCCAATGTTTAATGCTGACGGTACAAAGATGTGGTGCGGAGATAATTGTATTGTCGAAATAACTATGAACACTCCCTACAGTTTAAGTGGGTCTCTTAATGTTGACTATACAATAAAAAAATATCATCCTGCATCGCAATCGGTAGCGCAGTATTTTGGTACATTTATAACATTGGGTAGCGCAAATGGTGCAACTGCAACTGCTGCGGCATCAGTTGGCACTCAATCAACTGATGAAGTTGTTTGGACATTTAGTTTAGATGGTACAAAATTTTATTATGGACAACGTAATTTTGGTTTTTTACAATACACTTTAGATACTCCATATGATCTAGATACAGCTAGTTTTGACCATATGACCACTTCATTCACTGATATCAAATCCGGCACTACTTATAATTTAGCTAACGCTATAGGTTATAACATGCGATGGATGGCAGATGGTCACACATTTGTTGTAGGCCAAGGTGGTGGTGGCACAGTTGCAAGGCGTGATGTTTATTATGTAACTACTCCATGGGACCTTTCTACAATTTCACAAAGAGGCAACGGCTATACAGCTAATAATGGAACTTGGTTTTATGTTGATCCATATACAAATGAACATATTATAATACCCAGCAATTCAGATGGAGTATTTCGGCAAGACAGTGCCATGAACGACACGGATTTGGGTACAAAAGTAGCACCATCAGACTGGCCTCGTGTGCCTACTTACAGTGGCACACCTCCGAACGCAAGTGTTTATGGTTTTGATTTTAACGAAGACGGGACAAAACTTTATTGGTCTAATGGATATAGGACAATTTATCAGGCAACTCTTTCTACTCCGTTTGATACTAGTACTGCATTCGATGTAGATCAATTACCTGATAATTCAAATGTTAATATTTTCTCAATGAAAATTAAAAATAACGGACAATATTTGTATCTTGGAGATCAAAATTCAAATGTGTTCAGATTAACACTGCCAACGCCGTATGATATTACTAGTCATCCTTCGTACACCGATCCTAATGGATTTCAAGGTGTAGCGAATGCAGACTCAGGACAAATAATGACTATACCCGCAAATGGTGATGCATATTCTATGGAATTTAATGACTCTGGTACAAGACTTTTTTACACTAAAGCGAGTAATACATCTATTTTCTGGAAAGATTTATCAGTAGCATGGGATCTTAGTACCGCAGGCTCTGAAAACAGTGTTGACATATTAAGTTTTGGTTCAAGTACAAATTATTATCCATACAGTCCTGCGATATCAACTGTTAACTTAAAATTTGCGTTTTTCCAAAATGGAACAAAACTACACGTAGCAGTAAGATATTCGGGTGGCATAGGATATGTATTCGAGTTGGCAACTCCATGGGATATGACTACAGCTACGCTAATCCCATTGGAAACTATAAACAATTATCAAGGACTCCGTGCAGGCACTGAAGGATATAATGTTCATATTAACAATTCAGGAACTAAACTAGTAACCGCTGGTCCTAATAATACTGGTTTCAGAACATATGAATTTAAAAAATATGATTCGTCACCATGGCCAATTAAATATTTACAGACCTAATAAATACAATATAGTAATAAGAGGTAATCATGGCATCAGTATTTAACGCATTTGTTGCATATCAATTTTTAAAGACACTCACTACAAAGTGGGATCAAATGGAGGCCTACAAGTTAGGAATCATTGATGCAAATGGTAAACAGTTAAAGAAAACTGCAGAATTGGAAACTGCAAAAGAAAAACAGGCATATACTATTTTTCATAGACTTGTATTCAATCTCAAAAGAATTCTAGAGAGATTTCCATTTGGAAAATCTAGAATTGCATCTTATAGTGCAGCATTTGCACTACTAAAAGAAAGTAAAGAAGATTTTTCTGCAGATGAATATGAAATGATGGAAAATCTACTGATAGATTATATTAATCTACATGAAGAAAAGATTGATAAAATTCAAAATTCAGAAATGTTGACAGAAGAAATTGCAAACGCAGTAGGTACTGGTGCAAATGTTGCAGGTCTTACTGGTGTCCCTGCAAAATTCGCAGGAATGCCTGTTTTTTCTGTCAAGACAGATACCTATGCAAAACTTTTTAAAGGTAAAAAGAAGTATGCAAGATGGTATAAATATATGGAAAGTGATGAGGCAAAACCCATCAGAGACTATATAAAGAAACGTCCAAAAGAAAAGATCGTATTAATGGATCAATCTAATGGTACAATGATGATTTTATACAGACACAACGAGATATAAAATGTTTGGTTTATTAAACACAGGTAAGATTGTATTAATGATTTTACCGTTTGTACTTGCCGGTGGTGGGTACTTTTACATCAATAACTTAAAAGATAATATTGAGTTATTAGAGGCCAATCAGGCCGTGATGGAAAGTGCAGTTGCGTCCAAAGATGCAGAAATAACCAGACTTCAAGAGAATGTCGAAGAAATTAGAGAAACTTCTAAACGTGTGATAGAAGAAAGAGAAAGACTTGCAGGCGAAGTTGATGTGTTGAGAAACAAACTAAAAGAGCACGATTTAGGATATCTTGCAGAGAATAAGCCTGGTTTAGTTGAAAGAATTATCAATAAAGATATTGAAAATAATCTAAAAAGTGATATACTAGAAATTATGAGAGAAGAAAATGACTAAATATATTATAATGGTATTTGGAGTACTGTCATTAACTGCATGTAGTGCAATTCCACAAAAGGAAGTGGTGGTGACAGAAGAAGTTTTTGTTGAAAAAATACCTTTAAACTTAGATATGCCAAAACCTTTTGACTGGAAAGATTTTGATTTCATCATAGTTACAGAAGAAAACTTTCAAGAGGTAATGGAAAAATTGAAAGGTGACGGTAAAAGTCTTGCATTATTTGCATTAGACCAAGAATCTTACGAAGCTCTTTCGATTAATGTAACGGAAATGAAACGTTACATGAAAGAACAAAAGGTTATTATTATAGAGTATAAAAATTATTACGAAAATAATAAAGATAAATAAGGTAATAAAATGAGCGAAGAGAATAATACATCAGAAAGGGCACATGACGTGGAAACTCGCATACAGACTATCGGAATGCTATTGATTGTTGGTTTCTTATCATGGGTAGGTACAGGACTAGTAGATGTTAAAGTAGGACTTGCACAAGTTCTATCCGAATCAGTTTCTTTAAGAAATACATTAGATAGACAAAATGAAAGACTAACCATTATCGAAAATGATATTTCTAATATCAAAACAGAAATGGGTAGATATATCACACGTGAAGAATTGCGTGAAACAATTAGAGATATAAAAGAACAATAAAATCTTGACAACAACACCCTTTTAGTGTATTGTGTAGAACATTATGAGGTTTCTAGATGATACATGTTGACAAGATTTATATTTCTCGACTTTCCACACGACTAGACAGATTTACAGAAAAGAGAAACAATCTCTTTAATTGTAGGTGTCCATTTTGTGGAGATTCCCAGAAAAAAACATACAAGGCACGTGGTTATATTTACATTCGTAAAAATAACTATAATTACATGTGTCACAATTGTGGAGCCAGTATGTCACTGAGCTCTTTTATGAAACAAATTGACCCAGAGTTACACAAAGAGTACGTTTTTGAAAAGTGGAAAGAAGGACAGACTGGTAGTAGAAAAAATGTACCCAAACCAGAATTTAATTTCTCTGCACCTACGTTTAGTAGAACTACTGTATGCGATTTTGAATTGGGCACAAAGATTATCGATCTACCCGATGGCCATCCTGCAAAATCTTATTGTATAGAAAGACAATTGCCTAAACTAGATGTACTGTATTATACAGATAACTTTAAAAAATTAGTTTCAAAATTAACAAATGATTATGATAATTTGTTAGAAGAAGAAAGGATTATTATTCCATTCTTTGATGAATTTTGTAATGTATTTGCATTACAAGGACGTGCGATCGGTAAATCAAACATGAGATATGTGACTATTAAGATCGACGAAGAAAAAACAAAAGTCTATGGACTAGACAGGGTAAACAAAGATGAAACTGTTTACGTTGTTGAAGGACCAATTGACTCTTTGTTTTTAGAAAACTCTATCGCAATGGCAGGGTCCGATATCAACGTAGAATATTTTACAGATTGGAAAGATGTAGTATTTGTGTTGGATAATGAACCTAGAAATAGACAAATTGTGGATAAGTTTGAGAAGTTAATTGATAGTGATCAAAATGTAGTTATTTGGCCAGAAAAAATTAAAGAAAAAGATTTAAATGATATGATTTTGTCTGGAATCGACAGTTTTGAACTATCAACGATTATAAGTAAAAATACCACTTGTGGTCTCGAAGCAAAGCTTAAACTCAACCAATGGAAACGTTGTTGAGTCTTTCCGAAATAAACAATTAATAAACTATAATATAAGGGTAAACTGATGTTGAAAGTAGTTAATACTAGCAAAGAAACGGATGTTCGCTCTGTCATGGCACAGGCGAAGTTCTACGAATCTTATTCCAGATGGAATGAAAATGAAGACCGATATGAGACATGGGAAGAATCTGTTGCAAGAGTTATGAATATGCATAGAAATTACTATGCAGATAAAATGACTCCAGAACTTTCTCTACTTATTGATGAAGCTGAAAATCTATATAAACTTAAATATGCACTTGGTGCTCAACGTGCATTGCAATTCGGTGGTGAACAACTACTAAAACATCAAATGCGTATGTATAATTGTACATCATCTTATGCAGACAGACCTGCATTTTTTGGTGAACTATTTTATGTATTATTGTGTGGTGCGGGTGCAGGGTTCTCTGTTCAAACACACCATGTAGATAGATTACCAGATGTTGCAGAACGCAAAAAACAGGCAAAAGGATATGTGGTAGAAGATTCTATCGAGGGTTGGGCAGATGCACTATCCGTTCTCATGTCATCTTTCTTTGTTGGTGGTGGTACACATCCAGAATTTGAAGGACGCAAAGTATACTTCGATTTACAAAAAGTGCGTCCAAAGGGTGCGATGATTTCTGGTGGATTTAAGGCGCCTGGCCCAGAACCACTACGCAAGTCTCTAGATAAAATCGAACACATGATCCAAGGCAGAGTACTCGCTGGAGAGGCGAGGCTGCGTCCTATTGATGTGTATGACATTGCCATGCACGCTGCAGATGCCGTCCTTGCTGGGGGGGTCAGACGCTCTGCTACAATCTGTTTATTCTCGCCAGACGATCAAGAAATGATTACTGCAAAAACTGGTAACTGGTTTGTTGACAATCCACAACGTGGTAGATCAAATAACTCTGCAGTAATTGTCCGTGACGAGGTTACTAAAGAACAATTCTCTAATCTGATGCAGTCAATTAAAGAGTTTGGTGAGCCAGGGTTTTACTTTGTTGAGAATAAAGACCACACCACGAACCCGTGTGTAGAAATCGGAATGTATCCACAGATCGACGGCGAATCTGGTTGGCAGGGATGTAACTTAACAGAAATCAATGGTTCTAAATGTACAACAAAAGAAGAATTCTTTAAGGCATGTCGTGCTGCATCCATTATGGGTACATTACAGGCAGGATATACAGATTTTAAATATCTTTCTGATTCCTCTACTCGTATTTTCCAAAGAGAGGCACTATTGGGTGTATCAGTGACTGGGTGGATGAATAATCCAGATGTACTACTTGATGCAGATGTTCAAACCGAAGGTGCTGAAGTTGTCAAGGCAGTAAATAAAGAAGTTGCAGCATTACTTGGCATCAATTCGGCCGCACGTACAACCTGTGTAAAACCTTCTGGTAATGCGTCTGTACTATTAGAAACTGCCTCTGGCATCCACGCAGAACATGCGCCAAGATACATTAGACACGTACAAATGAATAAAGAAAGTGAAGTTGCACAATTAGTTGCAGAGACAAATCCATATATGGTCGAAGAGTCTGTCTGGTCTAATAATAGAACTGACTACTGTATTGGTTTCCCTGTGATTTCCCCAAAAGGTTCTCTATACAAAGAAGATTTGTTTGGAACAAATTTACTAGAAAAGGTACAACTAGTACAACAAAACTGGGTAGAGGCTGGTACTAATGTAGAAAATTGTGCAGAACCAAACATTAGACACAATGTTTCTAATACAGTGACAGTTCCTGCTCATATGTGGGGACAAGTGGAAGATTATCTATTTGCAAATAAAAAATACTTTGCAGGGGTATCTTTCCTATCTGGTAGTGGCGATAAAGACTTTAACCAAGCACCTATGACAGAAGTACTTACAGAAACACAAATTGTTGACAAGTATGGTCGTGGTGCAATGTTTGCTGCAGGACTTATTGTCGATACTCGTAAAGGATTTAACGATCTATGGGAAGCGACAATGATTGCACAAATGCCAGAAGAACACCGTGGTGAAGTGTCAGATATTCGTGCAGAATGGATTCGCAGATTTAATAAATTTGCGGAAAACTATTTTGGTGGGGACACAAAGGAAGCAGAGTATTGTTTGAAAGATGTTACACTACTACACAAGTGGACAAAGATTCAACAAAATTTGCAACCAATTGATTTTAAATCTCAGTTGAGTGTGAAATCGTACACAGACATTGACACTATGGGTGCTGTTGCATGTCATGGTGGTGCATGTGAAATCACATTCTAAAACTGTAATTTAAAAATGACAAAAACATAAATAATTTTGATATTTGAGAGGAAGGAATTAAATGTCAAAAGAACTCAATGAATGCGATTATTGTGGAGTTGGATTTATTGTGACACTAACTGATGACGACGAAACCGTAAAATTCTGTCCCGCCTGTGGGGAGTCTTTGGATGACTATATATTAGACAGAGACCCCTATATGGATGAGGATAATGAGGAATGGTACGATTCGGAGGAATAGACTATAGTTTAACTTCCCCTTCAGTATGTATTTACGAAGGGGAAGTTTCTGACTTTTGTTTTGATAATTGCAATATATATTTTTTATCTAACACCAAGAAATTTTCAGCATATAACTATAAGAATTTAGATGGACAAGAAAATCTGTCTAATTTTTCGAGCCCAGAAGAACGATATGATTACATATCAGACTGGGCAATGGATATAATTGTTAGTCATAACGTAGACAAAGTTGCAATAGAAGATTATAGTTACGGCTCAACAGGTAAAGTATTTCATATTGCAGAAAATGCAGGATTGTTAAAGTGGAAACTATGGCAGGCAGAGATAGAATATATCTTGGCTGCACCTACACATATTAAAAAGTTTGCAACAGGAAAAGGAAACGCAAAGAAAGAATTGATGTACGAATCATTTCTATCTGAAACTAGTAGAAATCTGCAGATTGAACTGGAAATCAAAAGCGAAAAAATAGGCAATCCTGTATCTGATATAGTAGATTCTTACTATATTTGCAAATATTTGCTTGACACTCATTCATAGTTTAGATATACTATATGTGAAATGAGAGGAGATTCGTTATGACACAAGTTGCAGTTATCCACGCAGCATTTGAAGACACCCCACGTACAGTTGCCTTTGTAGAGGTTGGTGAACGTGTTGGTGATGATGCTCTAGAGTATGCATATCGTTGGACGCAAAATATCATGGACTCTTGGTCTTTGAAGATGCAAGAGGACGGTAATGATGATGTTACTGTTATTGGTGAACTACCTGTTGTTGATGGACAGACCTATGGTTTGCGCTCAACATCAATGGGTGACTATATGCTACTGGGAAACACTAAGTACAAAGTATCAATGGTTGGATTTGAAAAGATTTCATAATGAATATATTTGTACTAGACAATGATCCAGTGATTGCAGCACAACTACAGTGTGACAAACATGTTGTTAAAATGATTGTAGAGTCTGCACAGATGTTGTCTACTGCACATAGAATGTTGGATGGTTATGTTGAAAAACGACCATCCAAATCTGGTAAACGTATGGTAGACTATTGGGTACATCCTAATGATAATCTAGAAGGAGTATTGTACAAGGCAGTACACCACAAACACCCATCTACAGTATGGACTACTGAATCTCTTGCAAATTACATATGGCATTATAACCATTGGGTTGCATTGTGCGATGAATACACATACAGATATGGAAAGGTACATTCTTCTGACGCACTTTTGCGCAGTGTATTAATTACTCCACCTGTAAATATTCCTGAAGATAGACTTACACCATTCAAACTTGCAATGAAAGATTTCCCACAATGTATGTTTGAATGTCCTGTTAAATCATATCGTGCATTCTATCAAACCAAACAAGAACGTTTTAGTATGGTTTGGACAAAACGTAGTATTCCAGAATGGTTCGAGGTTATATAATGGAAGAAAAACTTTATATTGGTAAGGAAATGGAACGTGCAGATTTTTATGGAAAAGTAACTTTCATGAAACGTGTACGCACTGACTATGGCCCACGTACTTTATATAAGTTTATAACACGCACTGGTAGAACTGGTGCGTTTTTTTCGGAGACTATTCCAGAGTTAGATATGGATGTTTGCTTTACTTTTACTGGTACAG
>OBOF01000014.1_pt1 | contig 8862 bp, 10 predicted proteins | sample 1534711 | NCBI WGS metagenome assembly OBOF01 (sample SAMEA3275585, study PRJEB22092) | marine metagenome | biome: ENVO:00000447; feature: ENVO:00002042; material: ENVO:00002010 | collected 2014-06-24T21:20:00+00 | depth 0 m | reverse complement strand
ATGTATAAATCACGCACGCAATTACAAGAGTTTTGTATCAGAAGCACGACAGCGTTCAAAATCTAATAAAATATACATTACATGAGATTAACGTATAATTCATTGATCTTATTGAGAGATCTGAACAGTTAAAATTTGGTGTCAAAACGAAATCTCACGACGTGCTTTAGTCGCTCATAAATCATGAGATTTTGGACAAATTAGATCAAAGAAATATATCAATGTCAGGTAAGATTTCGGTCGCCCAACCCTAATCTCAGACTTTAAAATGTTTGTAAGCGATAGATGAGATTTAAGGATCAAATATCATGAAACATGCACAAACACTGAATGAAGCCCAACTTCGAAAAGTCATGCACTACTGCAGAAGTAGGAGACACGTACATCGTGACACAACCATATTCATGGTGAGCTTTTATGCAGGGCTGCGTGCAAAAGAAATCGCAGCACTCAAAATGGGTGATGTGTTTCACCCAGATGGAAAAGTGCGCGAACAATTTACGCTTGAAAGTAATCAAACCAAAGGGGAACAACGCCGCACAGTTTTCATCAACAAACGCCTGTCAAAAGCACTCTTTGAATATGGGCTTGATAAAAACCTGAGCAACTTAAACAAGCCCTTGTTTGCGAGTCAAAAGGGCGGGCATTTCTCTGCAAATACCATGTGCCAGCTATTCCTCGATATTTATAAAAACTGTGGGTTCAAAGATGCATCAAGTCATTCAGGACGTAGGACTTACATTACGCGGCTCGCAAATAAGGGCGTTAGCGTACGAATACTCGCCGCACTTGCAGGACATGCGCATATCTCGACCACGCAGCGATACATTGATGTGAATGCTGATCAGATGAAAGAGGCAGTAGAATTGTTGTAGACGATTAACTGGGCTCTTCGGAAGAAAGCACCGCATCTAGTCTGCTTTCACTTGGTTCGAGACACAGTGTTGGACCCCGAAATCTCTCTCCGAAAACACCACAAAAAGTGTGTGTTTGGTGTGCTTTTGATATTTTAATTGTTTTGGATCAAACACTGTGTCTACAACCAATCGTAACCGGTATTATGCCTCTTTTGACTAAGTGTCGAACTGCTTGTTCAGCCAAACTGTAATGTAGCTCAACATCACCTTCAAGAAGGGGTATGTCCCCGCCATCAACAAGTTTATAATCTGAAATTCTATCATGACTGTTTCTGTCGGTATCAATCACATCATGATCGATGACTGTGCGCGATGAGGCTGCGCGAAGGGCATAAGGCGCAGCAGATTGATCATTCGGAAATTGGGCTGGAAGGTACGGCTTCCCATAAGGAACACCAAAGATGACCGCATCAGCATCAATTTTATTCCAGTCTGAAACTATTGGTAGATTTATGAATGAACATGGAGACGGCTTTAGTGTCGTTGGTGCTCCAGGCATTTTCAGTCTCCTAGAAATCTAGTATAGGGACACCCAGTCTGATCAACCTATTTAATGCGTAGTTGCCGACATCCCGCTTCTGTAGGCTGAGGGCGGTAAAAAACCCTGCCAAAAGCATGAACAGCGGCATGCGCCAAGTATGGATCCAATTAAAGATGATGGAGGCGCCGAGTCTTGGTTCAGAGCCATCAAATGGTTCCAGGAACAGCATTAGGACATGCAATAGCACGCCCATCAAAAGTGCAAATGCACGCAAAAAATCGAGACTGTGTAGGCGATCGGTCATAAAAAATATCTACAGTAAGGTCTGGGCATATCAACATTAAATAGTCGCTCAAATTTCCTTCTCAATAGCAATGCAGCTTACGCTATGCCCTGATCCCTGGGGCTCTAGTCGCGGTGTTAGTGATCGGCATTTTTCCATTGCGATGGGGCATCTAGGATGAAACCTGCAGCCAGATGGGGGCGACAACGGCGAAGGCAATTCTCCTTCCAATGTGTGTTCCTCGGACAAGGGTTTGTTCAGTGTGGGAACCTCGCTTAACATAGCCTGAGTATAGGGGTGCAGGGGATTTTCCAAGAGCTCGGAGGTTGGGGCAATTTCCACGATCTGCCCGAGATACATCACTGCAATCCGATCTGAGACGTGTTCGACCACGCTGATGTCGTGGCTGATGAACAGATACGACAGGTTCAAACTGTCGCGCAGATCAAGAAACAGGTTGATGATCTGCGCCTGAATAGAGACATCCAACGACGCCACAGATTCATCACAGACGACGACTTTGGGATTGACCGCCAACGCCCGTGCGATGCAGATGCGCTGGCGCTGCCCTCCAGAAAACTGATGCGGATAGCGGTCCAATGCGTCCTCTCGCAGTCCAACCCGATCGAGCGCATCTATCGCGAAAGAACGCGCCTGCGACCTTTGGATTAGCCCATGAGCGATGGGGGCTTCGGTGATTGCATCGAGGATACGCTGACGTGGGTCCAGCGCAGCAGCCGGGTTTTGGAAGATCATCTGGACACCCAAACCTTTTCCGGTCTTTTGACTTGTCTTGTCCACCATAGGCTTGCCGTTGAATAGCACATCACCAGAGTCGTGCGGCAGGATACCCGCCACAATCCGGCCGAGTGTGGATTTCCCACATCCGGACTCGCCTACAAGGCCCAGCACTTCCCCTTGCTCGATCGCAAGATCAACACCATCGACGGCTCGCAACAGCTTAGCAGTAGTATACCCCCCAAATGCGCTTGCAATACGATCTGCGAGATCAGGCTTCTTTCCAAAACTGCGGTGAACAGATTTAAGTTCTATAACCAGTGGCATGTTAACCCCTTTCGTGAAGCGGAGAGACACAACGAACAGCGTGGTCGGGCGAGGTTAAGGACAGGTCAGGCAATACATCACAGGCCTCGGTGGCGTGAGCGCAGCGAGGAGCAAAGGAGCAACCCTTTGGTAGGTTCGACAACTGCGGAAGACCACCAGGAATGGAGATCAAGCGTTGCCCACGCGGCGCGTTCGCGGGCATGCTGGCCATCAACCCTGCAGTGTAGGGGTGTGATGGCGACTTCAGCATCACCTCGGTTACCCCTTGTTCTACGATGTGGCCCGCGTACATCACGGCCAGGCGATGGGCGATCTGCGCCACGACACCTAGGTCGTGAGAGACCCAGATCAACGCCGTACCGGTATCGCGGCAAAGACGCCGCATATCGCGCAAGATTTGCGCCTGCACGGTGACGTCCAACGCCGTAGTTGGTTCATCTGCGATGATCAAATCGGGCTCGTTCAGGAGTGCGATGGCAATGACAACTCGCTGTCGCATACCGCCGGAAAACTGGTGTGGATAGGCTTCCAACCGTTCATCAGGGCTGTTGATTCCGACACGCACCATCGCCTCGCGAACGGTCTGCCGCGCGGCATCGGTAGAGACGTCTCTATGGGCCTGAATGGCCTCGATCATTTGTAGACCGATGCGCTGCACCGGGTTAAGGCTGGTGGTCGGATCCTGAAAGATCATCGCAATTCTGTTGCCGCGCAGGCCTTGCCATTGCGCCTCGGAATAGTTGGTGACATTGGTGCCATCGAACGCAATGCGCCCCGCAGTGACACGGCCCGGCCGGTCGACCAATCCCATGATGGACAGTCCAAGAACGGTTTTGCCCGAGCCAGACTCTCCAACGATACCGAGAACATCGCCACGCGCGATCTCAAGATCGACTCCATTCACGGCCGCCAAGGGCCCGTCGGGCGTGGGAAATTCTGTACGCAGTCCTTGAATGGACAAAAGCTTTGTCTGGTTCATTTTGATAGCCTTGGATTAATAATTGCGCGCAGCCGGTCACCGAAGATGTTGATTGCCGCAACGGTTGTAAGCAGCATGATGCCGGGAAAAAACGTAATCCAATACGCACCTGAAAGGATGTAGTCGAAGCCGTTTGAAATAAGTGATCCAAGCGATGGCTCAGTAATGGGCACACCTACGCCGAGGAAGCTAAGGGTTGCTTCAATCGAGATGGAGTGCGCCGTTTGCAAGGTTGCCAGCACAATCAGCGACGAAACGCTGTTTGGCAAAAGATGCTTCCAGATAATACGGGCGTTGCTGAGTTCCAAGCAGGTCGCTGCCTCGAAATACTCTTTGCGACGTTCTACCATGGCGGCTGCACGGGTCGTGCGCGCATAAAGCGCCCATTGCACGATCGCGAGCGCAATTATAACCTTGTCTATGCCTTTGCCCAGCAATGCGAGCAACACTAGAGCAACTAGAATAGCCGGGAAAGAGAGCTGAATATCGACGACCCGCATTAAAAATGCATCGATCCGACCTCCATAGAAGGCGGACGTCAGTCCAACCGAGAGTCCTATTGCCAATGCGATAAGAGCGCTGCTGATGGCTACGGTCAGGCTGGTACGCAATCCATAGAGGATCGAGCTGAGAACATCCCGCCCAGCCCCATCAGTGCCAAGCCAGGCGATCGTGCCGTCAAACATTTCTTCACCGGGTGCAAGCCGTCCGTTAAGGATGCTGACGGTAGATAGATCATATGGGTTGGTTGGTGCGATAAGGGGCGCGAATAACGCAGACGCGACGATTAATATCAGCAGAAAGCCCGAAATTGCTGTTGTGGGCTTTGAAATTATTGCCTGAATGGTCTTAGAAATACCTTCGTTGCTAGGCCTCAATGCAAATGTTGCTTTCAAGTCGCTCATCCTCCTTCTCCCTGCAAGCGAACGCGTGGATCCAACACCGCATAAATGATATCGACCACCAAGTTTAAGACGAGGAACAGAGCCACCACGAAGAGCAGATAAGCCACAACAATGGGACGATCTAGGTTGACGATTGCGTCGATCACAAGCTTACCCAGACCGGGCCATGCAAATATGGATTCCGTTACAGTCGCAAAGGCTATTAACGTGCCAAATTCTATCCCCAGCACAGTGATAATTGGTATGAGGATATTGGGCAGAAGATGAGCGCGAATGATGCGCTTGGGAGATAACCCCTTAGCACGCGCAAACTTGATGTAGTCTTGTGCCATCACCTCTTCAGTCCCTGCCCGCGTCAGACGTACCACCATTGCGATCTTGAACAAGGCGAGGTTTGTGGCGGGTAGAATAAGGTGCTTGAGGCCATCAATAGTAAATAAGCTGCTCTCAATCCCAAGGAAGACGGTCGTTTCTCCCCGACCCGAAACTGGTAGCCATCCAAGGATGACAGAAAAAACAATGATCATCATAAGACCAAGCCAGAAAGTTGGAACCGAAATTCCAAGTACCGATCCACCCATTATAATGCGTGTGCCCCATGCATTGGGGCGTAGACCCGCGTAGATACCAAATGGCAGGCCCATGGTTACAGCGATTATCAGGGCACTCGTAGCAAGTTCGAGTGTGGCCGGAAAACGTTCCGCCATGAGCGCTAGTGCGGGTCTTCCAAAGATGAAGGAATTGCCCAGATCCCCCGACAGCGCGCCTGTCAGAAACTTCCAGTATTGCACATAGGGCGGTTGATCGAGGCCGAAGTCACGGCGCACGCGGTCGATTTCTTCGGGTAGGCTTTCTGGATTGACCAGCATGTCGACCGGATCACCGACCAGATTCACCATAGAAAATACAATCAACGACATGAAAAAAAGGACGATCACGCTTTGCATGACGCGTCTAAGAATAAAGGCTAGCATGAAAGGTTCCTTTTAACGGTTGGCCCGCCTGGGATAAACGACAGGCCAATCTTATAATATTATTTCGAGCGGATGTTGTGGATAAAAGTACTATCCAAGGCTCCGTGTTTATAGGCAATGCCGTCACGAGCTGCCCAGGTGGCGATCTCATGATGAATAGGAACAAGCGCGTATTCTTGCATCGCGATTTCAGTCGCCTCAATGAATGCTTTTTCACCTATTGTGATATCCATCGACGCACGTCCACTTTCAATCAACCCATCAACCTTGGCGTTGCTGTAACCGTTGCGATTGCCTGGGCCATATCCTCGTTCTTTTTGTTTCGTATGGATAAAAATCCGCAGTGGATGCGAAGGCTCGCCTGAACCATTAGCATAGCCAGACATGGCGACGGTGAATTCAGGAGTTTTATCCGGGCCTCCGCTAGCAAAACGCTTGAAAAAAACAGAAGCAGGCATCGTTTCCACTGTTGTTTCGATTCCAATACGCGACAGCATCTGTGCTATGGCTTCAAGAATCCTAGTGTCATTAGAATAACGACCAGCTGGACCATGCACAGTCAATTTGAACCCATCCCCAAATCCTGCTTCAGCCAATAATTCTTTTGCACGCTCAGGGTCATAATTGTCAGGCTTGAGATTTACCGAATAACCAATGTAACCTTCTGGCGAAAACTGACCCGCCGGTGCTGATAGTCCATCCATCACACGTTCCGCAATAGCCTTTCGATTGATTGCGAGAGACACGGCTTGGCGTACACGGATGTCTTGAAACGGTGATGCAATATTATTGCCTTGATGATCTGTCACAAAAGGTCTGATATGATCGTCTGTCATATGCAGAGTTAGATAGAGCAAACGGTTTGACACAGATTTGAAGACCGACACACCATCACGGCTTTCCAAATTGGGAAGATCAGAGGACCCGACCCTCTCGATGAAATCAACGTCACCAGCAATAAGTGCGGCCGCTCTAGTCGTCCCGTCTCCAATTGACCGCACGGTGACATTATCCCATTCGGCGGTAGCCCCCCAATAACCATCATTGCGAACTAGTTCGATTACGTCACCTGGTAGCCATTTTGACAATTTGAATGGGCCTGTCCCGAAGGACGCTGCGCCAGTGTTGAAGTCCTCTGTAGTGGCATTCACAAATGCAGAATCGATGATCGCAACCCTAGACATATCATTGGGTGTGAACGGGTAAGGTTTCTCGGTCGAAATGCGTAATGTAAGATCATCGACAATTTCAAAGGATTTTCCTTTTATGAAAGTTGCGAAACTGGACGGGCTGTTTGGCACGTTCGCCGCCCGTTGCATAGTCGCAACCACGTCTTCGGCAGTGAATGCCGCGCCATTGTGAAAGGTAACACCAGAACGCAGCTTGAACTCCCAAGTGGTTTCATTAACCGGCTTCCAAGACTGAGCTAGCCCAGGAACCAAATTCTGATTCACATCCTGCAGAACCAGCGCATCGTAGACCTGTGTCGCCATTGAGTTGTTGATGGTCAGGTTCTGATAGTGCGGATCCATTGACGTGGGTTCCGCCGCGAGAGCCACCTTCAGGTCTTGGGCCGACACAGGGCCAACGGTGAGGCCAACGCCCACCGCGACAACGGCAAGCATGCCAATGGTTGTTTGTATAGTCATCTTTCTTCCTCCCTTTCACTGATATCCAATCAGTTTTTTGATGTTGATAGCTCTGGGCTCATACAGTGGTATGCAAACTCTCTAATCTGTTCGTTGAAGAGATCGGGGCATTCTACGTAGGACGCGTGTCCCGTTTTGGGGAAAACGACCTGCTTTGCTTGCGGGAATGTCGAGACCAGCGCTCCATGCATGTCAGGTGAGATCACAGTGTCCTTCCCCCCTGACAAAATGAGCACCGGAACGCGCACATTTGGACCGATTTTAGCATTGTCAGCTTCCTGGCTCATGCGGCCACCATCGCGGATCCCTTCAATCCGCGCGCCCGATGCTATTTCCGCCAGAAACCGAATGACGGCTTGAGATGTCCCTTCGGGTGTGCTGCGCTTGGCGCGTTCAAGACCATAGGCCAGATCAATCCCATCGGACTTAATGCGATCTATCCTCCTAGCGTAGCGCGCCATCAATGGTGCAGTTGCGGGAAGCCCAAAGCCCAGATGCGTAGAAGAGAGAACTAGACCCGCCGCTGAGCACTCGCGATCAGCCGCAAGCTGCGTGGCAATCACGCCCCCCATTGAATGGCCTATCACGATTACCTCGCGGAGCTCCACTGCCTGCATCAGCGACTTGGCTGCATCAACATAGTCTTCAATCTTATCACCGAATACATCGGAGGCCCCAAAGCTTGGCGCATCCCATGCGACAACATGAAAAGAAGGCGCGAGCGCTTCAAATATATAGAACCAGCTCCGGCTGCTGCCATTCATGCCATGCAGGAAAAACAGGTCGGGACCCTTTCCCGCTTCCCTATATGCCAGACGACCACCTTTGTAAGGTACGTACTGCAAATCCGGCGTTTTAAACATTCGTTTGACGTCCTCAGAACATTGATTTCATCAGGGGGAGCCATGAATAAGCATATATGCCTTAACACCCACTGCCCATTAATCTCAGCACAGAGGGTAATAGCATAAAAGAGTAAAAAATTTTACATACTTGCGTCTGATGATTGAGCCTCAAGCTCGCGCATAGATATCAATGTTTGAGCGAGCTTCAGAGTGCGGGAAAACTCTGGGTTTGCAAGAAGGGCATTGCAATAATTGCGCCAGGCCTCCAACATTGGCTTCGTTGGGCGAAAATCGCGGCGACGGCGATCACGGGCGCCTGACAGCTCTTCCAAATAACCAAGCTCCAAGGCTTCGTGAACAGTCGAAGTGACAGTCGGCCTGCTAAATTCTGAGACTTTGACAAGCTCAGAAATAGTGAAGCTGCCTTTAGAGAAATAGTAGTTCATCATGTACCTGCGTAGCTCAAAGGCGGTAAAGCTGGTGTTGAAAAACCGGCGCACCTGACCAGGCCCATGCTCGCGCCGATAAACATGACGTGAGCTTTCGAACGTAGCCTGGACAAAGCAGAACTGATCGAAAAGACTTCCAGATTCAAGCATGATCAACCTCGCCCATATATGTAAAATAAATTATACATACTATTACATCTATCATCATTTTTCTGCAAGGTATTGCTAACTAAACTGTATTTTAATTTCAAAATTTTTCAAAAGGAACTTCTCTCTTTCACTAGGGTCGAGACACAGTGTCGAACCCCAAAATCT
>OBOF01000013.1_pt1 | contig 9018 bp, 10 predicted proteins | sample 1534711 | NCBI WGS metagenome assembly OBOF01 (sample SAMEA3275585, study PRJEB22092) | marine metagenome | biome: ENVO:00000447; feature: ENVO:00002042; material: ENVO:00002010 | collected 2014-06-24T21:20:00+00 | depth 0 m | reverse complement strand
GATGGTAGAATAGTCATGTGTCATGGCGCAACCCCTTTGCAAAATTGGCAGCGGCTTGTAATTTTGCCCTGTCCAACCCAGTCGCAAACCCTAACGACAGCAGTAACTCGTTCACCGCCTCGGTCGCAACATTTCCTTTGGCACCTGGCGCATATGGACAACCGCCCAAACCAGCCACAGCCGCATCGAAGACGCGCAGACCATGGTCCAAAGATACCTTTACATTATCTAACGCACGCTCCTTTGTATCGTGGTAATGCCCAGCAAGATGCGTCGGTGGCACCTCTTTCAGCACAGCGCGCAGCATCGCTTCAATCGTCTTGGGCGTTCCCGCACCAATCGTGTCACCCAGAGATATTTCATAACATCCCATTTGCATCAATCGCTCCGCCACATAGGCGACCTTGGCCGGGTCCGTTGGTCCGTCATAAGGACAATCGGTGACGCATGACACATAGCCACGCACGGGTATCCCTCGAGATTTAGCCGCAACCATTATTGGGGCAAAACGTTCAAAACTTTCATCAATAGAACAATTAATGTTCGCCTGCGAAAACCCTTCTGATGCGGATCCAAAAATGGCCACCTCATCCGCGTGTGCCACCATGGCACCGTCAAAGCCGCGCTTGTTTGGGGTGAGTGCCGCATACCGTACGTTGGCGTCGCGTTTAATACCCGTCAAAACGTCATGCGCGTCTGCCATTTGGGGAACCCACTTGGGGCTTACAAAACTCGTCACCTCAATCTTTTGAAAGCCTACAGCAGTCAGCATATCCACTAATGCAATTTTATCGGCTGTGCTGATCATTGCCGCTTCATTTTGAAGACCATCACGGGGGCCCATTTCAAAAATCGTGACTTTTTCCATAAATGTCGTTCCTTGTCTTGATTGCAGCATATATTTGGTGCCAACTCATTCAAGACAATTGACAAAGACCGTAGCGTCATCATCAATCCAAACTGCAATTTGAACCCCAATAGGTGACCCCAATGACCGAACTTGACCCACAATTGATACAAAAGGTGCGCGCGCGTTTCGCCTATGTTGATACATGTCCGTTTCAGGGATCTCGCATTTTCTTTGAGAACGCTGGGGGTGCTTTGACACTGAATTCTGTTGTTGAAACCTCAACCAAATTTGCGGCAATCCCCGACAATCAAGGGCGGGACAATGTCGCCTCTCATGGGTTGGTTGATACGATCAACAAGGCGAAATCTGACGCAGCTGATTTGTTTGGGGCGTCATCGGGTCAATTTTTTGTGGGCGAAAGCGGGACAGAATTATTGTTCCGTTTGGTGCGCAATGCCGCCACCGCAGCCAAGGCGGGCGGCGTGATTCTGGGATCAACGATTGAACATCCTGCCACCCGAAGTGCTGCACAACACTGGGCAGAGAACACCAACCGCCCGTATATCAGCATCCCGCATGACAATGAAACGGGCCTAAGCCGTGCCGAGGACTATGCAAAATATGTGACACCCGACACGCGTGTCGCCTGCATCCTTCACGCATCTCCTGTTACAGGAATGGGGATGGATGTCGCCGCAATTGCCGCCGCGATCCGTGCGGTGTCTCCTGAATGCTATATTGTCGTAGATGGCGTGCAAAACGCGGCACATGGCACTTTGGACATCGATTCATATGATGTCGATGGATATGCAATTTCACCCTACAAAATGTTTTCCCGACATGGCTATGGATTTGCATGGGTATCAGATCGTTTTATGCGTGCCCCCCATGAACAATTAATCGGTGGCCCCGAAACCGCGTGGGAATTTGGCACGCGTGATACAGGATCATATGCAACATTTAGCGACGTGGTCACCTATCTGGACTGGTTGGGTACGCAAACCGCCCCATCCGAAAATCGCCGCGAACGCCTGATTGGCGCGGGTAAGGCGATTTTGGCCCATGAAAAGGCGTTATGTGATGCAATGATCCACGGGATTGGTAATCTGTCAGGATTGGCGGAAATGACGGACGTGGAAATCATTGGCGGGCTTGATAACCCCCATCGCAAAGGAATGGTGTCGTTTCGGATCAAAGGCAGGGCTTCGGCCGAAATTGTAACGGAGCTAAACGAACGCAGCATTCGTACGCATACGCGCAAGGCGGACCATTATTCTGGAAATGTCCTTGATCCGCTGGGGTGGAGCGATTGTGTCAGGGTTTCCATGTGTCACTACAACACAATGGACGAAGTGCGCAGTTTCCTGACCGCGATGACGGAAATATCGAATCTATAAATCTCGCGCCCAAAACTGAAGTGGTTTTGGGGTTTCATGGGCCACATCGATATCTTTCCAACTGAAATGCGCAATGGCGTTTGGAATGAGCCGATAGCCCCGTTTTTCCCAAAACGCATCAAGCGGGCGATAGTCTGTGGGACGCAGGGGATGATCCATGGGGCGCTGGACCGCGCAAAATGCCACTTTGCTAGATCCCAAGGCGCGCGCATGCTCTTCTCGGAGATCAAAAAACCTATGCCCGATCCCAGACCCACGATGGGTGTTCAACAAAACGGATTCAGCACAATAGAAAACTTGAGACAAATTCCAATTCAGGTCCTGAAAGGCCGATGCAAATTCATCTGCGTGATCCAACATTGGTGTCCCTGTGGCGGCACCAATCAATTCAGTGCCGTCAAATACGCCAACCAAAACTGCGGCGGGATTATTGCTATAGGCGTTTAGGTATTCACGTTCGTAGTCTAAATCACCGTCGTACAAATAGGGCCATTCCCGAAACACGGTGATACGCAGCCGCGCGACATCCTCTAATGCCGAATCCAGTGCAGCACCCGTTAAAACACGGACATCAATCATGAAACCTGTGCCGTCCAATCCGCCAGATTATAATAGGTCACAACGCGCGTGATTTTATAATTCGACAGTGAAAAAAACGACCCTGCGGGCAGTTGATAATTTTGCCCCCGCGCTTCGGGTAATCCCGCATCGGTTTTTAGGTAAGCGCCATTTACAACATATTCCGCAGCCGCGCGTGATCCGTCAGGGTTTGAAAATATCACCATATCGCTCAGGTTTTCACGATAGCATTCGTTCATATGTTGGCAAAAGCTGCGAAATGCATCCTTGCCAATGCGCACCTGACCTTCGTTCACATGATGCGTCACTGCATCGTCCAGACAATTCAACATGCCATCGACATCAGCTGCATTAAACGCATTGAAATATGTTTGGATTGTTGGATGCATCTACCCCTCCAATGGCGGTCCCCAGCGCCGCATTAATTGATCAACAATTTGATCACGCGTTTGTCGATAAGATACCAACTTTGTTTCCCGCGTTTCCCCCAATCCCGTCGGATCAAGGATTGGCCAATATTCGACCGTCAAATGGAAAAACCGCGTCAACTCTAGTGCGCGTCTCTGGCTTGCAGGGGAGAGCGCCACAATCAAATCGAACGAGGATAAATCATCGCCCCATTGTTCCATTTCATCAAAACTGCGCGAACGGTGACGTGACAATTCGACACCGATCTCTTCGCAGGTGGCGATCGCAAATCCGTCTATTTCCAGATCATTGATAACACCAACCGACTGAACATATGTGCCCGTGCCATAGAATTTCTTCATAATGCCTTCGGCCATTGGTGAACGCACAGCATTATGATCGCAGCAAAAAAGGACCGATTGTGGAAGGTCCTGCCCCATACCTAGCCCCCGAAATGCAAAACGCAGATCAACGTGAACAGACGGCGTGCGGTGTCATTGTCGATGTCCGCCTTGCCCTCTAACCGCTCTGATAGAACACGCGCGCCTTCGTTGTGAATGCCACGGCGTGCCATGTCGATCGTTTCGATCTGACTGGGGGGCATGTTTTTGACGGCATCATAATAGCTTTCGCAAATGGCCCAGTAATCTTTTACAACCTGACGAAACGGCGACAGCGACAAATGAAATTCAACCGCCTTTTCACCCGCCTCTGTAGACACATCAAACACCAATCGTTTTTCACGGATGGACAGATCCAACCGATAAGGACCAGCAGGAACAACGCGATCATCGCGTTTTGGCAATGAAAAAACATTTTCTTCCAGCAGATCAAAGATGGCCACGCGCCGCTCTTGCTCAATTTCTGGCGTGGGCGGCGGTAGGTTTCGATCGTCGATTTCGATATGTGCAATACGGGTCATAATTCTTCACCTTCGTCTTTGGGCTACTTGACCTTTGAACGCTTTGCAATGGTTCTGTGCGCGAATTGACCCGATCAGGGTGTATTGATCTGCGCTAGGCGGGCTGCCACGGACAAGCCATGCGCCTCTAATCCTTCAGAGAATGCCAGACGTTCTGCAGCCGGCCCATTCTGCGCCAACGCATCTGGCGTCATCCGCGACAGCGTCGTGCGTTTCACAAAATCCATTACGGAAAGTCCTGAACTAAACCGCGCAGAACGGGCCGTGGGCAGGACGTGATTTGGCCCCCCTACGTAATCGCCAATCGCCTCGGGCGTCCACGCGCCAATAAAGATGGCACCAGCATGGTGAATTTTTTCGGAAACACCCATGGCATCATCAACACAAATTTCCAGGTGTTCCGGTGCGATCCGATCAGAGAGTGAAACGGCCTGATCCATATCCGACACTAAAATGATGGCGCCATAGTCACGCCAACTTGCACCCGCGATATCACGCCGCTCCAAGGTTTGCAGGAACTTATCAACCGATGCCGAAACAGCGGATGCAAAATCTGCATCATCTGTGATCAAAATCGACTGCGCACTTTCGTCATGTTCTGCCTGACTTAGCAAATCCAATGCGATCCAATCAGGGTTGTTATCTTTATCAGCAATCACAAGGATTTCTGATGGACCCGCAATCATATCAATGCCGACCTTGCCAAAAACCCGACGTTTGGCCGCCGCGACAAAGGCATTTCCTGGCCCCGTAATTTTATCAACTGGTGCAACCGATGGTGTGCCATAGGCCAGTGCCGCGATCGCCTGCGCCCCACCGATGCGGTAAATTTCGTCAACGCCCGCCAGTTCCGCGGCCAAGATCACCAAAGGGTTAATTGCCCCATCTGGTGTTGGCACCGTGATGGCAAGGCGTTCAACCCCTGCAACCTTGGCAGGGATCGCATTCATCAAAACGGATGAGGGATAGGTGGCCAGCCCACCAGGCACGTACAACCCTGCGGCACTGACGGGTGTCCAACGCCACCCCAATTCCGCGCCACTTGCATCTTTCCACCATGCATCTTGGGGCAGTTGTTCTGCGTGATAGGCACGAATGCGGTCCGCCGCTAATTCCAATGCCGCGCGATCTTCGGGCGCAACCTTTTGGATTTCTGCCGCAATCTCTGCGCCTGATAACCGCAGCGTTTCTGAAGTCAGTGACAACCGATCAAACCGTTCCGTGTATTCCAACAATGCCACATCACCACGCGCGCGCACATCGGCGATGATGTCCGCGACGACTTGGTCCACATCTGGGCTATCTTCACGCTTGGCGGAGAGCAGAGTTTGAAACTCTGCTTCAAAATTTGGATCAGTTGCGTTCAAAAAAACAGGCATCGGTCACTCCAATCAGTCTTGGGTGAAATAGCGCTGAACCCCCACAATCACAAGTGCGTGCTTCACGCGTCGTGGTTTGGAACCTGTTTTGAGGGGGCGACATAGGGCCGCGTTACATCCCGTAGGGCAACATCAAGGCCGTCAACCTGCACCTTTAACGCCCCATCCCCAGAGAAGGTTAGGATCAAATCCCCGACCCCATCCACTGCACCTGAAAACTCAAGAGACATTAGGGATAAGACAATATCTGCCTGTTTGCGATCAATCCCCTGAGAGGCAAGTCCAGTCGCATTTTGGATCACCAAAAGGGATTGAACACGCTCAGGGTCGCGCCCCTGCTGTTTGGCCAATTCAACATCTTCCCACCGAAACCGTTTCAGCAAAAACACCAATTGGCGTTCCGCACGGCTCCACTTTAGGTCGTCAACAGTCAGGACAGCATCCTGCGTCAGCGATGAAATAACCTGTAAATCTTCTGCATCCTGTGCACCTAAATTCAATGGGCGATCAAGCGCATCATTAAATCCCGCATCTTGGTTCATACCCCAGGTACCCTTTCTACCTTTGCTCCAACACCAGAAAGCTTTTCAACCAAACGTTCATACCCGCGATCAAGGTGATAGACACGATTGACCCTTGTTTCACCTTCGGCCGCGAGTCCCGCAAGGATCAATGAAACAGATGCACGAAGATCGGTCGCCATCACCGGCGCGCCCTTCATGCGTTCAACGCCTGTCACCTTTGCCGTGCCACCCTGCACATCAATTTGTGCCCCCATCCGCATCAGTTCGGGCGCATGCATAAAGCGGTTTTCAAAAATAGTTTCTTCCAAATTACTGATGCCATCTGCAGTACACAGCATCGCCATCATCTGCGCCTGTAAATCCGTTGGGAAACCGGGGAAAACTTCGGTTGTGACATCAACCGCTTTGATATGATCTGCACGACGTTTTGTGGCGATCCCGTTTGCCGTTTCCCAAACATCTACGCCCGCTGCATCCAGTTTTTCAACGAAGGATTCAATCAAATCGATGCGGCCTCCCAACAATTCAACTTCACCCCCTGCAATGGCAGGCGCCAACATGTAAGTGCCCAATTCGATGCGATCAACGACAACAGGGTGCGTTGCACCACCCAGACGGTCGACACCTTCAATCGTGATGGTGGATGTCCCAGCCCCATCAATTTTCGCCCCCATTTTTTGCAAACAGTGGATCAAATCAACGATTTCGGGTTCGCGTGCGGCGTTTTTCAAAACTGACGTGCCCTTGGCCAGTGTCGCTGCCATAACAAAGTTTTCGGTCGCTCCCACAGAGGCAAAGCGCATTTCATGAACGGCACCTGTTAATCGGCGGCCAGACACCTTGGCATGCAAATAACCGTCGCGCAGATCAATGTCTGCGCCCAATGCTTCCAATGCGCCAATATGCAAATCCATGGGCCGCGCACCAATTGCGCACCCCCCAGGCAGCGAAACAACAGCCTCGCCCGCGCGCGCCAAAAGCGGCCCAAGTACAAGGTTTGATGCACGCATTTTTCGCACAATATCATAATCCGCACGCAAATTTGTAAGTTCATGGGACGACAGTGCCAAAACCTGACCATCAGCCATGGCCTGCACCTCGGTCCCCAAAGACTCTAACAATTGGGTCATTGTTTTAATGTCAGACAATCGTGGCGCATTCGTCAGTGTCAGTGGTTCGTCACTTAACAGCGTTGCTGGCATCAGGGTCAGGCATGCGTTTTTTGCACCCGCAATCGGAATGTGCCCATTCAATGGGCCATTTCCCGTCACCAATATGGAATCCATTACGTATCCTTCCCTGCCATCGTCTGCTCTGGTTTTGCACGTGCTTTAGCTTGCGCTTTGCGTTTGGCCATGTTTGCCTTTAGCGCTTGTTTAAGGCGATTTTCACGTGCTTGTGCATCATTTTTTTGAGTTTTATTTTGCTTTGCCTGCGTCATAAGCCATGCTTACATCACAACTGAAAAAGCGTCCAGAATTGTCTTGCGCCTAGGCAATTTTCCGTCTAAGCACCGCCTACATCAGGCTGCTGTAGCTCAGTGGTAGAGCACTCCCTTGGTAAGGGAGAGGTCGGTGGTTCAATCCCACTCAGCAGCACCATTCCACCTAGTCCACCGATACCCCTGCAAATGCAGTGGCCAGCTGCAGCGGTTCGGTCACAGGATCCAAAGGCTATACCGTGCGCGCATTAGAAGCCCGCAGTGGCATACCCAAAAGCACGGTACACCGAAAGCTGCAGCACCTTGAAAAACTTGAGTTGATAGAATTGAACAGAGGACGACTGGCAATCGCATCTGATGAGTTTGGTCGCTCTGTCCTTGCCAGTCAGCTACCCGATGGCAAGCCAAGCACCGATCGTCACGTTAATCGCATCCTTGATTTGTTATGAACCTGGGAAACATCGTCTGATTATCTCGCCTTTTGCAGCAACAGTGAACCAAAGCCTGAAATTAGGATGAGTGATAAGCCAACGAATGATAGCCCATCGGGCCAATCCCCAAATATAACCAATCCTGCAACACTTGCAGAAATCAATTGGCTATAAACCAACGGAGCGATTAACGTCGCTTCGGCCCAGCGATTGGCAAGGACAAGTAAGTAATTCCCAGCCGCTGAAAAAATCGCACTTAGACAGATTAAAAAATAAGACTCGGCATTCAGAGATAATAGCGGTTCAGAAATCCCAACAGGTAAAAGGACGAAGGATCCGATCATAAGTTGCGAGATAAGCAAAAGCGGTGCTGGAAATGCACCTGCCACCAAACGCGTCGTTACCAGATAGGAACCGTAACAACAGCCCGCCAACAAGGCGAACAAAATGCCCGAAGACATTCCAAAACCAGGCTGGACCACCATCAAAACACCGATGAACCCAACCAATAACAGCAATGTTTTGGATCGCGATACGGCCTCGCCCATAAACAAATACGCGATCCCGTATGAGACAATGGGCCCGATGAAAAAGGCACCATATACATTTGCGATGGGCTCTGTTTTCAGCGCCGTTAGGATTGAAAATATACCACCGCTGATGAAGCAGCCTCGCAACAACACACGCCAGTCACGCAGCATCAAAAGATCGGTTTTCCTGATCCTGACAAAGGGCAGCAGCAAAGCTGCCAGCGCAAAGCGTGACCATGCAATAAGACCCGGCGCCACACCCTGCGCCGTCAGAAGTTTGCCTGCCGTATCCCCGAAAACAACCAATGACACTGCAACAAATGTGATCAGCGCAAGTTTGAAAAGATTGACCTGAACACTCACAATTCATCCACGCATAGGGTTTACATTTTCATCACGATGCATGTTGTACTGCCTGTTGCGTATAATTTTCCCGTTTCTGCATCAACGATTTCCGCAGTGGCCACACCTGTTGAACGCCCAACATGATTTGTGACACCGATTGCATGAATTTGGCGATTTTGCGGAATGGGTTTTATAATGTTCACTTTGTATTC
>OBOF01000012.1_pt1 | contig 9085 bp, 10 predicted proteins | sample 1534711 | NCBI WGS metagenome assembly OBOF01 (sample SAMEA3275585, study PRJEB22092) | marine metagenome | biome: ENVO:00000447; feature: ENVO:00002042; material: ENVO:00002010 | collected 2014-06-24T21:20:00+00 | depth 0 m | reverse complement strand
GAGGAGACAAGCACACCTTTTCAACAAGAAATGGCTACTATTGTCGTCTTTGTTCTAACAACTTGAAAAGTATTGCTAAGTAAACAAAGATTTATGGGTTGAACGCTTACAAACGAATGACTGTTTAAGTCATAAAAAACCCCCGATCAAACGGTCGGGGGTTTTTTTAGTTTTACCTGAAATCAAAGACCAGTTGACACGTCGATTGTGTTACCGTCTTCCAATGTCACATAGGCTTTTTTGACGTCCTTACGACGACCCATCATACCACGGAAACGCTTGGTTTTACCTTTGGTGATGGTTGTGTTGACCGCTTTGACCTTTACACCAAAGAGCGCTTCTACCGCTTCTTTGATCTGTGGTTTGTTGCTGTCGATTGCCACTTCAAAAACAACTGCACCTGCTTCTGATGCCATTGTTGCTTTTTCTGTGATGATCGGCTTGCGGATCACATCGTAATGTTCAGCTTTTACACTCATTTCAAACGTGCCTCCAATGCTTCGACGCCCGCTTTCGTGATGACAAGTGTATCACGCTTTAGGATGTCATAAACGTTTGCACCCATTGTTGGCAGGATGTCCACGCCCTCAACGTTACGTGCGGCCATTGCAAAGCTTTCGCTTACTTCTGAACCGTCGATGATCAATGCACGTTTCCAACCTAGGTTTTTCACTTGCTTTGCCAAAACAGCTGATTTGCCTTCTGAGGCGGCTGCTTCGATGATCACCAATGCACCTGATTTCGCCTTAGCTGATAGCGCGTGCTTAAGACCAAGCTGGCGCACTTTCTTTGGCAAATCATGCGCGTGGCTGCGCGGTGTTGGACCCTTATAGATGCCACCTTTACGGAAAATCGGCGCCTTACGTGAACCGTGACGCGCGCCACCTGTTCCTTTTTGACGATAGATTTTCTTGGTTGAGTAGCTCACTTCAGAACGTGTCTTAACCTTGTGTGTGCCAGCTTGCGCTTTATTACGCTGCCAACGCACAACACGGTGCAAGATGTCTGCACGTGGTTCTAGACCAAAGATGTCATCGCCAAGCTCAACTGAGCCCGCTTTGCCACCGTCAAGTGTGATTACGTCAAGTTTCATGCTTCACCTCCCTCTGCCGGCGCTTCTTCTGCAACGGCCGGAGCTTCTGCGGAACGCAATGCTGCTGGGAATGGTACATTTTCAGGAAGTGGTTTTTTAACCGCATCCTTCACTGTCACCCAACCGCCTTTTGAACCAGGAACGGCGCCTTTGATCATGATCAAACCACGATCTGCGTCTGTTTTAACAACCTGTAGGTTTTGTGTTGTGACACGAACGGCACCCATGTGGCCTGCCATTTTCTTGCCTTTGAACACTTTACCTGGGCCTTGACACTGACCAGTTGAACCATGCGAACGGTGGCTGATTGAAACACCGTGTGATGCACGCAAACCGCCAAAGTTGTGGCGTTTCATAGCACCGGCAAATCCCTTACCGATCGATGTGCCAGAAACGTCAACAAATTGACCTGCAACATAATGTTCGGCTGTTAGCTCAGAACCAACATCCAACATGTTTTCAGGATCAACGCGGAATTCTGCAACTTTACGCTTAGGCTCAACCTTAGCGACTGCAAAGTGGCCACGCATCGCTTTGGACGTGTTTTTCGCCTTTGCAGAACCTGCGCCAAGTTGAACAGCTGTATAGCCGTGCTGGTCGCTGCTGCGTTGTGCAACAACTTGCAAGTTTTCCATTTGAAGAACAGTAACAGGGATCTGTTTGCCGTCTTCCATAAATAGTCGGGTCATGCCGACTTTTTTCGCGATAATACCAGAGCGCATCTGTTTGCCCCCTTATACCGAGATTTGAACGTCAACACCTGCCGCAAGATCCAGCTTCATAAGCGCATCTACGGTTTGTGGTGTTGGGTCAACGATGTCCAAAAGACGCTTGTGTGTGCGAATTTCGAACTGGTCACGCGATTTTTTGTTCACGTGTGGACCACGTAGAACGGTGAACTTTTCGATCTTGTTCGGCAGCGGGATAGGACCGCGGACCGAAGCTCCAGTGCGTTTGGCAGTGTTCACGATTTCCTGTGTGCTGGCATCCAGTACACGGTAATCGAATGCCTTTAGCCGGATACGAATGTTTTGGCTTTGCATTGTCTTATTGCCTTATGTTTCGGCGTTAGAGTTGAGAGGAAGACCCAAGAGCATCTTTTGCCTTCATCGAACCCGGGCGATCGGTTGCCCGATCTCGTAAAGAGCAAAGGTGCGCGTTGCCGCGCACCCTAACCGTTTCAAGTAAGATTATTACTTGATGATTTTAGAAACGACGCCTGAGCCGACTGTGCGGCCGCCTTCACGGATCGCGAAGCGTAGTTTTTCTTCCATTGCGATTGGCGCAATCAGTTCAACTTCGAACTTTAGGTTGTCGCCTGGCATGACCATCTCTGTGCCTGCTGGCAATTTAACTGTGCCTGTCACGTCAGTTGTACGGAAGTAGAACTGTGGACGGTAGTTTGCAAAGAATGGTGTGTGACGTCCGCCTTCTTCCTTTGTTAGGATATAGGCTTCTGCTTCGAACTCTGTGTGTGGTGTCACTGAACCTGGCTTACATAGAACCTGGCCACGCTCAACACCTTCACGGTCAACACCACGCAACAATGCGCCGATGTTGTCGCCTGCTTCACCGCGGTCAAGCAGTTTGCGGAACATTTCAACACCTGTACATGTTGTTTTTGATGTGTCGCGGATACCAACGATTTCAATTTCGTCACCAACGTTGATCACGCCACGCTCAACACGGCCAGTCACAACTGTACCACGACCTGAGATTGAGAAGACGTCTTCGATTGGCATCAAGAATGGTTCGTCAACCAAACGTGGTGGCTGTGGGATGTACTCATCAACTGCCGCCATCAATTCTTTGATTTTCTCTGAACCGATGTTGTCATCACGGCCTTCCATCGCCGCAAGCGCTGAACCTGCGATCACTGGAATGTCGTCGCCTGGGAAGTCGTAGTCTGACAACAGCTCACGAATTTCCATTTCAACCAATTCCAACAATTCTTCGTCGTCAACTTGGTCAACTTTGTTCATGAAAACAACCATCGCTGGGATACCAACCTGGCGACCCAATAGGATGTGCTCACGTGTTTGTGGCATGGGGCCGTCTGCGGCGTTCACAACCAAGATCGCGCCGTCCATCTGCGCCGCACCTGTGATCATGTTTTTCACGTAGTCCGCGTGACCTGGGCAGTCAACGTGCGCGTAGTGACGGTTCTCTGTTTCGTATTCAACGTGCGCTGTTGAAATCGTGATACCACGTGCCTTCTCTTCGGGCGCACCATCAATCTGGTCATACGCTTGGAAGTCACCAAAATATTTCGTAATCGCCGCTGTCAACGTCGTCTTACCGTGGTCAACGTGACCAATCGTGCCGATGTTACAATGCGGCTTACTGCGATCAAACTTTTCCTTTGCCATCATGGCCTCCTGTTAATTTAGGATCAGCCCTACACATGCAGGACTGATCGTTTTCCAATTAGGCGTATTTCGCCTGAATTTCGTCTGAGATGTTCTGTGGAACTGGGTCATAGTGGTGGAACTGCATCGTAAACTGCGCACGTCCTGATGACATAGAACGCAAGTTGTTGATGTAGCCAAACATATTCGCCAATGGAACCATCGCATCAATCGCAATCGCGTTACCGCGAGGCTCTTGACCCTGAACTTGGCCACGGCGTGATGTCAAATCACCAATAATGTTACCCGTGTACTCTTCTGGAGTAATAACTTCTACGCTCATGATTGGCTCAAGAAGTTTCGCGCCCGCTTTTTTCATGCCTTCACGCATACACATACGTGCCGCGATTTCGAACGCAAGAACAGAAGAGTCAACATCGTGGTACTTACCGTCGATCAAAGCAACCTTAAAGTCGATCACTGGGAAGCCTGCCAATGGGCCGCTATCCATGACTGACTGGATGCCTTTTTCAACACCAGGGATGTATTCTTTTGGAACCGCACCACCAACGATACGTGATTCAAATGAATAACCTTCGCCTGCTTCAGTTGGCGTGATGATCAATTTGACCTCACCGAACTGACCAGAACCACCAGATTGTTTTTTGTGCGTGTAAGCGTGCTCAACCTCGTGAGAGATTGTTTCACGATAGGCCACCTGTGGCGCACCGATGTTCGCTTCCACTTTAAATTCACGCTTAAGACGATCAACCAAGATATCTAGGTGAAGTTCGCCCATGCCCTTCATGATCGTTTGACCAGATTCTAGATCTGTTTCAACACGGAAGGATGGGTCTTCTGCCGCTAGACGTGCAAGACCAGCTGACATTTTCTCTTGGTCGCCTTTTGTTTTTGGCTCAACGGCAATCTCGATCACAGGATCAGGGAATGTCATTGTTTCAAGAACAACAGCTTCTTTCATGTCACATAGCGTGTCACCTGTTGTGGTTTCTTTCAAACCAGCAAGTGCGATGATGTCGCCTGCGAATGCTTCTTCGATCTCTTCACGGTTGTTTGAGTGCATCATCATCATACGACCGATACGCTCGCGCTTACCTTTGGTAGAGTTCAGAACGCTGTCACCTTTGTTCATTGTACCTGAATAGATACGTGTGAACGTCAAGGAACCAACAAATGGGTCGTTCATGATTTTGAACGCAAGACCAGAGAATGGCATTGCATCGTCTGCACGACGTGCGATGTTACGCTCTTCGTTTTCGTCGCCTGGTGCGAAGCCCATGTAATCAACAACATCCAATGGGCTTGGAAGATAGTCGATAACTGCGTTCAACAATGGCTGGACGCCTTTGTTTTTGAACGCTGAACCGCCAAGAACAGGAACAAACGCCATTTCCAATGTGCCTTTACGTAGTAGGCTACGTAGTGTTGGAACATCTGGCTCTTCGCCTTCTAGGTACATCATCATCGCGTCGTCGTCCATTTCGACGGCCGCTTCGATCATTTTACCGCGCCATTCGTCTGCCATGTCTTTTAGGCTGTCACGGATGTCTGTTTTGATCCATGACGCGCCAAGGTCTTCACCCTGCCACAACCACTCTTGCATAGTGACAAGATCGATCAAACCTTCAAGCTCGGTCTCTGCACCGATTGGAATACCGACTGGAACAGCGCGCGCGCCTGTACGATCTTCGATCATGTTGACACAGTTAAAGAAGTCCGCGCCGATTTTGTCCATTTTGTTAACGAACACGATACGTGGAACTTTATAACGGTCTGCCTGACGCCAAACTGTTTCAGTTTGTGGTTCAACACCTGCGTTCGCATCAAGAACACAAACAGCACCGTCCAAAACCGCCAAAGAACGTTCAACTTCGATTGTGAAGTCAACGTGACCTGGGGTGTCGATAATGTTCAAGCGGTGCTTTGGTGTGTCAGCAGTTTCACCATCTTCTGTACGTTCCCAGAAAGTGGTTGTCGCCGCAGACGTAATTGTAATACCGCGCTCTTGCTCTTGTTCCATCCAGTCCATGGTGGCTGCACCGTCGTGCACCTCACCGATGTTGTGAGACTTACCTGTATAGTACAAGATACGCTCAGAGCAGGTTGTTTTACCTGCATCGATGTGCGCCATAATACCGAAGTTACGATATAGATCTAATGGATATTCGCGTGCCATTTTTTAGCTGCCTTATCTGAATTACCAGCGGTAATGGCTGAATGCTTTGTTCGCATCGGCCATTTTGTGTGTATCTTCGCGCTTCTTAACAGCCGCACCACGAGAGTTCACTGCGTCAAGTAGCTCACCCGCTAGGCGCTCTTCCATTGTGTTTTCGTTGCGTGAGCGAGACGCAGAAATTAACCAACGGATCGCAAGCGCTTCACGGCGCTCTGGGCGAACTTCGACTGGAACTTGGTATGTTGCACCACCAACGCGACGCGAACGAACCTCAACAGAAGGTTTGATGTTGTCTAGCGCTTCGTGGAACACCTCAACAGGTGCGCGCTTTACTTTTGACTCAACACGGTCAAGAGCATTGTAAACAATCTTTTCAGCGACGGATTTTTTACCATCGATCATAAGGTTGTTCATGAATTTTGATAGAACACGATCACCAAATTTGGCGTCGGGCAATACTTCACGTTTTTCAGCAGCGTGACGACGGGACATTCAAATTTCCTCTTACTTCGGACGCTTAGCGCCGTATTTCGAACGGCGTTGCTTACGATCTTTAACGCCTTGTGTATCAAGCACACCACGTAGAATGTGGTAACGCACACCTGGAAGGTCTTTCACACGACCACCACGGATAAGAACAACGGAGTGCTCTTGCAGGTTGTGCTTTTCACCAGGGATATAGCTGATGACCTCAAAGCCGTTTGTTAGGCGGACCTTTGCCACCTTACGCATCGCCGAGTTAGGTTTCTTTGGAGTAGTCGTGTAAACGCGAGTACAGACGCCACGTTTTTGTGGGCACTGCTCTAGGTGCATTGACTTCGACCGTTTTACTTTTGGCTGCCGTGGCTTACGGATCAGCTGTTGAATCGTTGGCATTCCGGTAAGTTCCCCGTTCGCTCAAACTAAAATATCATGCACGAGGTGTCCCGTGCGGCTCAGGTCGCATATCGCGCGTCCGCAATACACAAAGACCGCATGCGTTCCCAAAGCGCGGAAACGACGCGGCGGATTTTCAGAGGATCGAGGCAGGGCCTGGATCTTGACCACTTCAATTATGAAGTTCGGCGATGGGGCGACCCCCACTCCGAGATAGGGCGCGTATAGGCAGAGTCGGCACCATTGTCAACATCTGAGCAGAAACCTTTCATATTCTGTTCACATATGGTTGGACAATGCCCCATTTGCCCAGAAACTTTCCCATATTACGGAACCATATCGCGGGAAAAACGATCAGATGCAAGTGATTGGGCTTTGTCGATTTTCATATCCCGCATTGGGCGGATTTCAACGCGAACATGAAACCATCGAACAGCGTAAGGCGTTTTTATATGACGAGGCCCGCTTAAAACATCGGTTGCGATTATTTCGGGCGTTCAACCTACCCTCAATCCTTGCTCAGACTGACACGGATTTTCAGTATTTGATCCTAGTTGGCAATGATTTGCCCGTCTGGGCCCGCGATCAGTTGAACGATCTGACCAAATGGGCGGATCACATTAAAATCCTACCATACCGCCCACATCCACATTGCCAGATTGCGGAGCAAGTCATCCTGGATCATTTGGACGTCGCACATGCGCATTCAATTCTGTTTCGTTTGGATGATGATGCGGTTCATCGCACATTCATTGAACGTTTGAAAACCACTGCAGCGGTTGGTGTGATTGACTACGCAAACAAACCACGCTTTGCCCTCGACTATGCACGCGGTTATGCGATCCGGCCTTAGGCCGTCGGATTGCAGGCCGAGGAATTGGTGCGAAATTTATGGACCCCCGCATTAGCAGCGGTGTTCAAAACATCGGCCAAGAATACGATCATGAATTTTGGTCATCACAAACTGGACATACACATGCCTGTGATCAGCGATTGGGACACACCCATGTTCCTTCGATCATTTCATGATGAAAACGACTCAGCATCCGCAAGAGAGTTGGATCGTTTCAAATTCGCCCCTCTCACCGCCCGACAACAACACCACTTCAAAACCGGCTTTAACGTCGATGTTGATCTGGTTAGACGGTTGTGGACCGACGCCTAATGCGCGCCTCTCGCAACATGGTGTAACCTCCAGATAGTGCGATAATCGCCGCCCCAATCAGCGTTTGCGCATCGGGCCAATCGCCAAACACCCACAGCCCAATGAACAATGTCCAAATGACTGCCGAATATCGGAACAGCGCCACAAACGAGATGTCCCCAACGCGCATGACCAAAACACTGAATGCGTACCCACCGACGATAAAGAAGGCCGAGGCAAGCAAACAGAATTGATCAAGCCCAGACATGGGCGTGAAATCGGCCCCGATCATCATGATGCCAGAATAGACCGTGACCGAAAGCGATGCGAGCAAGGTTACGAAAAGCGATGGAACCGCCTTGGACATCGCGCGCGTTGTTAGATCGCGCGCAGTCACACAAAGAACGGCGATCAAAACATAGATGGAATAAACATCAAACCCATCGCTGCCCGGGCGCACAATCAACATCATGCCCCCAAAGCCCACGAGGATCGCCAGTAAACGCCGCCAGCCAATCGGATTTTTGAAAAACAACACCCCGCCCAGCGATACGGTCAATGGCAGAGTCTGCAAGATCGCCGTGACATTCGCAATCGGCATGTGAATCAAGGCCGTTAAAAAGAAATAGGCCGCCGCAATTTCAGATGCAGATCGCGCGATCATCAAGGTCCAATCGCGTGCGCTATGTTGAAATTTCAGCGCCTGCAGATACCAACACATGATGACCAATGCGACTGTGGCCACGATCCCGCGCAGAAACAGAATCTCGAACAACGGAATGTGCCCGCCCAGCAGTTTCACAAAGGTGTCATTCAAAACGAATGCCGCCATGCTAAGCATCATGAACGTCGCGCCGCGTTGATTATCTGTCATGGATGGATCCGTATTTTTTGCCGACTGTGCAGCGATTTTTTCACCAAGAAAAGGGGCAAAAAGAAAAAGGCGCCGCATGCGACGCCTTTTCCAATTCATATTTGATCGTCTTATTCGACGTCTGGCTGATCATCAGTAGGAGCAGCGATTGCAACCGCCTGCTGCGCCTCTTCCTGACGTGCCTCGATCACAACATTGTCACGATCCGTCGCGATACGACGAACGCGTTGTGTTGCGCCACCTGTGCCCGCTGGGATCAAGCGTCCAACAATCACGTTTTCTTTCAGACCGATCAACTTATCACGCTTACCTTGGACAGATGCCTCGGTAAGAACGCGCGTTGTTTCCTGGAACGACGCCGCAGAGATGAACGAACGTGTTTGCAGTGACGCTTTGGTGATACCCAATAGAATTGGTTCACCAGTCGCGGCACGACCGCCTTTTGACAGCGCTTTTTCATTCGCAGCGTCAAACTCGGCACGATCAACATGTTCGCCTTTCAGAAGTGTCGTATCACCGCTGTCAAAAATTTCATATTTCTGAAGCATTTGAC
>OBOF01000010.1_pt1 | contig 9982 bp, 9 predicted proteins | sample 1534711 | NCBI WGS metagenome assembly OBOF01 (sample SAMEA3275585, study PRJEB22092) | marine metagenome | biome: ENVO:00000447; feature: ENVO:00002042; material: ENVO:00002010 | collected 2014-06-24T21:20:00+00 | depth 0 m | reverse complement strand
AATCTAAGGCACTGGGATGATCAAAATTTTGCACACTGCGCTCCTTAGGGCTTAAATGATCGAGTGGATTATAATACCTGTCTTGCGAGAGTACAGTAAGTTGATTCTTATCGAACCCTTCGGCGATGGCATTGACAATAGAACTTTTGCCACTTCCTGATCCGCCCGTGATACCTATGATAAACATCCTTTACAAATTAGATTCTCAAAGTTACGAATTGCCACTATATACCGGCTATTTTACCAGAGGATGTGTCTTTTGTTGCCCCAGTAACACTGCTTAGTACGTTGATTTTCGAATGAACTCTTAACCATCCCATGAGCGCAAAGATGATAGCCTCTTTATATTCAATGAGATAGGGCTCTGGAATCATGAGCTTAAAACTCGGATCTAAATATTTTTCAATACGAGATAAGAGGAACGTATTGTAAGCTCCGCCCCCTGTAACCAACACTTCAGAGTGTTTTGAATCGGATTTGGATGAATTAATCGATTGGGCAATTTGATATCCGATATGTTCGCAACACGTATTTAATCTAGTGCACCAGTAGATCCATTTGTTTCTCTCCAATCAGCCAGAGTGCCTGTTGGTTGTGATGTATTGGTGTTGTTGCTTGTCGTGGCTTCCCATGGAAATATTCCATAATACACAGTATCTTGTGGGTAAGATGCTTGAGTTGCTGTGTATTGCGTTGAATAGTTTGTACTATCTTGTTTTCCCGAAACTGCAATACTTGTCATATACTTGAAATTGCCAGAAGTAAATTCTAAAGTAAACTGTAATACATCTGCACCAACATTAACACCGTCATTTGCAGTAAATGTTACTGATCCTGATTCAGTTGTTGCTGTAGCTTGATCTTTTGGCGTTACTGTAAATACGTTATCTACTTGACTAATAGTAGCAAGTCCGTCAAAATTAGTATCTGTTGTGGCACTAAAAGTAAGTGGTAATTCTTCTGGGTCTGCTGCAGTAATTGTAATTACAGTAGGTGTTAGACCAGCGTCATCTAGTTTACAAACGCCATTTTCGACTCCCGCTCCTGATATATTTGTTATGTTCGGATTTGTGTTAATAAGTGCAATATTATACCATCCACTACCGTTCCACAAGTATAATCTATTATTTTCACTTACAAATGATTGTGCCCCTATTTCGTTATCTGCAAGAGGTAAATCGGTAACAGTTGCATATACAGTTGTGCCGGCACTTGTCTCCGAAGTACCTGTTGGAGTTGCCTTCCATTTATTACTTGCAGAAACATATGTATAAGTAACACCGTTTAGTGTTGTTGTATCGCCATCTAGTGGACTATCTGGGAAATTAAGTGCCATTATTATACCTTTGCTATAACTATTAATCCGCCAGTGCCGAACCCACCGACACCACGTGTTCCATCGTAACCTGTGGCCCCACCGCCTGCGCCCCATCCGGCACCACCGCTGCCTGGGGTTTTTGAACTACCAACATTATTCAGAGAATCTTCGCCGTCATAATTTGGTAGTACACTCGAACCTGTCACAACAAATCCGCCTCCACCACCACCGCCTTGGTGGGATCCGCTACTTGGTGCACCACCAGCGCCTGCGGTGACAGTTGCATCAGCATCTAAAGTTTGTAACATAGATTCTAAGTGAGCCCTACGAGTTTCAAACTGACTAGTGCCAATACCAGTACCACCATCATAAGTTGCACCATTGACACCATCACTACCACCAGTACCTCCAGCACCACCAGAACCGGCGTTACCAGAACCACCACCACCAGAAGTACCATTACCACCTCCAGTGCTACCACCAGCGCCAGGCTGAGCACTCCATTCACCTATTAGTGTATTATCTGCAGTCAGATTTGCTCTAAATCTAGTAACCGATAAACTGCCAACACCTGACGTGTTACTACTTGCGGCCTGATTTTCATTTGCAGTCGTTCTAAATGTTGGCATTTGTGCGTTAAAAACCCACTCTCCTGTTGCAGTAAATTGTCCTACAGTTGCATATCCAGAACCGCCACCGTTGTAATGGGACCATCCACCGTTGCCACCTTCACCTAAAACAAAGAACTTCCAAGTTCCCGCACTATATGTTGGTGCAGATATATCCTCAGTGCCGTATCCATCTCCAACGTAATATACGTCAGTATTGTTTCCCTGATTCAGTTGATAATGTGCATGAACTTCACCACGGGTCAATCTTACTTCAAAGATATCATTTACACTGTTACCAGAATTATCATATGCATTTACTGTAATATTAAAACTACCTTCAATTGACTCATCTGTAGTAGGAGTTAATGTAAGTGTTGTCCCAGTTAAGTCAATTGTACATATATTTTGATTTTCATCCGATACATGATAAGTCCATGTTAGTGCAAATCCCTCTGGGTCGGTTGCTTGTAACTGTATTGTAGTTGGAGTTCCGTCTGTTTCTAAACTAATATCAGTGAAATAACCAGATTGAATTGTTGGTGACTGGTTTTGTGTAACAGAGATAGAATCCCAACCACTACCACTATGGATAAAGAGTTTGTTATTGTCAGTTACATATACTAAATCACCGGCAGTTCCATCTTGTCTAGATGGCACATCGTCTGGACTAGCAACAACAGTAACACTCGTCTGTGGCAATACTCCAGTTGTATCTGTTAACTCTGAAATATCAGTTACACTACTACCACCAGAAGATACTGGGGTGATATTAACCCACTGAGAACTACTACCATCATCATAATATACATATGTTGTTAATTCTGTAGAGTCAAACCATAAGTCTCCAGCGGATGGAGAAGTTGGGGCAGTATCACTAATATCAATACTTGTCCCGCCCGCATTTAACAGTCCCTGTGTATCTGTTAATTCAGAAATATCACCAACACCACCAGTCACAATATCAGACTGTGGTGCAGTTTTCATTTTTTTAATTGCACTTGCAAGTTTTCTAACAGTATCTGCATCTGCATTTGTAATAAGTGTATTTACTCTTGTATTAATTGCAGTTTCAATTAATTCGTTTTCACTTTCGCCGACAAAGAGTGCGGCAGATGCAAGTTTTGTAAGTTCATCTGCATTTGCAGTAGCCACTGCATTTAAAATTCTTGTCGCTACTGCCGAAATAGATGTATTTAAGTTTGTATCCGCCATTTACCTTATCTCTCTTAGAAATCTGTCCAAGTTTGGGCAGCAGCACCATCACCACCACCTGAACCAGAACCACCTTCATCGTTCACATTTATAGAATTTTCTGCACCATCACCAGCAGTCAACACTGGAGATGTAGAAGGTGTATTTGAACCATAAATCTGTACAGTGCCTAGAGCCTGTCCACACGCAATACCAATATTTCTTCTTTCTGCGGTTAGCGTTTCATCATCACTTGCGGAAATAACACCTTTTATGGTTCTTGTTCCCACAAGTGATACTGGAGTTGACGCCTTTGCAATATTAGTGTAATCCGTCATTATCAGTACCTATTAAGTTGCAAATGGTACATTATTTTCTGGGAATGCGTAGAACGCAACATTAGGAGATGATAAGAAAGATTCATCACCGCACTTATGCATTCTTAGAACTCTATATCTGGTTGTGCCGTCGATAAGAACATCACCATCCATAAACGTATCATCAGTTGTACGATAAATGTTCATGAGTGTACCACGTCTTGGGTCTCCAGTTTCACTTTTCATATTACCATCATATTGTAGTGGAACCATTAGATGATGAGTATCACCATTTGCACCTGTCAGTTTTTCCTGATTTTCGTTAGGAGTTGGTTGCCATGTACAGTAATTAGACTGCAGTGTACTTTTATACCCAAAACTATATTGACTAGAATCTGATGTATATTGATTTCTATATGTTCCACCTCTATCTGGATATTGCGGTCTATACATCCCAAATCTGTGATTGTCTGTATTAGTTTGTGTTGTTCCATTTGGTCCAGTACTATACATTGCATCACGACACATACCCCATGCAGATATCATTGGTGCAGATTTATTATTTGAAGTATAGTGATAATTGTCAATGTCCTGAATATATTCGATATCCTGTAATAAAAAGAAAGAATGGTCTTTTACTGCCTCTGTAGTACCAGTACCTTCCCAACACATATAAAATGTAGTATCATTAATAATCATGTGGATAGCTTCAATTTCATTAAAATGTCTCCACATTCTTGTGTAAGTATATGAGGTGTTATTATACTGTCCCCAATATCCACTAGATGTATAGTTTGCATTGCCACTATCTTTATCTTGATGACGGAATCTGCAATAATACGAATCGTCCCAATCACCTCTTACTTTTGAACGTCCAAGAAACGTTGCAGGATTACCTTTTGCATAATGATATTTCTCAATATTGATATAGTAGTTATCAGAAGTGTTGTCTGTATGAGAAGTTGGAGATGCACTATATATCCCAGTTGTAGGCGGAGTTCCTGTAATATAACTTGCATCACGGTTACAAGACGTGCCTGAAAACTGAGATGGATCTGTAATAGTACCATTTAACAACTTTGCAAGGTCTGCAAAGAATGTACCTCTAGTGTATTCATTTGTGTTTTTAGCTGAAACATATTTTACGTACATTTTTTATACCCCTGTCCATTCTTCCCAGACACCATCTGTGTCTGATATTGTTTGTTCACCGACAACAAGTAATTCATGTTGTCCGTCAATTTTTGTGCCGTAGAATTCTACTTGCAGATAATCTGCAGATAGTTGTTCATCAGTTGCATCTATTGCTCGATACACGGTAAGTGTCCAAGTTTCACCTTCTGGAACTTCTAAACCGTATCTACCTAAAACGTCTGCAATGATGTTTTCATCTGTTAATGCCATTATAGACTCCTGTTTTTAATTTATTGATATGTAAATGTAATTCTTAATTCTGCACCTGGCGTTGTACTACCCACTTGTGTGATATCAACTGTTAAGTAGTCATCCTCTAACATACTTAAACTTACAGAGGCGGTACCCTTTACCGCCGATGCACCAATTGATAAATTTTCAGTTGTTGTAGTTCCACCAGAAACTTTGTTAACTGTAATATTTATATCCGAACCTTCTGGAGCTATATCAACTCTTGCGGTAATGTTCGAAATTGTTAAGTTTTTAGGTGCATACCATCTTTTTGTCCCAGTTGTTGCAACAAGGTCACCAGATTGTGTAAGACTTACATACTTAGTAGAATCTGGTGTTGGGTTTGCATCATTCCACTGAGTTCCATCCCAAACATATAGTTTAGATGTATCAGTAGCAAATGCAATATCACCACTTGTGTTTCCTAACAACGGTAGATATGATGCATCATTATAGATTTCAACAGATGCAACCAGTGATGTACCATCTGGTGCAACTAATGTTGCAGTACCAGCAACTTCTTTAATTTTGTTTTCAAACGCAGGAGTGTTTTCAACATATGTTGCCAAGTCCTGTGGAACAAACTTTCCAGTTGTTGCATCATAAACAAGACACATCTGAGATGATAATGCAGGAAGTGGACGGATTTCCATCTTTTGAACATGACCATCTTGCGAGTGTTGTCCATAAATGATAGTGTTTCCATTTTCATTTGTTTCTACTGCAAGGTCTTTAACACGAATACTACCACGCATTGCACCATGAATACCACATTGATAGAAAAGTGTATCTGGTGCAGATTGTGGTACAGTAAATGTGATTGTACCAACATCAGTTCTAGAACCAGTTACCCCATCCGTATATTCTCCAACATATCCACCAGAAACGAAACCAGTGCCGTTATTAGTAGTAAAGTAGAATGGGTGTCCAGAAGCATTGATATTAATAGTATATGTACCACCACGATAGAATGGTCCAATTTCTGGATTTTGTCCAGATTGAGTACCACTAAACACATATGCACCAGTAGTAGAACCAACGTCATATGTAACATTTGGAGCATTTAAGACTGGAAGTATAATTTCAGATGGAACATTTATAGACAATCTTTGGACTGTATGAGTTGCGCCACCATCAATATCTGGATGAGAATGTGGTACTTCTGAGTACGTAACCCAATCAATTAAGTTTGCATCCCCTGCACCTTCGATCCACTTTAGTTTAAATCCATGGGTTTGTGTCATATTTCCATGTAAAGAATTAGTAAAGTTGTTGATCTGATACACACCTTCCATGTAAAGTGGTACGTTCAATTGTGTTTCATTTGTAATTTTAAGTCTAGAAAACGGCAATGCAGATTGTTCCCAAGTCCATTTCCATTCTGGTGCATGGCCTTCTTCTGGAGCATCAACTTGCATCACTAGTGTTTCTGGTGAAACCTCTAAATCCACGTTAGATAATTCGCCAACTTGTGTTGGTAATGGAGTACCATCAACAGTGACTTTTGAATTATCAACACTTAACTCCGTGTCACCCAAAAATAGAGTATTTGAATCTAGATACAAGTGACGAAACTTATATTCAGCATTACCTAAGTCATATGCAACATTTGTGTCTGGAATAATATGACCAGCCAAGTTTCCGTTAAGTAAAGAATGAACTCTCGCATCAGTATAATATGTATTTTGAGTACCCTCTAAAATATCATCTGTGTTGTTGATAAGTCCTGCAGATACTGGTGCATTTTTGAGTTGTTTCAGTGCACCACCAAGTGTTCTGATACCAGTTGCATCAGCAGACGCAGCAAGAGTATCAATTCTATTATTAATCGCAGTTTCGATTTCACTATCTTCGTCCAGTCCAGCACTTCTTGCTGCACGGGCGTAAGATGCAATCTGATTAATATTTGCACTTCCGACTTCTGCCAGAATTTTTGTTTTTAATGTTGCAATTGCCGTTGAAAGGTTTGTATCTGCCATCTGTCTCTCTTAACTTAAATTTTATCTAATGTACTTAATATATTTATATCGTAATCAATATCTTTTGTGTGAATGTCTTCACCCTCTATTCCACGCACCACTTGTGGTAGTTTGTTTATAAAAAGTAAAAAACTTTTCAATATATAATATTGTTCTCTATCAATCTTTAGAAATAGAATTCTAGTACATGCATCATTTCCCAGAACATTATAAAGTACAATTAAGTGATTTAATATCAATCTCTCTTTCAATTGTTCTTTAGTATGATACCTATAAAATAATCTTTTTATGTATTTAATCCTTTTCATGTCATCCATAAATTCATCCATGGTATGACAACTGGGATTTTCATAAGATTTCATTTGGTATATACTAACGTTCGCTTCAGTCAAATTATCAAACATAAATTATTCACCACTCACTTATTATTAATTAAAGATTTTCTTTAATCTCAGCGATTAGTGCTTTCTTTGATTTTCTTCTATCCAATTCAACATCAATATTTTCTCTTGCCCACAATTCCAATTCTTCTTTTGTCATTGCAGAAAAATCTGGTTCACCAGAAGTTTCTTCTGGTACATCTTTCACAACTTTGGGTTCTGGAGTTACAATCTTTTTTGCAGGCTTCTTTGTTGCATCAATCTTATCTTTAAGACCTTTATAAGATACTAATAGTTCGCCCTTTGGTGTTTCCCAACCACGATTTGTTGCGATTGCATCTGGTGCATACTTAGGTGGATTCAGTTTCGACATAATATTTTCCTCTTCTTATACTAAATTTGCGATTTTCTTCGCACGTGTTTTGTTTTTATATTTTTCCATTGCAAGGTCATAAACCTGTGCCTTTAGTTCTTTATCTTTAATCTTTGGTTCTAGTTCTCGTACCAAATCTGCCATTTCTTTGGCATCTTTTTTATCAGAACTTTCAATCAGTTTTTCAACGTCAAAAGATTCGTCAGTTGGACCTGCCTGACATGCCTGTTCCTTCATACATTCTTTTGGTGTCTTACAACCATCACAAAGTTTGAATTCTTCTTTTTTCGAACGTAGTTTTGCGAGGTCATCACCATCAACTTTACCATTTTTATTTAGATCGATTTTTTTCTGCTTTGCAGAAAGTTCTTCATGATAACCTGTGTCATTGCAATGCTCACAACCTTTACCATCACATTTTGGACATTTTTCTTCAAAGAATTTAACTTTAAACATCTTCTCTGTTGTTTTTTGTCCTAACATGTTTTTGACTTTCATCAAAATCAATTCTCTTGGTTCAGTATCTAAGTTGTTGACATATTTAACTAGTGCTGATTTTTGGTTTGATTTCATAAAGTCTGCCGCAGTCATAAAGTCATAATAATCCATATGTTTCTTACCAAGTTTTTTCGCATACTTTTCGATATCTTTTGCAACCATTTGAATAGAAGCTTCTTCTAATGTTTCTACTTCTTCTTTTTTCATAAGTTTATACGCAATATCAACTAGTTTTTCTAATGGTAGTTTCTCCATTTTTGCCTTATTTGTATCATTCACTTTGTCATAAATTTGAGTAACCATAGATGCAGTAAATAGATCAACTAGAGTACCTTTAATTTTCTTTGCCTGTTTTTTATCAACAATGTCTTGCATATCTGAGATAACACTTTCCATGATATCTTCATTACAATGCATTGCATTTAGTGCTTTCTTTTCTGCATTCAATGCCTTTTTCTTCGACTTTTCTTTGATACTCATAATTGTTTTTTGAGTAGTAGTCAGTTCTCTCTTACCTTCAGACATGATTAGTTCCTCTTTGATACCACGTTTTTGTTTTTGTCCAGAAATCCATTTCTTTGCAGCACGACTTGTTGGGTCTTTTTTCGCCCATGCAGAAACCGCACGATAAACTCTCATTACATCACGATTAAAATCTGCACCATCAGAGTTATCTACTACAAACATACGATTTTTAAATGCACCTTGGAATTTTCCAATATTATTTTGCACACCACTCCACATTTTTTCTACTTCTTTTGCACCAAGGGTTCTACTTCTTGCCGCATCTCTAGAAATCGCAGTGTCTAGATTTGTGTTAACAAAAATCATTGCAGTTTCATAACCAAGTTTTTCTAACTGGTCTTTTTGTTTTTTAATTTTTTCATAGTCTTTGCCAGTACCATCAATAACTAATCCAAGTCTACCACGAACATATAAAGACTGTTGTTTTGATGTTACTTTTTTTGCCTTTGTTCGAGCATCTTGTCCTGCAGGAGAAAAGATATCATCTGGTGTCATTTCTAGTCCTGCACTTTTTAGTGCCTTTTCGAATGCAGGATCAGAATTAACTACTCTCATACCTAAAGATGTTAGTGCAGTTTTACCAACAATAAAAGATTTTCCACTGCCTGGACCACCAGCTAGAAAAACTGCCTTAAAGATTGCAGGGTCATTAACACCTTCGTCTAAAACTTCAACAGATTCATCCATTTTGTTAATGATCTTGATAATCTCTTTATCTAATTTCTTCATATCAGAAGGAGATAATCCCTGTTTTTTAGCAGTTGCCAAAGTAGACATTCTTTCACGTTCTTGATTTCTAGAAGAATATCCTGCCTTTTTTGCACGGGTTTCAAAATCTTTTGCAAGTTTCATAACTTTGTTTTCATCCAGTTCTTCTTCAGAACTCTCAATATACATATTCAACTCATAACCTTTATTATCCATATTATAAATTTGCATCGCAAGTCTTTTGCGTTGGGTCTTACCACCCTTTTCTAACTCTAGGTTATATGAGTTTGTTTTGCCACCAGATGGTTTTTTAGGACCTAACGCAACTTTCTGATCCCATACTTCATCTGGTACTTCATAACCCTTTTTCTTTGCAACATCTCTTGCATGTTTTACTGCAGAAGAAAAATCTTTATGATAAATTTTATATTTTTCTTCCAGATATTCTTCAAGTCTTGTTTCCGCATCTTCTACTACTGCAGAGATAAGGTCAACAATCTTTTTATCCTGATTGTAAATGTCGTTTTTCATTTGGCACCTTTTTTTCTTTATATTTATAATTATTTACCTTGCGTTGGATAACGTTCTCTGTAAAGTTTTTCCAACTCTCTTGCGGATAGATTCAATCCACGGAACGATTTAAATGTATAAAATGCA
>OBOF01000009.1_pt1 | contig 9992 bp, 13 predicted proteins | sample 1534711 | NCBI WGS metagenome assembly OBOF01 (sample SAMEA3275585, study PRJEB22092) | marine metagenome | biome: ENVO:00000447; feature: ENVO:00002042; material: ENVO:00002010 | collected 2014-06-24T21:20:00+00 | depth 0 m | reverse complement strand
ATAGGCTCAAAAGGTTTGCTACAGTGTGTTTATGATGGGGTCGAAATAGGATCGACAGGTGTGTAGAGATGAGAGTAGATTACCGTGTTGACCTACGATATTCGGTCAAACAAAACTAAATGCAAACGATAACTTTGCTCCAGAGGTTGCACTAGCTGCATGATCTGCGGGGTATGGGTTCCACCTTGTTACCAAACGGGCCCGCAAACTATAAAAGGATTTAAAATTTGAAACATTTAACGACTGCCGCAGCTGCGGTTTTTTTGAGCACTTCTTCTGCGTGGGCAGATGGTGTCAAAGGTGGGGTAGAATACTCTTTAGAGAATGAAAATATTGACTTTGATTTGGGTTATGAATATGCATTGCCAACTGGACTTATCTTACGTCCAAATGTAAATGCAGAGTGGAAAGATTCTGACTTCAACTTTAATGGGGTAGATTTAGGTGCAGCATATGTAGTCAATCAAAATGTTAGTGCTACTGTTAGTGTAAATACAGACGGTGACCTAGAATATTCAGATACAACTATCGGACTGACATTCGCATTCTAATTTATTATCAATAGTTTTTAAAAGTGCCACCTTTGGGTGGCATTTTTTTTATAAATATAAGTAAAACTATAATTCAAAGGATTAAGAAATGGCTGTTTCTGACTATTTAATATCTGATCAAACTGCAGAAGAAGTTCGTCTTGAGATTAATGATGCCCTAGAGGCAATTGCAACAAATAATGCAAACCCTTCTGTACCACCAGCAACATTCCCACATATGTGGTGGTATGATACTACAAATGATGTTCTTAAAATGCGTAACGCTGAAGATGATGATTGGATTGATATCGCATATATCAACCAAGCTGTTTCTCCAAATGAATTAACTTTACTTGCAACAAATCCAGGCACGGATTTGATGAATGCAATTATAACCGAAATTACAACGAATTATAATTCAGATAGTTTTGCAGAAGGTGCATCTAATCTTTATTTTACTGCAGCAAGAGCAAGAGCTGCGATTTCTGTTTTAGGTGACTTGCAATACGACTCTGCAACAGGCATTATTTCTGTAACAACATATTCTAGTACAGATTTCGCAACTGATCTTGCTGCAAAGTCTACTACTGATTTATCTGAAGGTAATAATCTTTATTTTACCAATGAAAGAGTTGATGATAGAGTTAATGCATTAATGCAAAATGGTACAGGTATTGATATTACATATGATGATGCAAATAACTCACTCACTGTTGGACACTCCAATACCTCAAACGCCCCAAGTGTTTCAAATGCAATTATTAATGGTATTACTCTTGATGATTTTGGACACATTACTAATATTGACACAATTGATCAAAACACCTTTGCGCAATCTTTGATGCCTGCTGGTGCAATCATCTTGTGGAGTGGTTCGGAAGCTTCAATTCCAAGTGGTTGGCTTTTATGTGATGGTAATAACGGAACCCCAAACTTGCAGGACAGATTTGTAGTTGGTGCGGGTAATTCTTACAACCCAGGCGATACTGGTGGTGCAAATAGTGTAACACTTACAACTAATCAAATGCCAAATCATACTCATGATGGTAGTGGGTTGACTGCTGGGCCCGGCGGTGGTCATAGTCACACTGCAGGAACATTAACTGCATCTCAGGCAGGAAATCATAGACACCAAATCTATGGTAACAACCGTGGTACTTATAGTAGTCAGGAATATGCGCCTGGGTTGTGGAAAGACGATGCGGAAAGACTTGCATCTGATTGGCAAGACACTATTAGACCTGCTGGTGCACATACACACTCAATTAGTGGTCAGACAGGTCATGCGGGGAACCATAGTCACAACTTTAGTGGTACAACTGGTGCAACTGGTGGTGGTTCTTCCCACGAAAACCGTCCACCTTATTATGCACTTTGTTATATTATGAAAACATAAAAAAATGAAAAACTGCTTGACAATAGGACCAGATCCTATTATTATATAAAAACAATATGAATGGAGTGAATATGTTTAAGAAATCACTAATTGCCGCAGCTGCGGTTCTAATGTCAACTGGTGCAAACGCTGGACAGTGGGTAGATGCACCAATTATCAGTAGTCAACCAGTCTATACTTCCTTCATGGAACGTAGTCCACAAAATGTTTGCTACGATCAACAAATCCCTCAATATGGTGGTGGTGCAACTGGTGGTGATGTACTCACTGGTATGATTATTGGCGGACTGATCGGTAAGGGTGCAACTGGCAATGATAAAGGTGCTGCCGCAGGAGCAATCATTGGCGGAGTCATGGGTGCGGATAGAAACCGTCCAATCGTTGGATACCAAACTCGTAGAAACTGTCAAGTACAATACACATACAATACTGTAGAAAAAATTAGTCATTATGTTGTTATTGCAGATGTTCAAGGACAGCATGTAACACTACATCCAAAAGTCATGCCTATGGGTGGTACAATTCGTGTGTATGTAAATACAACCTATACAACTAACAACTAGAATAAAGCCTCCATGGTGGAATAGGTAGACACAAGAGACTTAAAATCTCTCGCTGGTTACGGCGTCCCAGTTCGAGTCTGGGTGGAGGCACCAATTGAAAGGAAATATAATGGAAATTTGTGTAACAGAATGGCATCAAGTCTCATCACATAAAACTTATGATTGGGATGATGAAATGATTATCGAAGAATTCGGTTCGGTTCAAAGACTACGAGAAATTATTTCTCATCAGGAACAACAAATGTTTGGTGGTATGGAACCAGAGGGCGAAGAACCAACTGAAGAAGAATCTGATAAATTTTGGGAACTTACTATGGAAACTGATTATGAACGTGAAGATGATTGGTGGACAGATCGTAAAGGTGGGTATGATGTAACCGCAATGGTACTGGACTAAATGAAAAGTCCTTGTGTACGTCTATGTCAATTAATAAATAAAACAACACACATGGAATGTGTTGGTTGTGGGCGTACACAAGAAGAAATAATGTTATGGACTAGAATGACAGATGAGGCAAGAGATGAAGTCATGAAAAGACTATCTAATAATAAATGGGTTGTTGAAGTTCAACAAGATGGAAAAACAAAAGAACTTTTTATTGAGTTTCCAGAAGATGCATTAAACCAAGTTGGTTGGGATGAAGGTGATACTTTACTATGGGAAGAATTACCAGATGGTAGTTGGAGTGTAACTAAAAAAGAATAAGCGGATGTGGTGGAATTGGTAGACACGCTAGATTTAGGTTCTAGTGCTTCACGGCGTGAGAGTTCGAGTCTCTCCTTCCGCACCAAATAAAGGGTAGTTTTATACTGCCCTTTTTTTAGGCTCTTAATTTTATAAATACTCCATGAACTGGAGGATTTGATATGGACTTTGTTTCATTAATCGGTGATGTTGGATTTCCAATTGCATCAGCTTTGGCTGGTGGTTTTTTTGTTTTCCTAACATTAAAATTTATTCTTGCGGGTGTTTTAGATAATATCCGCACACAAAGAGGGTTTGTCATAAGTCTAGAAAATAGAGTTAAGACAATGAATAACGAATTATTAAGAATTGATATAATGATGTGTAGATCTTTTGGTATTCCATTATTGCCTGCAGATTTAAATAGAATTTCAAGGGCAGATGGGCAAAAAGACGCAAGAAAGGATTAATATGTATTGGTTGGATTTTAATATTGAGCAAGCAGGAAAAAACTTTCGAATCAAAGGTGATTGGGAAGGCGAAGTTATGGGTGTCAATAAAGATGGTACAGTAAAAGAACATTACTTGTACAAACCAGGCGATGTTTTCATTGTGGACGATAATGGATGGTTATGTAAAGTACACAACAGGGATGATGGCGTTAACACAGAAGAGGACATAGAGTTAAATGGAGAATACGAATGATATCGTAGCGATAGTTAGTCAGTATGGATTTCCTATACTCGCAGCTGTTGGTTTAGGTTACTTTATTTACTATATCTGGATTTGGGTTACAAAAGAGGTTAACCCAGTAATTGAAGAAAGTCATATGACATTGATACAATTAATTGATCGTATTCGAACACTTGATAACGATCTTATAAGATTGAATACCAAATTAAATATGATTTTACAACAACAAGATAAAGAAGTACCTACGGAAGAAGAAATTGATAAAATAATAGAGGCGAGAAAAAATGACAATTAAAACTATATTTACTGCATTTGTTTTTTGTATGTTTTGTGGATTTTTACTTTCACAGTCTGTGATGGCTTCGGACATGACTTGGGGATTTAAAAACCCAGCATTTCACTACGGAAATGGTTATTCTACTCATGTATTAAGTGTTGAACAATTACAACACAATCGTAAAGAAGATATACGAAAAGAGGCAGAAGCAGAGGCCGCAAGAATACAAAGAGAGTTAGAAAACTCTACATTAAATAAATTTATTAGAAATATTGAATCAAGAATTTACGCAACTATCTCTAAACAGATGGTGGACAGTATGTTTGCAGATTGCGTTGATACTTGTGCAAATACTGGTACTGCAGAAATAGAAGGTTCTACTATTAGTTGGATCAGGGATGAAACTACAGGCAGTATTACACTAACAATCACGGACGAATTTGGTTCTGTCACAGAAATTACTGTGCCTGGGGCTGGTAATTTCGATTTTTAAAATGAAACATTTATTAGGATTATTTCTGGCAATTAGTTTAAGTGGGTGTGCAATTGTTCCTTCGTTGGAAAAACTTGAGGGACTAAAAACGACTCCAATCAAACAAGAAAGTCAAATTGCAGACAGACTTGCATCTGTACCAGAAATAGATGGACCTAAAATTACAATCGCAGTATATCAATTTTTAGATAAGACTGGACAAAGAAAGCCTGCGGATCATATTGCAAATTTAAGTAGTGCAGTCACTCAGGGTTCTGAAGTTTGGGTTATTAATGCATTGCAAGATGTTGGTCAAGGTAAATGGTTTGAAGTCGTTGAACGAGTAAATATGGATAATCTTATCAAAGAAAGACAGTTGATAAGAAACACCAGAGAAGTTTATGAAAGAGATTTACCTAATGGACCTACTCCATTAAAACCTATGATATTTGCTGGATTAATTTTAGAAGGTGCGATTGTAGGATATGATACTAATACTGCAGTTGGTGGTGTTGGTGCAAGATATTTAGGAGTAGGTGCACAAACCGAATATAGAATTGATACTGTTACAGTTTCGATGCGATTAGTAAGTGTATCTACAGGAAAAGTTTTATTGAGTCTTGCAACAGAAAAATCTATAGCCAGTTATAGATCTGGGTTTGATGTTTTTAAATTTATTGAGATGGGTACTGAACTGGTAGAAACAGAAACTGGATATTCTGTTAACGAACCAGTAAATTATGCCGTACGTTCTGCAGTTGAACAGGCGGTTATAGAACTAATTTATGAGGGTGTTGAAAAAGATTTATGGAAATTCAAAGGAGAATAGGATGTTAAAATACTTACTACCATTGTTATTTTTATCTGGTTCCGCTCTTGCAAATGATATTTACATTACACAAAGTGGGGATAATTTAGATTTAACAATTACTCAGGACGGACAAGATAATGAATTTGGTGATAGTACTACTGGTGTTACATTAGAAGGTGACACAATGACATTTGATATTACACAAACTGGAAACTTTAACGATATTGCGGCAGTTATTAAAGGTAATACTTATACTGGTACATGGGTATTTACTGGAGATACAAATACGGTAGATCTAACATGTGATGCCACATCTGGTGTCAATTGTGAGACTGTTACTTTAAATATCACAAATACTGGAGATGATAACCAGTATCAATTGTATATTGGTGAAAATGCCGATGCAGAAGATACAACAATTAACTTTACTGTTGATGGTGACGGAAATGTACTTGATTTAGTTCAAGATGGACAGGCTGCAGATATTACAGTAACTGTCGATAGTTCTACTTCTCTTGCGGCAACCACAATCACACATGGAACAACTGGTCTATCTACGACTGCCCCAGGCAATTATATTGATATTGACCAGACTGGTAATGGTGATGTTGCAGGACACAGTTTAACATTAGATATTACTGGTGGTGGAGGACACTTCACTATTTCTCAGGGCGGTATCTATGACAATACAATTGACGCAACTTTTAGTGGTGATGGTGCTACTGTAACTATTACACAAGATGATTAGAATACTATTTGTACTACTTCTAATACCCAGCGTGGCTTGGGGAAACGCAGGACAGATTGGTACATTTAGTGGAAGTGGTGTTTTAGAAAGAGGACAAGACATTATTGATGGCAACACTGGGGTTGCAGTTAAATCTATGGATACCGCTGTAACTGCAAAAGGTAGAATGCGAATTGATTTTGTTGATGAAACTAGAGTAGATATAACTGAACACGCCAGATTGCTCATTGATGAATTTGTTTACGATCCAAACACAAAAAGGGGTGCACTAGGATTACGTGCAACTCTTGGTACAGTTAGATATGCAAGTGGTCAAATCGCAAAAAATAGTAGACAAAGAGTTAATATTAGAACACCAAGTGCAAAAATCAATGTTAGGGGCACTGATTTTATTATGGTAGTAGATGAGATAGGTGGTACAATGGTTACGTTGTTACCAAGTTGTGACATCAGTGGTTTCTGTGTGACAGGAGAAATTGTTGTAGAGAATGATAACGGATTTGTTGTTATGAACAAGTCTTTTCAAACAACAATTGTTAAAAATTCTTGGAAGCCTCCGTTGCGACCACTAATTTTACCGTTAGATGAACAAGACATTAATAATATGTTAATTGTAAGGAAGAAAAAACCTTACGAATTGGAAGAAGAAAATATTCGTAAAGATGCAAAGAAACTGTTTGAATTTTTGGATGTTGATTTTTTGGAATTTGATGAGTTGGACTCAGATGCATTAGAAGATTCTATTAAAGACATTTGGGTAACAGAATTAAATGACACTGACAGATACTTAGAGGAACTTTTGCATGATATGTTGGATCAGTTGAATCTCGCCCTTGCAGAATTATTTAAGGATGAGTTAGATAAACAAAACGAAGAATTCTTTTCAGAAAAAACTTTAGGGTATGACCCTGCCACTAGAATACAAATAGAAGATGAAAGTCCTAATTGGCACATACGTAGAGAAGATACTAGTATGGTACATACAATTGATTTGAGACTTAATCAGGAAAGTGGGTATACAATTAATATGGAGCAACAAGATGATACGATATATGACTATCGTGTTGGGGTTGGTAATAATACAATTAACATTATCCAAGTCCAGTAACGCAAACGATATCTACATAGTACAAAGTGGTGATGATCTAACCTTGGATATTTACCAAGGAAATGGTGGAGATGACAATTACGCATATGGTTTAATTTACGGTCAAAATAATGATATTACAATATATCAAGGCAAACACATTGACGGTACATTAGATGCCAGCGAAACTGGTGGCCACGAGGCATATCACACTATAAGTGGAGATAATAACGTAGTTGTTAGTGCACAAACAGACACTAATCGTTCTGGTGGAGGTGGTAGTCCACACTACTTAGTTAATGATGTTGATGGAGATGGTAATGATGTGTCAATAGTTCAAATGGGTAAAACTGGCGATGACACATATGTAGATATATACGGAGATAACAACTCAGTAGATATATATCAACGTGGTAATGGTGGTGCAAAATATGCAGATATAGTTCTAACTGGAAATGACCACGACATTACAACGAATCAAAGAGGTACCCAATCGCATTCAATTTCTGCCGATTTGACAAATAACGGTGGTGCCTACAATGTTAATATAAGTCAAACTACAAATCAAACTGATACACAAAAGTCGTATAGTATTACTGGTACTTGCGCAAATTCAAGTGGATGTAATATATCTATAACACAGAATTGAGTTAGTCATGAAAAAAATTATTCTATCACCAGTCTGGAGTATTTTATTACTTGCAGTAATGTCATATGGATATTTTATAAATCCTAATTTTATAGAGAGTATTCGACTTAGATACTTTGATACTCTTATTATAAACCAACCAATCACAGATAATAACATTTATACAGTAAACATTGATGAAGATACAATCAATGAATATGGTCAGTGGCCATTCCCACGTGGTGTTTATGCAGATATAATTAAAAATTTGTATGAAAACGGTGCAGGACTTGTTGTGTTTAATGTTTTAATGAGTGAAGAAGATAGGTTTGGACAAGACGAAATCTTGGCAGAAATATTAAATCAATATCCAGTGATTTTAACAATGATGGGCACAGAGGAGAACAAAAATGAACCATTTAACCCAGGCGCAGGAATTATTAATTCTCAGTTTATGCATCTTATTCCAAGTATCAATGGCATCACTACTAATATACGATTACTTGAAACTTCTGCAGTTGGTACAGGGATAAGTGACACTTACCCAGAAATTGACGGTGTAACTAGAAGGGTACCGCTTGTTTATGAGAGTGATGGTATACTTTATCCAAATGTAACAATGGAAATACTCAGAGTAATCGCAGGAGATCCTTCTTTTCAAATTAAGTTAAATCAATTGGGAGTAGATAAATTACGCATTCCACAATTTGGATTTATTCAGACAAACGAACTTGCAGAGGTTTGGATAGATTGGTCACAAAATTATAAGAAAATAAGTGCGATTAATATTCCAGAAAATCTAGATGGTGCAGTTGTGATTGTTGGAGTATCTGCAGGGGGGATTGCACAACCTATTTCTACCGCAAAGGGTGGAGTGTGGCCACACGAAATTCAGGCAGCTCTACTTGCAACTGTGTTTAATGATTCTAATATTTCAAGACACCCAGATGCCAAGGCATGGGGCGAGTTATTCTCCTTAATTATTGCAGGGATTGTCATAATAATCACCGCACGATGGTTGTGGTTTGGATTGGGAGTTTTTGCATTAACTATTGGGGGAATACTTGCAGGGTCTTATCAATTATTTTTATCGAATTCTTATTTGGTAGATGGTGCAACGATATCCGCAATTTTATTTTTCGTTGGCTCTATTAGATATCTATTTAAGGTAATAGACGAGTTTTTACAAAAACAGGAAATTAAAAAACAATTTGCAGGGTATGCATCTCCAACAGTTGTAAGATTATTACAAAAAAATCCATCATTAATTAAAGATGGTATGAAAAAAGAAGTGAGTATTGTATTTTCAGACTTACGTGGATTTACACCATTAGGTGAAAGTTTTGGTGATGATGTGGCAGGACTTACTAAAATAATGAATGGATATATGGATACTATTACTCAACCGATATTAGATGCGAATGGCATGGTTATTAAATATATCGGTGATGCCAGTATGCACATTCACAATGCACCGATTGATGATTCAGAACATCCAAAAACTGCTGTACAAACTGCATTAAATATGATAAAGTCTGTTGAAGTATTTAATAAACGAATCACACAGGAGGGCAGGCCACCTGTTGGCATGGGTGCTGGCGTCAATACAGGGTTAGGGTACCTTGGAGAGATGGGATCAACTCAGCGTCACTCATACGATGTTCTGGGGGATGCTGTGAGTACTGCTGCACGTATTGAGAGTAAGTGTAAAGAATATGGTATGGTTTTATTGATAGGAGAGAGTACATACAATCAAACAAAAGACGATTTCTTTTATTTAAAGTTAGATGATCTTGCAGTAAAGGGTAAAACCGTTGGAATTCCGCGTTTGCCGCAGAAGGCAACAATTTTTGCTGCAGGCCCCGGTGGATTCTTCCCGATTTTGGCGACAGGGGAAGAAAATGGCGACAAGTACGTTGATATAATGTGCTTGGACCAGGTCAATCGCATTTACCATAAGCAGGATGGCACGTGGATCCGCACGATTGGTTTTAATAAGGATGGCGTCCAAGATTGGGTATGGGAACCCACTGATGCGAAGATGGACAGGACCCTGGTAACCGATGGGAATATGATCCGCAGCGAATTGAAGCCACTTCAGG
>OBOF01000008.1_pt1 | contig 11018 bp, 15 predicted proteins | sample 1534711 | NCBI WGS metagenome assembly OBOF01 (sample SAMEA3275585, study PRJEB22092) | marine metagenome | biome: ENVO:00000447; feature: ENVO:00002042; material: ENVO:00002010 | collected 2014-06-24T21:20:00+00 | depth 0 m | reverse complement strand
ATGATATGTGGATCGAACGTTGTGAATATATGCAAACACAGGATTTGCCAGAAGTTTGGGATGGAATTTTTAGAGCAACTACAAAATAAATTAAAAAAGTACTTGACAACGGTAGATAATTATACTATATTAAGTACATAAGATATTCCGCAGTAGCTCAGTGGTAGAGCAGTTGACTGTTAATCAATTGGTCGTAGGTTCGACCCCTACCTGCGGAGCCAAAATATGCCCTAATAGCTCAGCTGGTAGAGCAACTGATTTGTAATCAGTAGGTCGGGAGTTCAAGTCTCTCTTGGGGCACCAGACATTCCACTCGACGGAGTGGTACGTGGTGACTGAATAATCCCTTACAAGCGGGGATAAGGTAATACCGAAGGATCTTAGCGGATCGTCTTAGCGGATGCAGGTAGGTACGGGCCGAGTTAGACAGGTAGTTTGTCAGTGGTGCCGTTGGAGGAAACCCTAAACCTCCCCACACTTATATACGGAGTATGGCGCAGTCTGGTAGCGCACTTGGTTTGGGACCAAGGGGTCGTAGGTTCGAATCCTACTACTCCGACCAATTAAAATTTGGAGAAGTGGCAGAGCGGTCAAATGCACCAGACTGTAAATCTGGCGGGTAGTCCCTACGTTGGTTCGAATCCAGCCTTCTCCACCAAAAGGACTTATATATGATTAACAGTGATGACACAAGAATTATTATCAATATTCTCGCAGATATATCAGAAAGAATAGATGGTCTGCAATCCCAACTAGATACCATTCAAAATGCGGTGTGTCCAGAAACACTGTTGGTTGATGATATTTCTCTAGATGATATAGAGGTAACTCCAGATTACGATCATGTAGAATGGGATGCAGGGGCAATGTCCAGATTGTTAGAGGATATATTTAAATCTTCCACAGAGATGAATAGTGCACCACCCATTGAAAAAATTAAAGAAAATATTATTAAATTTCCAGATAAGACTGTAGATTAGTGGTTTTAAAAACATCAACCCACTAAATAAAAATATATGGAAACTGAATCTCAGGTTTACAGATGATCCCAAATAATGTTCAGACATTAGTTTTGAATGCAGATTATAGACCATTGTCTACAATGCCCCTTTCAACGATTGGTTGGCAGGAAGCAGTTTCTTCTACACTTGCAAATAGATTTCACATAGTACATGAATATACAGAACACGTTGTCAGAAGTCAACGTGTTGAAATGTATGTTCCAAGTGTAGTTGCACTTAAATCCTACATTAAAGTCAGTCATAGTCCAAGATTTACAAGATTTAATGTTTATGCAAGAGACAGATTTAAGTGCCAGTATTGTTACATTAGGCCACCAACAAAAGAACTTACATTTGACCACGTTGTCCCACTTAGTAGAGGTGGCGTAACTAGTTGGACAAATATTGTTACTGCATGTAAGAAATGTAATACAAAGAAGTCTAATAAACTCTGTAAAGAGATAGGTATGTATCCTATAAATAGTCCTGTAGTACCTACACAAAGAAGTTTAATGGGCGGAATTAGTAAAGAAAAATATCAAAGTCTACATCACACATGGATAGATTATGTATATTGGGATTCCGATCTGGAGTAAGAATATGAAAAGAGAAGAGAAAAGATACCAACAAAAATTTGATTTACTTGGAGAGTTGGATAACTATACAACAGTAGAATCAAAATTAAGTTATGATTCAACAGTTGCAAAACAGATGGCACTATTTTCTGCACTTGTATATTTGTCAGATGACAAAAGTTTAGTAAAATCATATCTCAAAAAATATAATGGAGTTGCATATTTTTATGATTGCGATGATACAGAGGCAATGATATTTAAAACTGGAAAAAGTATTATCGTTTCGTTTAGAGGCACAGAACCAACTGAAATGAAAGATGTGATGACCGACTTAAATATAATCCCACGTAAAGGAGAGAAACAAGGAATTGTGCATAGTGGTTTTGCAAACGCACTTGATAAAATTTGGGATAATGTACAATTTACAATAGATAGAATTTATCGTCGTGGAGACACTGTATACTTTACTGGACATAGTTTGGGTGGCGCACTTGCAACAGTGGCGGCCGCCAGATCAAAATATATTGGTCAAGTTTACACTTTTGGTCAACCAAGAGTTGGTAATAAGGAATATGCAAAAAATGTAAAATCTAAAATTTACAGACACGTTGCAGGCGCAGATATTGTACCATCAGTACCGTTAGGACTTATTTACAAACATATGGGACAATGTTATTTTGTAGAAGATGGTTGTGCACCAATTAAAAGTGATTGGAGATTTACATTAAAACGAATGAAATGTAGAATTCGTTCTTTATTTTCTTGGAGACCACTATTCAGATTAATTAAAGATCACGACATTACATATTATTATAGAAACCTTTGAGGATATTATGGGTACATACACATATCAATGCAAACAATGTGAACACGAATTTTCAAACTTCTCTAAAATGAGTGATAGAGAAGTGCCACTTTCAGAACCATGTCCAGAATGCAAAGAGACAGGACATGTAATACAGACCATCAAGTCTGTAAACGTAGGAGACCCAGTTGTGTTGGGCAAGGAAAGACTACCACAATCATTTAAAGAAGGAGTTTTAAGTAAGGTAAAGAAAATGCCTGGTGCGTCACAACGAGAATCCAAATTTAATTAGCCACTGGTGAATTATTGAGTATGCGTGGCATTCACCAAGGAGCCATTGCATGGGTAGACAAAGATCTAAATCTAAAGGAAAAAAATTTGCACTAAACGAACCGTATTTTAATATGTCACAAATCGACCCAATCACATCAAACCAACGTAGAGTGTGGGATGAATTTGACTACGGACAAAATTTATTTTTACATGGAATTGCAGGAACAGGTAAAACATTTGTTTCATGTTATCTCGCAATGACCGAAGTTTTGGAACGTGGTAGTATGTATAAAAACTTAACGATAGTTAGAAGTGTAGTACCAACAAGAGACATAGGATTTCTGCCTGGCACAGAGGAACAAAAAACGGAGGTATACGAGCAACCATATAAATCAATCTTTAATTCCATTTTTCAAAGAGGAGATGCATACGAGTTATTAAGACGAAAGAATGCAGTAAACTTCTTGACTACATCGTATATTCGTGGTATCACGTTAGAAGATACAATTGTAGTTGTAGATGAATGTCAGAATTTAAATTTTCATGAATTAGATTCTATTATTACTAGACTAGGTGATAACTGTAGAATTATTTTTTGTGGAGACTTTAGACAATCAGACTTTACAAACGGAAGGGAAAAATCAGGTATTAATGATTTCATAAACATCATTAAAAAACTGAATGGGTTTTCGTTTATTAATTTTACTGCCGATGATATTGTACGAAGTGATTTAGTGAAAAGTTATATTATAGAAAAAGAGAGACAAGGTATCGCATAATAATTATAAGGAGGTTTCTCATGACCAACGTAATAGATGCTAGAGACATTTTCGCAACAAAAAGACACGCACCAATTAAAGGATTTAAAAATTACGGAGCATATAGAGATACGGTAGAGTATTCTCAATTACTATCCGAAGAGGTTGCAGATATAACACTTGACATATTAGAGTATCATGGAATTGATATTTCTAATGACCAAATAATTAATGACTTTGCATTCATAAATATGTTTGTACAAGCCGCAGTTGACAGATCACTTGGACTATCCAATGAATTATGTACAGTAATGGACGACACAATTAAAGATTGGGAAAGTACCGAGGTTAAAGTAGAATAAGTTTAGGAATAATATGTTTAATCATGTAGAATTGAATTTTGAACCAGAAAAATTACAGACAGAAATGGTGGAGGGTAAGAGATTATATCTTACCCCCACTGGAGAAAAATATCCATCCATTACTACGGTACTTGGATGGTTTTCTGCAAAGTCTATCGCCGCATGGAGAAAACGTGTTGGCGAAAAGACTGCAAATAAAATTACTTCACAGGCATCTCGTAGAGGCACAAAAGTGCACCAGATGTGCGAAGATTATCTCAATAATTTAGATGCGTTTCCCAAAGGAACAATGCCAACTGATGTTGAATTGTTTAAGGTTTTAAAGCCAGTATTGGATAATGCAGTAAGTGATATTTACGTACAAGAGTGTAATTTATATTCAGACCACTTGGGACTTGCCGGTACCGTCGATTGTATTGCAAAATATAGTGGTAAGTTATCTGTTATTGATTTTAAAACTTCTCGACAAAGTATGATTGGAGATCCATATGGAAAACTGGAAAAATATTTCAGACAGGCAGCAGGATATGCAGTTATGTTTGAAGAAAGATATGATATTCCAGTACAACAACTTGTAATTATTGCAGCAGTGGATGGGAAAACTGAACCAGAAGTTTTTGTGTCTAAAAGAGATAGACATATTGGTGGACTAATTGACATGGTAAAAGAATATAAGGAGAATAACTGATGTGGTTTTGGGCAATACAGGCTATTGCAGGAAGTATATTAGGTTCTGCAACTAGTAATTGGTTTGAGAATACAAAACTTGGTAGATGGTTTTTTAAGAAAATGGAAAACCTATATGATTGGGCAGCAGACAGATATAATCTAAAGATTTTGGATACTGAAGATAATTGGAAAAAGAAATATCCAAACATTGCATACCAATTAGAACAACAAGATAAAAGAATTTTAGAACTTGAAAAAAAGTTAAGATAAAGTTTTATAAATAATTATTTACGGTGTTGCCACATCGTATTACACACAGACACGAAAAGGAGAAATATCATGGCAAATAAAAACCCATTCGAAATCCGTGCAGATATGCTTGCGATGGCAAAAGATTACATGGATCAACAATATCATATTCATATGGATTTCGTCAGACAATTGTATGAACAAAATCAGGCATCTGCAGATGAGTTTAAAGAAGCCTGTAAACCATATTCGATTGAAGAGATGATGAAAAAGGCACAAGAACTTTACTCATTTGTCTCCAAAAAAGATTAATTAATCTGTTGACATAGTTTCATTCCTGTTGTATTATGATTATATAACGAATCAAATACGAGGCAGGAATGAAATCCCTTATATCTTTCGCAATGAATGCCACACTTGTTTTTGGTGTTGCGACATATGCACATGTAACTTTTGCAGATACAGTTGAATTGGAACAAAAAACGTTAGAAACAATTCAAGAAGAAGTTGAGTGTCTTGCAAAAAACATATACTTTGAAACTCATGCTCGTTCTCTTGCAGACTCTATGGCAGTTTCAGATGTAGTTATGAATCGTGTTGAAGATGACCGTTACCCAGATACAATATGCGATGTTGTTTACCAAGGTCCAAAACATGCAAATGGTGCAATGAAACGTCACCAATGTATGTTTAGTTGGTACTGTGATGGAAAATCAGACAATCCACGTGATAAAAAATCTTGGGAACGTGCAGTAAAATATGCAGTTGATTTTTATGTGGATGGGCAGTATCGACATATCACAGAAGGGTCGACCCATTATCATGCACATTATGTAAATCCATATTGGACACGATCAAAAGATATTACAAAAGTCGCTCGTATTGGTGTACATCAATTTTACCGTTGGGAGAACTAATTTGTTAAATGTAAAAAGTACAAAAGAATTTACAGGCGAGATTGAAAGTCTCGCAAAACAAACTGGAATGACGTATATAGATGCGATCGTCCAGTACTGTCAGGATAAAGATTTAGATGTGGAGTCAGTATCAAATTTGATATCTCCAATACTGAAAGAGAAAATTCAGTATGAAGCAGAAAACCTAAACATGATTCCTAAGACAGTGACAAAACTTCCTCTATGATAATTTTATCTCAAAAGAAAATGGATGACTTCGAAGCCTTTAAAATTTATCTTGCAATGAAATCACACTTTCAAGGTGATTATAGTTTTGTAAAATATGATGGCAGAGTCAACACTAAAAAAGACGCATATCTACGTAGAAAAGACAAGACTACTTTTGAAGAACTGTCTCGTAGATTTAACAAAAAAACTCTAAAAGAATTTTTCTTGTCTGTTTTTCTGGATGTTACAGAAAACGGAAATCTTGCACTTGCAAGAAATGAGTTTGGATGGACTGGTAGACTATTAGAAGATGACACTCTTAACCAGTATACGGAATGGAAAAAACGTGTGCAGAGTATGTCATATAACTTTAAAGATGACTGCCATACTATTCTATCAAAATCTGCAGAAAGAGAATTAGAGTTTGACCAGATTCTCAAATCTGTTGGTGGGGACTATCCGTTTATTACTAAACTAGAAAGACAGGGATATATAAAACTAGAAAGTCTTATAGTTTTTGATAAAATGTTTGGTTTCTTAAACAGAGTTAAGATTAACGATACCACTTACTGGCCAATGTATAAAACCAAGTGTCTCAATTATTCAGAATTTCTTGATATAAATATTGATTACTATAAAGATATTTTAAGAGAGGTCATGGTAGACGATTTTTACGAAGAGTATGGTTGTCACCTTGAAAAGTAAGAATGGAAATAATCACATTATTTGTTGCATTATCTATTAGTGGAGTTGCGGCATACTATTCTATAATTGGATTAGGTAAAATCTTTGCAGGGGCATTCTTACCCATTGTTATAATGGGTGGTGTTCTTGAAGTAGGTAAGATTGTTACTGCATTGTGGTTACATAGACATTGGGAACGTGTACCTAGACTACTAAGATTTTATCTTGTAGGCGCTGTCATTGTATTGATGTTACTTACTAGTATGGGTATTTTTGGGTTTCTATCATCTGCACATATCGAACAAACTGCAAACGCAAGACAGAGTATTGCACAGATAGAACAGTTAGAAACTAACATCCGTAGACAAGAAGCCATTATATCTACATCATTTGCGGAAATTGAAAAAATTGAAACTGCAAGTGAAAATCAAAATGATCAGATAAACGTACAAATTGAAAAAGAACTTGCAAGGATTGAGACAGTACGTGCAAGTTATAATGACTTAGTAAATGAACAGAGAGATATCATCGAAGATGCATCAAGTACACTAGACTTACTTGAAAAATATATTTCAGAACAAAACATCGAGGCATTACAAACTCTTGTTGGTGCAAAGGTTGATGGAAATTATGGTAGAAATACTGCAAAGAAAGTAGAGACATTTAGAGAGTCTGAAAAGAAAATTGCAGATAGTGTTGTTGCAACTTCTAGAGAAAGAATTAATTCTTTACGTGATGCTGAAAGAGAAGAATTAAAACAAAGTAATGAATTACTAGACAGACTTAGAGAGAGACTTGGAGTACAAGAATTAAGTACTGTACAGAGAGAAAGAATTGATAGATTAAAAAATAATATAGAAACTGCAGAAAATACTATTGACAATTTAAGAGAAGAAAAGTATACTCTAGAAACTGATTACAGAAAACTAGAGGCAGAAGTTGGACCAGTAAAATATATCGCAGAAATGATATATGGTGATGCAGATGCAGCTCTTTTAGAAAATGCAGTTAGATGGGTTATTGTTGCGATTGTTTTTGTATTTGACCCACTTGCAATTCTATTATTAATCGCTGCACAGATTGGTTTAACATATCGAAAAGAAACTGCACCAGAGGCAGAAGAAGAAAAGGCACTAAAAGACGCAGATGAACTTCTCATTAAAACAAACACTGGTTGGCAGAGACTTTCAAAAAGTAAGAAAAAACGTCAAGAAACTCTTGACAAACCTTTTAAAGAGTGATATAGTAACACTCATACATCATGTGAAATTGAAAACTATAAAACCCGAATATAACGTATACAAAAATTAGGAGAAAATATATGTCATTCGCACAATTAAAAAAGAGCCGTTCCAACTTCTCTAAACTTGCAGAAGAACTGGAAAAAACAACAACCCCACAACGCACATCATCTAATAAAGACGAACGCTTCTGGAAACCAGAAGTAGATAAGTCTGGTAATGGATATGCGATTATTCGTTTCTTGCCACAATCAGAGGGTGAGGATCTGCCTTGGGTACAAATCTTTAATCATGGATTCAAAGGTCCTGGCGGTTGGTTGATTGATAACTGTCTTACAACCATTAATAAAAAGTGTCCAGTTTGTGAGGCAAATACAGAGTTGTGGCAAACAGGTTCTACTGAAAATCAGAATATTGTTCGTGACCGTAAACGTAAATTGAAGTATGTTTCTAATATTTACGTAGTGAAAGACCCTGCAAATCCAGAAAATGAAGGAAAAGTTTTCCTTTATCAGTATGGTAAAAAAATCTTCGACAAACTGCAAGACCTAATGCGTCCAGAGTTTGATGATGAACAACCAATCAATCCTTTTGATTTTTGGAGTGGTGCAAACTTTAAACTAAAAATCCGTAAGGTTGATGGTTATCAAAACTATGATAAGTCAGAGTTTGATTCATCTAGTGCATTAAGTGATGATGAGAGTGAACTTGAACGTATCTATAATATGCAACATTCTCTCGAAGAATTTGTGTCTCCAGATAAGTTTAAATCTTATGATGCACTAAAAGAACGTTTGAACGTAGTGCTTGGTGCTGCACAGGTAACAACTACTGCAGATGAGGATTATACTCCAACTCCAGTAGAAAAAACTGTTGTGTCAACCAACACAGTTGATATTGATGATGTGCCTACATTTGAAGATACATCATGGAAAAATACTGAAACAACATCTACCACCACGGAAGATGACGATGATGATTTTTCTTACTTTGAAAAACTTGCAAACGAAGATTAAGGTATGTTAGTAAAGTCCTTGGTGCAGTAAGTCCTTTGTGTCGTAACACCACCTAAAAAGACTAACACATAGCAGAACGGAAAAGGGGGATTTAATCCCCCTTTTCTTTTATCTGTCTGAATATAAATTCCAAAGTCCGTATGCAATTAAACCGTAACCAATTAGGTTGACTGGAAATAGTACCATTGCAATTCCTGCACCAATACATACCAGTTCTTTTTCTTTCAATTTATTTATCATTAGAACACTCCTCCTCTTAGTCCTGCCTGTGTATACGCCATTGTTGGATCAGGATTTCTTACACTAGGTGTACCAACAACGGTAGTTCTATTATTACTTACATTAGTCTGTTTTGCGTCTACAATATTAGCTTGTGTTTGTGGTTTTGTGCCAGTTTCTTGGTTAACTGCAGATTGATTAATAAATTCTGCACGTGATAACTTTTCTTGTGGTTGAGATGCCTGTAACATTTCATTTGCCCCAACACCCTCTGTTCTTGACATTTCTAACATCTCTGCGGCAGATTGTCCACCAGCACTTTGCGGTTGCGGGGTAATCTGATCTGCGGGACTACTTTGTAATGCGTCAATTTTTGCCTGATTGGTCTCAATCATTTTTTGATCTTCTTCAATACCCTTAGAATCTCTACCCCAATAAACATTTTCTCCACCTTCACTGCGTGAAATTCTATCTGCAGCTGCATCCATTTCGGTTTGCAGTTGTTGAATTTGGGCCTGTTTATCTAATTCACCTTGCGCAAGTCCTACAGCCTCTTTTGCCATTTCAGTTAATGAGTCCATTCTCTGTTTTGCGATTTCTGGTTTTGAAATTAAATCTCCCTCTAGTGGGAATGGATTATCGGGTGTACCAAACATTTCATTGTATGTTTCACGTGCCATAATTGCTGCATCTAAAGGTAATCCTGCAACTGATGGCAAAAATATTCCACCAGCTTCTGCCCCAGCACCAACAAAGTCGCCTTGGAATAGTTTACTTAATGCAAATATACCACCCGCAGCTGCACCAATGAGTGGTAATTGTTTACCAAGTAATTTTGCACCTTTTGTTGCAAGAATTTTCTTTGCAAGTTTAGTATCTAATGCAGCTGCGCCGGCACTTTTGACATTAGATTTTAGTGTCATTACTGAACTCTTGATTGCATCCGCACCTTTTGCAAGGGCAGGAGCTTTTGGTGGTGTTCTGACCCTAGATACAGGTTTATCAACTGATGGTGTCTTTGGTGTGGTAGAGACTTTAGGACCATCCGCCATTTGTGAACCAGTACCAGTGATGTTATCTGCCATGTTTGTCATAGCGGTTGGTTTTGGTGTTGCCTTTGCAACTGCCTGTGTTCCTTTGGATGCAGATTCTGCTGCATTTGTTAAATTCCTAGATGCAGTTTTAGTTGCATCACTTGCAGCATTTGATACATTATCTGCACTACTCATTAAATTCTTACCAGCTGCAACAACACCACTACCCGCAACTGCCGCTGCGCCTAGTTTTACTAGGTTTTTACCTTTACTTAGTGCAGTTTTCCCAACATCTTTTACCTTACCTAATACAGACCCACCAAACGTTGTCGCACCAGTAATTAGTGCCCCAATTCTACCAAATCTGCCACGTGGTTTTCTTGCTCTTGTTCTGGTTGATGGTTTTTTCTTTCCATCTGCACCAGTACCCCCACCAAGTCCAACTTTATCTTTTAGTGCACTTAGTCCGCCCAATCCCAGTGCACCAGCGATTGCAGTACCAATTGCACCAGCAACTTTACCGATGTTACCCACAATGCCGCCGGCCATATTTGCAAGAATGTTTTCCTTTAAATCATCATTTTGTTCTTTGTGGATTTTCTTTAGTAGTTTAGTTTGCTCTTCTAACTCTTCGACGATTTTTATGTCTTGTTCGAGTTGGTCACTTTGTAATCTACGTTGTTCTCTTGCATTTTCAACATCAAACGAGTTTCCAGTATCTGGATCTGACATATATTCTAAAAAGTCTCTAATACTTTTTAGATATGGACTACCATCTGTTAGTTGTTCTTCAATACCCTGTAATCTATCTGCAAATTCTCCAGTTACAGATGGTGCAGATACATTATCTTCTGGGGTTGGTGTGGAAGGTGGTAGTGAAACTGGAGAATCTGTATCTTCAAGTCCAAACTTATCACGAATATCATTTAACTCTTTTAAAGATTGTTGTTCTAAATCTCTTGCCAGTTTCTTTTCTTTTGAGTCTCTAATTAACTCATTTTTTAGATC
>OBOF01000007.1_pt1 | contig 11027 bp, 10 predicted proteins | sample 1534711 | NCBI WGS metagenome assembly OBOF01 (sample SAMEA3275585, study PRJEB22092) | marine metagenome | biome: ENVO:00000447; feature: ENVO:00002042; material: ENVO:00002010 | collected 2014-06-24T21:20:00+00 | depth 0 m | reverse complement strand
TGCATTTGAATATTCTTCTCCAGCGTCACCAATATTCCAATACATTGTTGGATAACTCTCGTTTACTGGGTCCTGAACAAATGTTACTGTTTTATCTTCGGTTGTTCCATCAACTTTGGTAATTCTACCCATAGCGCCGTCGCCCAAAGTACCAGTGCCGTCAAAATCTACATACTCCCCAGTGATGTAACCATCGCCTGGTGCATATACTTCTACTTTATCTACTTCACCACGTGTGGTATCTGAAATACGTGCACTGAACCCTACGCCACTGCCTGGATCAGTTATAAAACTATTGAGATACATATTTCTTGGATAGTTTCTGCCCTGATTAATAATTTTCACACCAGTAACACAAGTATACAATTCTTCTAGAATTTGTACACCATTATCCATTTCAATAAATACTTTTTCTCTATCTTGAAATTCTCCAAAAATACTTGCAATAAAGTATTCTCTAACTGGATTTCCATCAAGTTCAAACTCATCCATCCTTTCAATTGTTGCCATTGCATTACTTGACTGACCAATTACTCTGACTGGTTGTCTATCAATTTTTTTATTGGATGGAATTGTACGAATACTTTTATCAGTAATCCATTCGTTATTACTTACTTTAAATACATTTTCTTTTGGATAATAAAATTCAATATCTTCGTTAAAGAATGTACGAAATAGAAACTCATAAGATTTTTGTGAGCCTTTCGAAAGATAAAATTCTTTCATGAACTTTAAAAACTGTTTTTTATTCTTAAATTGAGTTTTCTTTGTTTTAGTTGTGCCAGTATTTGCAGTTTCATTAGAATTTCTAAGTCTATATAAAATTCTAATTGCAACTTGGTCTGTTGGTGCCTTAATTTGATTTGTTGTAGGATCATAGAATACAATTCTATCATCTTGAATAATATAATCTTCGTCTAAAGTTAATTCCACATAATCATCTGGAAATGTTAAACTTTCAAAAATTTGTTCTGGTGTTTCTGTAGTACGATTTGGAATATCATTCTCTGGTGTGTAAACTCCAGTAGTAGGATTTGCATAAACCTTAATTTCAAGAACACGAACATCAACATCTCTATCAATATAGTAAGATGGTTCTCTATATGTCATCGGAAATGCAGAACTAATACCATTACCAATAAAATCGTCAGTTTCAAAAGTTTCACCTTCTACTGCAGATGCACCAAACAATTCTGATAATTCTGCATTTAATTGATTTTTACTTTTAATTTTTACGTTATTCGGAAACGAGTCTGCCAACATACCTTTGAATTCATCAACAAAGATATCTAATGTTTCATCTATATCATTATAATCTAAAAGTTCAGACCCAACACCAATCGGGTTCTTATCTTGAGCCATCCACTCATAATACAATTCCAAAAATTTTACAAAATTCTCATAGTCACCTTGTTGTAAATAAAAAGGTAACTGTGAGCGAACATTTTTCGCAATGTCTCTGTAGTTTTTGGTATCCATCTATACTACCTTTTTATCTTCGTGTGATTGTCACGTTCTGAGTTGTGATATCGTAATTTGTATTAAAATCATCAGTATCTGCCAACATTGTAATTGTTACATCAACTGGATCAATCAAAAGAATTTGATTTCTTCTTGGTACAATGTCCATAGAAACTGGTTCTGCCTCAAATCTTAATACATCTAAATTATCAAATACCTGATTAATTCTTGTATCTTTTAATTTGACAATGCCAGTATTATAATCAATTGTACCATCAATATATGGGGCATAAATCTTTTTGTCTGTTGCGTCAAATGCATAGAAATTTAAATCACCATTAAATGTTTCATCTTCTTCTACATACCAATAGTTTTCTGAACCATCAACTTGAAAACCTACTGACTTTAATGTACCTTTTTTAATTGCATTATTAAAATTAAATTGATAAGGTGCACTTGACCCCAATGCAGCTTCTTGTTCATTAACCATTGTAACATGTGTCACGTTATTGGTTACTGCTGCATCAGTATCATCAATTTTTCTTACTATATTTGAGTATCTAAAGTAACTATCAAACTCATTCAAATAATTATCACTGTAGTCTTTGATTGTTCTCATTACCATAGTTTTGATTTCATCTTCTGTCAACACCGTTGATTCATTATCCCATTTGACTTGTACATCCATTTTAATTTTGGTGTAATCTGGGTCAACAATTTCTGGTAGAATTGAAACTACAGAATATTCTTTTCTTAATATCGAACGAATAGTGTTTTTCTCATAATCAGATAAGAAAAATCCATTAGTTGGACGAATGGCAACAAACACTTTACCAAACTGTTGTGGAATATTATCTTCTCCACCCCATACATTTACAGAAGCGACTGTTGGATAAATCTGGGGGATGATTGTTTTATAGTCTCTTACTGTAACTGCACGTTTTTGTCCTTCAAAATTTCTTGGGGCATTGAATTTAATAGATTCTATACTTTCTTTTTCTGCCCCACCAAATGCAGGAGATAATACCTCAATATTTCCAACTCTAAATCTATCTCTTTCAGAATTTTCTCTGACTGTCGCAACTGCGATACCATTTGCCTCACTGCCTTGTGATACAAGATATGTTGTGTGCACAATACTACCACTTTCAACTTCCATACCAAGAATACCATCACCAAAGAAAACTTCATACTTTCCATTCTGTCCTTCCTGCAAGAAGTATACTTGACTATCCCCATCAAGTCTCATATTATCTCTTGCAAGTTTTAATTCAATCGTTGCATCTTCAGAAGGGTCTGGTTGTAAAAATACTTTGAGTGTTGTAGTATCCGCATTTGCATTTGTTAGGAAAAATCTTTGATTTGGATTTGTGTTGTCTACAACATATTCTTCAGAAACTTCCGCACCTTGTAATAAAGTAAGTTCATCTACTGCAAAAATATTACTATATGTACCATCTGGATTTTGAATAGATGCAGATTTTTCTACTACTTTTGTTTTTTCTGGTACAAAATTAAATACCTTGCCCTGATATGATGCCGCAAATGTTAATCCACGATTAATATTCATAGTTTCATATACATCTGGGTTGGAATGTTTAGTAGTACCAATCAATTCTAATGAAACAATCATTTTTGCGGATGAATATGAACGTGGAGTGTAGTTTAAAGACTTAACAATTGAAACTACATTTTCACGCATACGTGCAGAGTCAAGAAACATTTCGTTTGTTAACATATTCATATAATATGCATTATGATGAGTATTCACCGCCAAGATATCAATGAGTGTATTAAGACCAGATGCCTCAAAGTCATAGTCTTTAAAGGTACTATCCTTTTTCATATGCTCAATGATATTAGACTTAATATTTTTTACATCTAATTCTGTGATTTCTATGTTCTTTGCCATCTTTATCTTACTCTTTCTATACTGAATGCGGTACTAATCTGCCCTTCGAATGCAGGCAATGTATAAACAATAGTAATAATTAATGTATTTTCATCTTTCACATCAAGTTCAACATTCACATCAAGTACAATAATTCTTTTTTCTTTATTTGTGATAATATCTTGAATGTCTTTACTCATATTTATCAAACTTATTTCATCTGCTGGCTCAAAAAGAGTTTTGTACATATTTCCACCAAAAGATGGATCAAATGGACGATCAAAAAAGTTTGTTAACATCAAATTTCTAAGTGATTGATTTATTGCAGATACATCTTTCTTTTTCACAATATCCCTAGTAACAGGATTTAAAGAAAGTTTAAGATCAATATCAACATATTGATCTTTTTTAGAATCTAATTTTCCTAATGTAGTGTTTTCTTCAACATAATTGTCGTAACTAGTATTAGCCATTTTTTACCTCAAGGATTTAAATCTATTTTAGGGGCTTTCATTGTAGTATTACCACCACTTTTTGTATCAATCGTTGCTCCTGCACCAATAACGGCGGTACCACCTACAACTACTTGCCAATAACCATCAACAACAATATTGAGATTTCCTTTTACATGAATATTCTTATTTCCATGTACTACATCAGAATGATTGCCTTTTGTTTTATTTACTTTATCACCATTTGGGTGATATTCTTCGAATGACCCACTTCTATGAAAATGATGAATTCTTTCTGCGCCTGGCGTGTCGTCGTATTCAATAACATGCCCAGAACGTGTTTGAGTAACCATGTTATATGGATACTGAGATGCCGCAGGACTTTCTGGTTCGGAAAATAAATCAGTTTCCGTAACTTCTTTTTTAGATTCTGCAACTTCCGTGGACTCATATTCTTGTTGTGTTGCAGCCTTTGGAAGATCTGAATAATATGTTCCAGTCGCAGCACTTGCAGGTTGAGATGCAGTAGATTGTTTTGCAGCAACAGCAGAAGTTTGTGGAGAAACCGTATTTTGTGCGGTTCCTTGTGTTTGTCCACGTTGAATATCTTCATCAACTCCTGTATCTGGTGACATTGCCTGATTTCCAGATGGACTTGACGCTCCACCAGAATTAAACATTGCAACTTCTTGTTCTCTACGTCTTGCAAGTCCAGGCAATACTTTACCAGAAGCTTTATTATATTGCAACATCTTGTTTGCAATTGTTGCGTTATCTCTTTTGCCGTTTGCAGTTAATGTGTCAAGTGCGCCTGGCCCAAGATTATACGCAAAGGATGTAAGTGCATCTACTTGTCTATCATTCCAATCATAACCATATTTTTCTTTTCTTTTTAATACTTCAGATTTATATCTGGAAATATTCTGTTCAAGTCTTCGAGTCGCCTCTGCTTCATCAATCACTTCACCTTTGTATTTTGCCTTTGTACCATAACCGATTGACTCTTGTTTGTGGTCCCAAAAAGAATTTGCAGAAAATCCTTCCTGTTGTTTTAGAAAGTCTGTTAACTCTGCACTACTCGCAGAGTTTAATTGGTCTGGTGTGGCATTCAAACTACCTTGACCATATCCTGCAGTACCAGTTGGTGTACTACCAGATGCAGCCGCACCAGAACCACCTGTCGGCGTATTGGATTGTTTCAGTGCTGCAGGAACTTCCTGTCCACGTCCAGAACGATCTGAACCATTAGATTCTACATATCTGCCAGGCACAGTGCCCCAAATAATAGGGTCTTGTCCAAATTCTCCATCTCTGTAAAATCCCATACACCAAGAACCCTCAATCACTCCTGTGGGTGATGTACCAATCCCTCCTGCAGATGCACTATTTAGTGGCATAATAGGTGATGCCCATGGTAATTGTTCAGTAGTTACTGTTGCATCATCATGTACCCCAATTACACGTACTCTGACACGGCCTAGCTTCTCTGGATCGTTGACATCTTCAACGATTCCAGTCCACCAAACAAAATTGTCATTTCCTAAATTAAACATTTACACTCCAGTTTTCTACTATTTATGGGTTCATTTCTATCTTTGGTGCCTGTACTGTAATTGTATCTCCACCTAAAACTTCAAATGTACCACTTATTTCAAACTCAATCTTGCCACCAACTTCGACTGTCAAACTTCCTTCAACAATAAAATTTGTATTTCCACCAACTGACATATTTAAGTCACCCTCAACCACTTCATAATGATCTCCTACAGTTCTCTGTAACACATCACTGTTAGGTTGATATTCAACAGATGATCCAGTTCTATGATAAAAATGTATTCTTTCACTGCCTGGTGTGTCATCAAATTCAATATGGTGTCCAGAACGAGTACTGGTGACTCCATTTTGTGGATACTGTGTACCAACATCAGATGCAGGCTCTCCACTTACTCTACTATCACGTTTTAACTTATGCACAGTCTCACTTGGTTTATTTCCAGTTGCAAGTCTGTTTAAGTCAGATTCAGATGTTGTACTACCACCATATACAGAACCATCTGGTGTAGGATAAACCCCTTCTGGGTCCGCAAACCCTGCACCTGATGTGTCTACATCCTGATTGGGCAAACCAGGCACTGTACCCCAAACAATTGGGTCTTGGGCATATTCACCATCTCTATAAAAACCTATACACCATGCACCAGTAGTAACTCCTGTAGGTGATGTACCAATGCCATTCAAAGACGCACTATTAAGTGGCATCATTGGAGATGCCCATGGTAAATATTCAGTTGGCAACACACTCTTATCTTCCGTATGTACACCAAACACTCGGACACGTACTCTACCTAATCCTTCTGGGTCAAAAACATCTTCAACCACACCTTGCCACCATGTAAAATCACCAATCTGCATTATTTTACCTGTGGTGGTTTCTGTGGTAATGGTTTATTTGTAGAATCTCTAATACATTCCATATCACAATAATAAGAATTTTGTTCAAATCTATGTTTTATTGCAGTTACCATCCACGAACCAGATAAATAATCATTTAACTCTCCGTTTGCGAGTGGGTTTAATATTGGAAATGACAAGTCAACCAAATCCCCCGCACCTAGAGAAGTCTCGCCAAAAACTGTTAATTCAATCTTTAGATTATCATATAATTGCATCTGAGATTTTCTTCTCAAATATACATCGTCATGATGATAAGTTAGTAATTTATTTTCTGGAACAACGTATCTTAAATCTGGTCTAATTTGCATTCCCTGTCCACTTACATCAAATAAAGTATTTGGAGTTAATGTTTTATTTTCAGAGTATTGAGACCAGTAGTCATAATTAATTTCTGTATATTCTCTATGCAATATATCAACTTTAGTTGCACGGGAACCATAAAAGCCTTTTGTGATATTTTTGATTACATCAAATGAACTTGCAAGTTTATAATTCTGAATCATTTTATCATCACCATTAGGGTTCTCCACAACATTAGAAACCCCTGCGACATACTGTACTTTTGGTGATTGTTGTGTCATTTCACTTAAAGGTGCAAACATATAAGAATCTTTCTTTTCGAAAAATACATAATTTGCAGTTGTTTCAGTAAATGCCTTTGAGGCCATCCAATTAATAGTTTTAAATGCACTAAAATTTGGTACTACAAGTTTTTGTTCATCCTGACTAGGAATTGCCTGCAACTGTTTTCCAAATCCAATCAATCCATGCACTTCTTGTGCAATCTGAGATGCAGGTCCTTCAAAATATTGTGAGATTTTTGTACTATAGTTGAGAATATAATCTTGTGTAACACATTCTAGTATAAATTTACTGGACATATTATCTCGTTCGTAACCAGTTATCTTACTAACAACCAAATTCAGTGTAATTGGGTTACTACCGCCTGGATGATCTATTTCAACTTGTACAGTTTCTTGTCCAATAATAGGAATAACTGCAACTAAATCTTCAGTAGTAACAATACCAATCTTTGCAGTCATTGATGTTGAGTATATATCTTCGTATATTTCAATTCCTGCAATAACACCACTAACATCCATAACAAAACCATTATGTCCTGTTACAGTTAGGGTTTTTATTTCATATTGTCCCGCTGCCTGTTTTCCTGCCATATCAAATCTCCATTATTTAATTACTGACACAAATTCATCAACAAAATTTTCTAAAACCGACTTTCTTAGGAGTCTAATAACTCTATTCTTTTCATTCTTTTCAGTTTCTTCATCATATGCAGAGAATTTGATATATCTTTCTCTTTCTGGGTCTTGTCTTTCAACCATTCTATCATATGTCTCTGTACTAATTTGTGTACCATAAACCTTATGTACCCAATATCTGGCAATATTTTCAGCATTACTGACCGACCCATATCTTTTTTCTATAAGTAGATCAAATTGTGCAGTAGTTAATGGCCATTCATCATTAACATTGATAATATCATTCATCATAAGTATAACCCAATAGTAATCTGGAGAATCATAATAAAGTTCAGAAATAATCTGTGGGGTTTGTCCTTCTTCTATCGTATATTCATAATGACTTGATGGATCGTTTTTGAATCTATCTGTTACTACATTTCTTCTAAATAAGTTTTTAACAGTTTTACTTTTTTTATTTCCATATAAGTCATAATTGACATTTGGGACTTTTGCAAAAAATTCTGGTTTTGCCATTAGAATCCTCCATCAACATCTGTTTTAAGAACTTGATACAATTCTAAGAATGTCAAATTCATTTGCACGTTTGTTGGAGAACCATCATGGAAAATGCCAAATGAACCATCTGCACCATAACTAATTTCACACGAAGTTAATGCAGAAGGTTTAAACTGGTGCAATGTCTTTTGTCCACCACTAGAATCTAAAATTCTATATTCTATTTCAAAAATATCTGGAATTGTATAGAATAATGCATTACTCAAATCTGGCAACATGTGTTTTCTAAAGGTGCGAGTAATTTGTTCTATGTTTTGAGAATCTTCCGTAGATTTTGCCACAAATTTATATTGAAATTGAAAAGTTCTGTATTCTACTCCACGAAACAATTGGTACCTTGATGCATTAGATGCCTGCCCGTCATTGATTTGTTTATAAAGTTCACCAGCATTATTTAACACTAGGTCAGCTGCCTCTCTAACAATAGTGTCTCCCAGTAATGACATTGTGTCTCCAACCCCATTAATTTGTCCTGTTAATGCTGCAGCTGCAAGGCCTTGGGTTTGTTCGTAATTTGCGGTCTGAGTTACCCCAACATTTTCTGGGATGTATAAACTAATATTTGCCTGTGGAGTAACACCAGAACTTGAAGTAACAACACTTGGTTCATGAGAAACTTCATTTCTTTTAACCGCCCTAAAGTTGATATAACTATGCGTTTCACCATCTGCACGACCAAGATCTGCTGGATATTTTAATCCTGCAACTCCAGTACTGGAATAATTTTCCATTTTCTTTTTTGCCATGGCTGCATATGGACCATCGCCTTTCATTAAGCCTGGGAACATAGTGAACTCCTAAATAGTATAGTTATATTTATAATTAAAATTCAAAGGATTGTGAAATTTGCGCAAAAGATTTACTTACAAAGGTAGATTTTCCCCAAAAAACCCAAAAAAATACCGTGGCGATGTAAAAAATATTGTTTTTAGATCAATGTGGGAAAGAAGATTCATGAAATATTGTGATTCAAATCCATCGGTAGTCCAATGGAGCTCTGAAGAAGTGATAATTCCTTATCTTTCCCCCATAGATAAGAAAGTTCATCGGTATTTTCCTGATTTTTTAGTAAAAGTTAGGACACCAGAGGACAAAATAAAGACAATTCTCATAGAGGTAAAACCAAAAAAGGAAACACAACCCCCAAAAAAGAGAAAAAATGGAAAAAAATCGTTTCAATATCTAGAAGAAGTTAAAACATGGGGTATAAATGATGCAAAATGGAAGGCTGCAAGAGAATATTGTGCAGATAGACAGTGGGAATTTAGAATTTTAACAGAAGATCATTTGGTTCCATAAAGTCGTTATAAATATTAGGTAAGATTTGGAGTTCAAATGGCAAATTTTGATGTTTTATTAAAAAGAATGACTGCTGCGGGGGTAAAACCCAATACAAATGCGGCCCGTGAATGGTTCAGAAAGAAAATCAGAGAAACTAGAGTAAATAGACAGTCTCTTTTAACAGATTCTGACAGAAGTGCGAATGTGCCAACTGTTGGTAGAATGTATTGTTATTCATATAACCCAAAAAATGCAAAAACATTACCATATTATGATGAATTTCCATTAATTTTCGTTGTAGACACATATGGTGGTGGGTTTTTGGGTATAAATTTACATTATGTATCTCCAAGAAATAGAATTCTAATTATGGAAGCTCTGTCTGACATTGCAAACAATAAAAAGTATGACAGAACTACAAGACTTGCGCTGACTTATTCAACACTGAAAAGATTATCTAAGTTTAGTTTAATAAAACCGTGTGTAAAAAGGTATCTATATAGTCATGTCAGATCAAAGTTTGTAAGAATTGACGCAAATGAGTGGGATATTGCAATATTCCTACCAATACAGAAATTTAAGAAGGCAGCACCATCAACAGTATGGTCAAAGTCTGCACTAACGAGGTAAATAAATGATTGGTTTCGGTGTAGAAGATTTCCGCAATGGAGTCGCAAAAACAGGACTGTCTAGAGCAAACAAATATGTTCTCAAAATAACGCTGCCAGTAGGATTAACTGGTGCAGTAGATTCTACAGATATTCAAGAAGTGTTTTTGAGGATTGACAGTGTTGAATTGCCTGGGAAATCACTCGCAACATCCGAAGTAAAGTATTATGGCCCACCAAGAAAATCTCCATATGGTATGACATACGAAGATTTGAATTGTACATTAATGTTATCCGCAAATATGCGTGAAAGATTTATTTTTAGTGCATGGATGAACTACATCTATAACTATGACACTGCAAGATTATCTTATTTTAAAGATTATACTACAGATTTAACATTTGAAGTTTATGGTGATGATGGAAGTATGTTATATTCTGTAAAATTTGAAGAATGTTATCCATTGTCTATTGGTGCAATCAACTTTTCTTATGCAAACGAAGATGTTGCAAGATTGCCACTAACATTTGCATATAGAAAATGGACAGAGATTTCATTAAAACAATTAAGTGGTAAGGTGTCTCCATATGCGGATTTACCGGCCGCAAAATCTTACCCATCAGTTGGTGCATTCAATCAATCCTTTAGTAACATGTTAAATCGTGCGACTAGTGGTTCGCCACTAGGACAAATTGCAGCAGGATTTGCAAGTATTGGTGGAATTGATGCAAAAATTGATTCGGTATTTAATAACTTTAACAATGTATTGAGTGGTAGTGGATTAGGAAATGCGTTTGGACAAATAAATGATTTTTCATCTAAACTAAATCAAGGTATTGGAAACTTTCAAAGTCAAATTAATGGGTTTCAAAGTCAAGTTGGAAATTTCCAAAATCGTCTGAACCAATTCAATCCAACGAATATAAGTAATACGTTAAAGTCAAAAACTAATAACTTTTTAAGTAAAAAAATTGGCGGGTTTTTAAAATTTTAGATATATTGATTTGAGGAGTATAAAATGTCTTTACCAATTATTAATCAACCAACCTTTGAATTGACAGTACCATCAACAAAAGATAAGATTAGATTTAGACCTTTTCT
>OBOF01000006.1_pt1 | contig 11444 bp, 4 predicted proteins | sample 1534711 | NCBI WGS metagenome assembly OBOF01 (sample SAMEA3275585, study PRJEB22092) | marine metagenome | biome: ENVO:00000447; feature: ENVO:00002042; material: ENVO:00002010 | collected 2014-06-24T21:20:00+00 | depth 0 m | reverse complement strand
GATCTTAGTAGTGCCATTAACAACCCACCAAATGGTTCACCAGATGATGTAAACCCACCTTGGCCTGTCAGTGCAGTAAAACCAGTTCTCTGTGTAGAGATACCGTAGTTGTTAAAAGATTGTAAATTGACTGCTAATTGTGCCATGTTTTAAAACTCTTTTTTCTGTTTTCTTTTATTTATAATACATTAGTCACCGCTTCCAGAAACGGAAACATTAACATTTGTATTAGTTTGATTAGTGTTGGGTACAAATGCCTGACAAGATACTGTTGCTGTAATGTTACTTAATCCAGCACCGTTAGGAATTACATCTGGAGAATCTGAATATGCAAGAATAAAAATCTCATCGTTTTGTGGTTGTGGGATAGTTAAACCAACAAAAACATTAGTTCTTCCCGCAACCCCATCTCTTGACATGTGTTGTACAACCTGTTCTCCAGTTGTCCAATTTGTAGTATCATCAATCTTTATGAAACCAACTGCATATGAATCTTCAACATCAATATTCCACCACACTTCAATATCAGAATATGCAAGTACAGATTCTACTGGGTCAATCCCAAGAGATTCTAATTTTGATTTTTTAACTTTTGGACCACAAAATACCATTTCAACATCTGAACGATAATCATTTGGATATGTTGTAGAACGAAACTTTTGAATAAATGGTGCAAATCCACCAACATCAACATCTCCAGTTGGGGTTTCAACAACTCCATTTGTACTTACACTGCCTGCTGCAGTATTACCGTCAATACTAATATTGACAATATGACTTTGTAGTTGACTATTTTCTTGATATAATTCTACCATGTCTTATCCGTTATAATATTTAGAACCTATTGTGAAGTCTTCACTTGGATCGTGTTTCCAGTCCCAATTCGTTGATGATACTGCCCATGCAGACTCACTTGGTGATTTTACATAAACTTGTAAAAGATCTGCACCATGTTTTTCAAAAAATGCTGTCCAGAATGGATATCTCTGTCCGGCTGTTAGTCTAACACTATAGATATTACTCCAAGATGGTGGATGCAATCCACCATGCGCAATTTGTACATTTGAAAGAGTACGTTTTGATCTATATTTTGCGTGATCTCCAAGATAGAATGCACTGCCATCATCTGAATACAATCTAAATTGGTATGTACCACTTTCATATGGTACAAAATATCCATGCGCAGTCATAGAGTAGTGATTTCTACTTCTTGAAATATTGATAATATCAGTTGTAATAGGACCATAATTTGGATTGATACCATATGTTCCACCAAATAACTGGGTATTTCCCCAACCACCAAAACCATATACTAATGCACCATTAGATAGTGGTGGTGTGTATTTAAATGGGGCGTCATAACTCTTTTGACCATATCTACCAACATTCATCCCCGTCCAATTTAGTGCAAATGCCGAAGGATTATTATCAGAGTTTCTTTGTTTTTCGCCTAATTTAGTAACTTTCGTTACTGGTTTATTATTTGTATCTCTTAGTGCCATCACATACACATCAGATGTTGGTTGATTGCCAAAGTTTATATTCTTTCCTGCATCAGTTGATGTTGCAATTTTAGTCATAACAAAAACACCAGAATACCATCCATCTCCACCTATGAATGATTGAACTGTCCAACCAGCAGGCCTATTGTTTTTAAAATTTGTAATTGAATAATTATTACCATGTGAATAGTATCTACCTACAGCTACAAGTAAATCTCCAGTTTTGATATCATCTTGTAGTTTTACATTTCCAGTTCCTGCAACTGCACTACCGACTTGATCTAGATCGTCCATTGCAGGTCCATCAATTTCTAATGCAACCAATCCACTTAAATTTTTAGAACCAGCATCATTGGTATCAATACCATGTGTGTCAATCTTCTCACCACGACTATAGAGATTATATCCCCATCCCCAATTTGTACCAGTAATATATCCAGATTCTGGGACAGGAGATATTGCCCAAGTTGGATTTGCACCAGCAGAACTCGCTGCCCCAATAAATAACACTGGTGGGGGCGAGATTAAAGTTGTAGTAGTTGTAACTGCATTATCAATATAAACAGAACTTAATGGAATATAGTCTTTTTGTCCTTTAATATCAAGATTATTGATACTTACATAATTTTCTGTATTTTTGAAAATTGGAAATACCTTTTCCCAGTTACCATTATTCTTTACATAAACTTCTCTTACTTCTTTCCAATTTCCAGCATCTTTTGCGAAAATTTCTTTTGGTTCCCACCATTTTTCAGATGCTTGGCCAAATGGAGATAAAACATAACCTTTTGAAAAATTTGGTTTTACATCTGTTACTAATGTATGTCCACTTTTACTAACACAAGAAAAACGGAAAAATCTTTTATTCTTTGCACGCCCAGGCTCATTGCCAGATAAGTATGGTCTACCATCCCCAGTAACATCTGCACCAATAAACTCACCAGCTGTATTGAAGAAAAAGTTTGCGACACCATCCCCAGATTTATAGTGAGTGATAGTAGATGTACCTTTCATGAAACAAAGTCCCATACCATCATACTTACCACCTGAGTGTTTTGGTTGAGTTATTTTTAGATATACATTACCAGATAAATTTTTAACATTCCAATTGTACAATGCCCAAGAACCTGTACGATTTGAATTGTCTAAGTATTTTGTTGATAAAACATGGTTATCTCTTTTTCTGATAATCTGCATTACAAATCTTTCACGATTGTAATCTACATATTCCAGACCATTTCTATCATTACCAATAATATAGTTAAACGACAAGTTGTCCATCCCACTAACACTGAATGCAGGAGACTGCCAAGAACGTGGATAATAAGTACCTATTTGTACATATCCTGTAATATTTGATTTATTTGCAACACCATGTTTTGATGCACCACCAGTATCTCCAGAACCAGAACCAAATGAACGATTCTTTACGTCCATTTTCAATGACACACGTGTTTCTGTCCAAGATAATGGTTCATTTGTTGAATCTACTCTTGCAACTTCAGTCCATGGACCTTCTTCAGTTTCACACGCTTCAAGTGAAAGAATTCTATCTCCAGTGCCAATATTATGTGGCCATTTTAGGTAATATGAAATGTATGGTAGACCATTCAAAGTTCTTGTATGATTATCACCAATGGTGAAAACTGGAGTATACATTCTACCAAGACCAGATTTATTATAATTTCTTAGTCCTTCATACATTCTTGCGTCAAGTGCCTCTAAACCAACACCTGTATTCCCAGAATGATTAATTTGTAAGTCTGCAGTGTACTCAACTTGTCTTTGGGTTAGAGTATCGTCCTTTACATAATACGACATTTAATGTCCTCCAACTTATACTCTGTACCAAACGTCACCGTTAGAACCACCACTAGGTAAATTTGAACTGATAGTTTGATTATGTTGTGATTGATTTCCTAGAGTTCTTGTACCCATGGAAGTAATATGTCCAGCTGCATCTACGTTAATTCTGTCTATAATTGTTCTACCAGAAGTATTCAATGAAGATGAATTATTAGTTGCGTGGGAATATGTATAACTTGTTGCATCATATACAATTAATGTGTCCCCAGCGGAGGGTGGGACTTCTAATTTTTTCGCCAGTTCTACATAAATATTTGCATCTTCGTTGATAAGATCTTGTAATGCAACATCGACATTTTCAAGTTTGTTATCTACCGCATCAATATCAGATTTCACATTATCTGTTGTTGCATATGTATTATCTGGATTAGATGTGTAATAACCAGTGTTTGTAAGTCCAATAGAACTTTGAGAACGAGTCAATCTTGTATCTAGGGCATTAATAGACACAACGTTTGCATCAATTCTATTCTTATTAGATGTTGCCTGTGTATCTAGTGCAACAAGAGAATTTTTAACAGTCCCACTAATGTAATTACCAACTAAGGTAATGTTACCACTGGAATCTGCACCCATACTGGTTTGTGTATTGTCTAGTAAATCGGCTTCAACTTTAAGTTTGGCATCTAACTTATAAGTTGCATCTGCAAGACTTACTGCATTACTAATATAATTTGTGTTTGGATTTTGAATATATGTACCAGAATTTGAAAGTCCAGTATTTGCTTCTACCAAATCAATTTGTTGACGAATACTGTTATCTTCTAAAATTCTGTTGGTTTTTTCTGTTAATACTTCTTGATCTGTATACGCAACTAAGTCTGCATGTGCAAGGTTTAAACTCTCTACAATGTTTGCACCTTTGTACGCAGTACCAATATCGGCCATTGGACCGATATTTGTGGTATTAGTATTAACTTGTCCTTCGTGCTCATTGAATGCACCAACGATAGTTTTACTGTCTGTTGTTAATTGGTTAAAATCACCTAACAATGACTGAACATATAAAGAATGGTCACGAATTTCATTCGTTTTCTTTGCCCAAGTGTCAAATGTATCGGTTCTTAAAACTTCTACGATTGATGGATAAGTAAATGCCATTTTATCTTCTCTCTACTAGTATTTTTAATAATTCTTTTATTTCTTGCACTTCAGACTGTAACTGACTAAGTTCTCGTTCTGTTTTTTCCATTCTATTTACACGTTTCATATAATCTGAGTAAGCCCTTCTATCAGTATTGACTATCGCCTTTGAATATGGGTCTCTCACAAGGTTCTTTTCTTCTTTGACTTTAACAAAGTCTTTAATGTCCCTTCTCATTATTTATAATCCCATATTAAGTTGCAAGTGCGATTATTCTCATATCAGAAACTCTTGGTACAGATGAAGAGTTTTTACTTCTCATCACAATTTTAATACCAAATGCGATGAACTCATCAATATCTCTCACATCGTATTCCCACTCTTTAAAATCTGTTGAATCAATTGATGGTACATCATAACCATCTGGTCTTTCAACATATGTGTATGGTAATGCACGATAATTTTCAGAGTCTGAACTCTTTGTCTTATAGTAAACATCAATATCACAGTCTGCAGGACGGTTTGCAGTTAATGCAATCCTAATAGATTTTGATGGTTGAGATAAAGTAATTTCTCTAGTGATGTATGTTGCATCAGATGAACCACCAGTAGCTTCTAACTCACTTGTAAATCCAGTAAACACATGTCCACGTTGTCCTAATGGTACGTTAGTGTCTGTCTGTACACCATTTGCATCGACTGTAGTTGTCCAATCTGGTGAATTTGTACGGTTATTTACGAGAATCGCAGAAGCACGTCTAGTATCGACCTGTGGTGATAAGTTATCAGAGTCTGCATACATGTCAATTTTAAATACAAGAGATTTTTTGGCAAGTCTTGTACCAGAATTGAACTGATGTTCGTTAAATCTACTTGCAATCATTCTTGGTGATGTAAATACAGAGTTTGTACTTGGTACAAATGTTTGCCATGTACTGTCCTTAACACCAGGCGTTAAATCAGAATCTTGTGATGCACTAGACAACGACTTGAAACTATAGTTGATATTAGTGCCAGGCAACTGTACGTTTTGAATAATAGGCATCATCAAATCATATTTAATGTTTGAGTTAACCCAAGGCAACTGTCCAGAACCAAGACCAACTGGAGTAAATCTACCACTTGTTAAACTTGTCTTATTGATACCAGTTACACCCTCATAATTTTTCGTGTCAAATGTACTTGTCGAACCTTCCACATATTTCGTATTTCTCATATCAATTGAGAATGAATCTAGTGTTGTGTCAATGACTTTATGGATACCGTTCAACTCTGCACCACTAAATGAGTTTGTCGCATCAGTACCACCGTACAATGCATCTTCTTTAAACCCACCAAGTGTTACATAGTTATGACTATCATAGAAATTTGATGCAAGTGCATTATGGTTTGGTGCATGGATTGTAACAACATTTTCATTCGCAGTTAATTCTAGTGAATCATTACCTAAATAAATTCTATTAACAGAACTACCAAGTTTGTCATAATCTTCGTTGTAGAAGTATAGAGTTGACTTTTGAGATGTATCAAATTTCGCACGATAAACACGGAATTTCAAATCTTCCATCTGATCGGCAGTCCATGTCGAGGCGTTTTGAGATTTAAAGAATACCCCCGCATATGGTTGTTCAGAAATTACACCAGTACCATCAAGTGCCTCTTCTCCAAGTCTAGAAACGTGACAACGATATCCTTGTGTATCTGCAAGTACAACAATACAGTATTCTGTACCATCTTGTACATATACAGGACAATCAAATCTAAACATTGTTGCAAGACTACCATCATCTGAAATATTGACTTGTCTTGGATATAGAGTTTTTTCACCGAAAGGTAGAATTTTCTGGCCAGGATATCCATTAACAGTTTCACGTAACTGCATAGTTACTGGAATTGCGTCATCTTTTGTTGAGAAGAATAATTCAACACCAGTAATATAACATCCACCATCTTCTTCAATCATAATTGTTTCTGCAAGTGGGTCATACCATCCAGTGTCTGTCTGAATAACCTGTCTTGTTGTATTAGATGTATTTGTACGACTTTGTGATACATCTCTCTGTACAATCTCTGCAGTTCTTGTAGATAGAATTGTTTGTTGTCTTGTTTCAATCAAACCTTTTGCAGTATAAGTTGTTTGTGCTGCAGTATCTGTATCTTCAGAATTGTTTGGTTGGTCAGTCAGTCTGAAAATTCTATCACCTGTTCTAAATCTAATATTATCTGTATTTGGAATAGTAAAGATACCACGAACTTGTCCAAGACTATCTGTTCTTAGAATATCATTGTCAATTCCAGTGCCCTCTGCACTTTGGAAATTACCAACTCTAATTTGATTACCACGTGCATCAATCAAGAACATTCTTTCTAAGTTTTGATAATCTTTAGTATCCATATTATCTACAACATAGAATTTAACAGAGTTAACATCAATATACTCAATACCAAATACTCTTGTTTGGTGTCCATTTACACCACCAGAAAGAATCATATCACCAGCTTCTGCAATCCACTTTTGTTCGTTTTCTTCAACAAAATTTAATGCATTCTGACTCATTGAACCAACTGTGATTGTTTGTGCAGGAACACAGAATTCTGAAACGTCAACATCGTCAAAGAATGGATATACTCTTGTTTTTGGTTTCATTCTTGAACCATGGAAGAATACTGCACGTTCACGAATGAATGGTACAACTTCTGTGTTTACAACTCTGTCACCCATATTTTCTGTAACAACACGTGGTACCAATTCTGTACGTACACCAGTACGTGTTTGGTTTGTTGTTGTTCTAATGGTTTGATTTTGTCCAGTAATTCTACGAATACCACGACCACGCAATAGTTGGTTAAAACTAGACGAACCAGTAACTTCTGAACCAGTCCATGTTGTCTGCCAGTTATTCCATTCTGTACCAAGTACTCCCAATTCATTTGCAAGGAATTGAATATTATCAAATTGTCCTTCACGGTTGATGGTCAAATCTGGTTGTCTTACAACATCTCTCCACTCATCTGACTCTGGAACAAGTTTAATAGAACCTCTGAATGTAAAGATCGCAAATGGGTTAACATTAACTGTCTTAGACGATTTATCTTGATTAATAATAACCATTTCTTGATATGGTAGTAATAAAACACCATCTTTAGATTCAAAGTGTGTAGAATCTGGATAAGAGAATTTCATATTTGTGTTTCTCTCATCAAATCTTGGACGTAGTTCCCCCGCAACACTATCAATAGAACAGTTGTATTCTGGGTCAAATACATCACCAATACTATGTCCTTTAAATGGTTCTACTACGAAACCATTTTTAAATCTGTCCATACCATTTTCATCAGTGATTTGCATGTCTTTTGTTTCTTTTTCCAAAAGACTTAAACTTGTATAGTATTCTAGATTACCAATTCTTTTCTCTAGTGCGCCAATGTCTCTCATGGTATAACGTTTATTGTCAACCATTTCTGCAATAACATCTGCAACAGTTGCAGTATATGGCTTGGCCTCTAATCTATAGATAACCATTCCATCATCTGGATCTTCTGGGAATTCTGGTGTTAGACTAGATGAACCATACTTAACTTTGAATTCACCATTCTTTGATAGATACAGTTTATCTTTACGTGGAAGATATTGTCTATAATCGCAGATTACGTATGTGTTGTCTAGTGGATATTCTGCACTTGAATTGATTGCAGCAGTTCCAAGTAGTTTAGATGCAAACTCACCAGAGTTTTGTTGATATACTGTCGCAGGACGGAAATCTAGTACATCTGAAAGTCTAAATCCACGGAATTCGCCAATATCTCCGTATAAGATACCAGAACCTTCATGTGTATAGGAATCAACAGATGCATAGTCTCCTGCACCATGTTCCCAATATGAATAAACAATTACTGGACGACCTGCACAAATTGTTTGACCCTTTTTCAATTCAAGTGTCGCAAGTTTAAATGTGCCAGGACGTTGACCATTATCAAATGTATATCTATTTGTAATATCTACAATCTTTGCTGGGACACCATTTGGTGCAGGAGTTGGTGTATCTCCATTTTCTAGTAACGCAAGGATTGTTTCTCTGAATGGTGCATCTGCACCTGTAGATGTGAATGGATCAGTACCAGTTTCTTCATACCACTTCCACGCCTTCAGTGCAAAATCAAATTCTGCAGCTGTCATTTCTGTGATAAATTTATTTGTACCATCAACAGTTGTTCTATATACAACAGTATTTACATCACATGTGTCATAAATTTTCTTTAATTCATGTACATCAGAATGTCTCAATTGTAGATTCTTTAGTGATAGTGTATAACCACCAGCATCAATAAATTCGATTGGTAGAGAACCATCTGGATTTAAAGATTGATATAAAATATCAGCTTCAAATGTTCCAGTATCATCGGAGTCTACATATCTTTTATTGACTTCAGTGAATTCTCCAAGATTATTTACCAAAGAGAATGGTGTAATAACTACGTCATCAATGAGTGTTTTTAATTTTTCTACTGCTTCTGTTTTAATAACAGGCACAAATAGTTTTACAGTTTGTCCTGCAGTACCACAAGAAACATTAGTGATTGTTAGTGTTTTACCATCAATTGAAATTTGCACATCTTCTGATGCAATATCTTCGATAACACCTACGTTTGCACTGTCTTGTGTTCTTGCAAACATGTAATAATAATCACTATTGAATGTACCAAATGTTTCAGATACATTTGGAGATAATTCAACAGAAACTCTATTTCCCTGTCCATCTGGATTTACAATTGGTAGTGTAAACTCTCTTTGAACAGTATATGATGTATCATTGATTTCATTACCACTGTCATCGTCAATATATCTGACAGTCTTAACAAATTCTGCGTTAGTAAATACTAATGAAGAACCATCACCATCAAAAATTGTTTGTCTGTTTAGAATACGAGCACCATTATTCAAAATTTTATAATTGTTGTTGCCGTCTAAAATATCATCTTGTGTACCGATTGTCTGATAAGTTGCCTCTCTGACAATTTCATTTGGTCTAAATGGTCTATTGTTTAGAATTGATGCATCATCTCCAACGAAGTTACCACCCGCCAAGTTTTTAACTAGGATAGCACTACGTGTTGCATTCATGTCATATACAATACCACGCACTGAAATATCTTCAAATTCAGAGAATACAATATTTTTATTTCCAAAATCTCTGTTTTGGTCAATCAATTGATATTCTGTTAGTACGTTACCAGTAAATCTTGGAGTTGCAAGTGCTCCCGCCCCAACTGTTGTAGATGAAATAATAGATCTTACATCATTGATAGTATATGGTTTTGTAGTAATTGGGTTTGTTTCGTATTGAATATCGTATAGATAAACTTTCCAAATACCAGTTTCAGTTGTAGCATCAACTCCATCAAAAGATACTGTTGTCCAATCATTTACTTGTGAATTTTTAAAGTGTTCTACATATTTAACTTTTGCAGTTGCAACAACATCAATACCTTGTGTGTTTAATGCACCATAAAAATCATCAGAAGGATCATATGTGTAGTCATTTACTACAAATTGATTATTTACTGTAACAAACCCTGCACCAGAAGTTGACATATTGATAAGGTTAACAGTTTCATTAACTAATGGTAATGTCATAACATCAGTAACGTACATATACGTACCAAGTCTTGCAGTTAGATATTCGTTATTTTTCTGTACATCATCTCTTGCACGTTTATAATCAACAAAAGATGTTGCAAGTGTTTCAATTTCATAACCACGAACATAACCCTTACCAGCCTCTAGTCCTAAAGACATATTCTCTCTTAATGCATTTACTAAGTCATCATGAGTTCTGCCTGGGTAGAACTTTTCCCCACTAGTATCTAATTCTTGTTCTGGGTATTTTTCAATCTCTAGTGGTCCAACTGTGTGTGCAAGGCCTTCATTAAGAATAGTATCTACCATACCAGTATGAGTTTCAAATCTGTCTAATGCAGTATTTTTTGCATCTACTTCGTTATCAAACTCGAATGCAGTAATATCAAAGATACCACGATTTCCATCTTCTTCTAACATTTCTCTAATGTCAAGTTTAAATGGACGTACAGTATAGTCACCAGATTCGTCGTAAGTACGTCTTGCAAGAGTTTCTTCTAGTACTGCATATTCTGTTGAACGTACTTTTGATTGAATTTTACCATCAAGTACAGAAATCAACTGAATAAAGTTTTTAGTGTCTGGGGTGTTGTAGTCTCTCTTTTTAAATACAAGAGTTGTCCTATATCTATCTGCGCCGGGCGAATTATAGTTTTCTGTGCCTTGCGCATTATCTAAAAGACTTGGGTCATCATTTGCACTGACAACTTCTTCTTGGATTTCTAGACCAATTTTATATGATGGTTTATTTGTATACTTATCTAGTACAATTTTTTGTTCTTTTACAAGAATCATATGTTTTTGTGCGTAGTAAATACCACGTTCAATAAACGCAAGAGAACCAGTACCAATAGGAGTTTCTTCTGCAGGACGAACAATTGCACTGTAATCAGAGAAATTTTCTTGTGAAACTGTATTTAGAATTTCGTCTGGTAAGAATGCAATACTATCACCTTCAACAAAATCTACTGCATCTGGATCCGTTGGATTTGCACCAGAAATATATTTAACGTAAATTGTATCTGGATCGTCAGTAACCTCTGTACCAGTTGCATTTTCTGCATGTACAACAATAGCCTGAACACCAGAAACCGAACCTGTGACAGTTCTACCTACAAAATCGGATGGATTAATATAAGAATTTGCACCATTTAAATCAATTTTAACAAACGTGGCACTGATATCTAGTGCAGACTGGCCAGGCACCACCATACTACCTTCTTTGAAGAAATGGTCTGCCATATTGGCAATCTGTTGTTGTAACACCGTTTGTAACTGTGTAAGTTCTCTGGCCTGTACTGACTGGCCAGGCTTAAATAAAATTCTTAAATAACCATTATTAATATCGTAATCG
>OBOF01000005.1_pt1 | contig 11877 bp, 12 predicted proteins | sample 1534711 | NCBI WGS metagenome assembly OBOF01 (sample SAMEA3275585, study PRJEB22092) | marine metagenome | biome: ENVO:00000447; feature: ENVO:00002042; material: ENVO:00002010 | collected 2014-06-24T21:20:00+00 | depth 0 m | reverse complement strand
CTGGCCCATCATCCCCGCCGGCACCATGCCCGCACTTTTGGCAGCGGGATTCTGCGGCATGACTTGGCCAGCACCTGGCTTGTCCGCGCCGTGATGACCTGCATCGGCATAGGCCATTCCAGCCGTGGTGGTGATCAGTGCAAGTACGCACGTGGTTTTGACAAACTTGGACATCATAGCCTCTCCGTGTTTCGTGGTGTCAGTCACATCAGCATAAGAAATCGAAAAGGAAGGCTGTGCATCAGCCGGATTGTAACCGTCTGTCGCAAAGCTCGGAGCTTGATACAATCGGTTACAAAAATGGGTCTGACCGCCCCCAAATAGATGGCTTAGAAAGAAACCATGACGAACCCACCGCATATCCTCGTCGTCGACGATCACCAGCAGATCCGGGACAGCGTAACCCGCTTTCTGGAGAAAAACGGCCTGCGCGCCACTTCTGCCAAGGACGCACAGGATATGGATGCGAAATTGGCCAAGGGGCATTTCGACTTGATGGTGCTTGACGTCATGATGCCTGGTGAAAGCGGGCTTTCTGTCTGCCAGCGGCTTGCCACTGAGAAGAGCATGCCGATCATCATGCTGACGGCGTTGGGAGAGGAGACGGATCGGATCGTCGGGCTGGAGATCGGCGCAGACGACTATATCGCGAAACCGTTCAACCCACGCGAATTGCTGGCTCGGATCAAGGCAGTATTGCGCCGTACCCCGCAGGTTGAAACAGTTTCAGGTGACTTTGCCGGGAAGACTGTCCGATTTGCACATTTGTCATTGGATGTCGACCGACAGGTTCTTGTGAGCGATGACGGCGAAGAAACAGCGTTGACCCATGCGGATTTCAAGTTGCTTATGGTTTTGCTCGAGAGGCCAAGGGTGATCCTCAGCCGGGATGAACTGCTTGATCTGGCAGCGGGGCGGGCCGCTGGTCCACTTGACCGAACAATAGACAATCAAATCAGCCGGCTGCGTCGCAAGATCGAGCCAGATATCCTACGTCCGAAAATTATCAAGACCATCCGAAACGGCGGATACTCCCTCACTGTTGATGTCGAGGTGACCGGATGAGTTTTGGGCTAATCAATACACTCCGGGTTCAACTGGTTCTGCTGATCGTGGCCGCCTTGACCGCCGCCCAGCTCATCAGCCTCTGGCTGTTTGCAGATGAGCGCAGTCTGGCGGTGCGGGCCGCGCTTGGGTTTGAAGCCGCCGGGCGCGCCGCCAATGTGGCCCGCTTGATCGAAGAAGCTCCGGAAGACTTGCGCATGTCGATCCTACGCGCCGCCAACTCACCTCTGGTCCGGTTCGACCTTGCTTCGGAGCCATTCGTAGATCACACGGATCATTCCGACGGGGGCATGGTTGAAAGTCGCATCCGAGCCCTGTTGGGCGATACATATACCCGTGATATCCGCGTCGAACTGCATGAGATCGAGGGACGTATCCTGCCCCTGCCACATCTCTCTCAGGAAATGGCTGAAATGCACATGGCGATGATGCGGGGGGAATTGACCGCTGTCGAAATGAACCTGTCCATTGCGATCGCAGGCGGGAGTTGGCTGAACGTTGGAACCCGGTTTGAACGACCTCCCATTCAATGGCCCGTGTACTCGATGCTGACGTTCACGCTATCGGCTGCCGCGATCTTGATCGGTGTTTTCTGGTTCGTGATGACCCGTTTAACAGGGCCGTTGAGGCGTCTGGTCGGCGCAGCCGACCGGTTGGGACGAGGTGAAGATGTCGCGGACTTGCCCATGGTGGGCCCCGCTGAAGTCCGTGATCTGACCTCTACGTTCAATCGTATGCAGGATCGTCTGACCAGGTTTGTCGCGGACAGAACCCGGCTCCTAGCCGCCTTGGGACATGATTTACGATCTCCTCTTACGGCACTGCGCGTGCGCGCTGAAATGGTCGATGATGATGAAACCCGAGACAGCCTCGTTGCGTCTGTCGAAGAGATGCAATCCATGGTCGAAGCCACATTGACTTTTGCGCGAGGACTTGCGGGATCCGAAGAGCCGGAAACCGTGGAAGTCGGCGCATTTCTTGATGCGCTTAGATCGGACATGGTGACGCCCTTCCACTTGGATAGCGGTCCTTCCATGGAGGTTCGCATCCGACCTCATGCTCTGCGTCGAGCTTTGCGGAACGTGATTGAAAACGCCGAGCGGTATGGGGATAATCCACGGGTTTGCTATCAAGCACGCAACGATGAATTCGTCATCACCGTTGAGGACAATGGTCCCGGAATCCCCGCTCCGGAGCTTGAGCGCGTCTTTGATCCATTTTTTCGCCTGGAGCAATCGCGATCGCTGGAGACAGGTGGGCATGGCCTGGGCCTTTCCATTGCCCGGACCATCATTCGCGCTCATGGTGGTGATATCTCTCTATCCAACCGCGATGAAGGGGGGCTGCGTGCTACGATCGCTATCCCTTTTGCGGGCACATAGCTGTCGAAAGGAGACTGACATGACTCTGAAATTCACGACCACGGCACTTGCGACTTCGCTTGCCTCAAGCGCTGCTTACGCGGACTCGGTTGACGGCTGGGACCGAGGGTTTGGCCATATGGCTTGGGGAGGAGGTTTCGGAATGTTTGGCGGGCTCATGATGCTGATTTTCTGGGGCGTTATCCTCGCCCTTATCGTGATGGCGGTGCGCTGGTTTACCAGTGGTCGCCCCGGTGGGACCCAATCGACGGATGCGACGGACATCCTCAAATCCCGTTTTGCCAGTGGGGAAATCGACGAAGACGAATTCCGCAAACGCAAAGCTGCACTCGAAGACTGAACCTGCCGGAAAGCTCCCACCCCTTAGGGGTGGGAGCGACCCAACCTCGCCTTATTGACAGGACTGCAACATGACACCCGAAATTGGTCACTTTGCCCTAGCGCTGGCATTTGCGCTGGCGCTGATCCAAAGCGTGCTGCCCCTCATGGGAGCCAATCGCGGCATGCTGCTTTGGATGCAATCCGCGCGGGCGACATCTATTGGGCAACTTGTCTTGGTTGGGATCGCTTTCGGGGCCTTGATGAAAAGCTTCATCGTCAGCGATTTCACAGTGATCAATGTCGCGTCGAACTCGCATTCGCTTAAGCCCATGCTCTACAAGATCGCCGGGACCTGGGGCAGCCATGAAGGGTCACTCTTGCTCTGGGTATTGATCCTGACGCTATTTGGCGCGGGTGTGTCCCTGTTTGGAGCAAATATCCCCGAAACCCTAAAGGCACGCACATTGGCGGTACAGGCATGGATCAGCACCGGGTTCCTGTCGTTCATGCTCCTGACTTCAAACCCGTTCGATCGGGTGTTCCCTCCACCTGCCGATGGAAACGACCTGAACCCGCTCCTGCAGGATGTTGGCCTCGCCCTTCATCCGCCATTCCTTTACCTCGGATATGTCGGTTTCTCTATCGTCTTTTCTTTCGCAGTAGCCGCCTTGCTGGAAGGCCGGATCGATGCCGCTTGGGCACGTTGGGTTCGCCCGTGGACTTTGGCAGCATGGGTGTTCCTAACAGCGGGTATCGTGCTTGGCTCGTGGTGGGCCTATTACGAGCTCGGCTGGGGTGGCTGGTGGTTCTGGGATCCGGTCGAAAATGTCAGCTTCATGCCGTGGCTTCTTGGCACCGCATTGCTGCACTCTGCGATTGTCACAGAGAAGCGGGACGCCTTCAAAAGCTGGACCATTCTATTGGCTATCCTAACGTTCTCTCTGTCGCTCCTGGGAACGTTTGTTGTGCGCTCAGGGCTGTTGACATCGGTTCACGCCTTCGCGGTCGACCCTGAGCGTGGGCTCTACATTCTCTTTCTGCTTGCCCTGTCAATCGGTGGTTCGCTGGCTCTCTATGCTTGGCGCGCACCCATGATGGAAGCAGGTGGGCTGTTCAAACCGATCAGCCGCGAAGCCGGGTTACTGGTCAACAATCTGATCCTTGGCACGGCCACTGGAACGGTCTTGTTTGGCACTTTGTATCCGCTCTTCCTGGAGGCCGTCACCGGTGACAAGATCTCTGTTGGCGCTCCGTTCTTCAACGCCACCTTTGTTCCGATGATGTTACCGTTGGTACTGCTCATGGGGATAGGCCCATTCCTCAGCTGGAAGCGCGCGGATCTGGCCGGTGTTCTTCAACGAGTCCGATTTATCGCCTTGGCATCAATCGTCGTGACCCTGGTCATTTGGTATATCCAAGAGGGTGGGCCGTTGCTTGCCTATATCTCGATCCTGCTGGCTGTCTGGCTGTTGTTTGCCACATTGCGTGAATGGGCGATGCGCATTCGTCTGTTCGATGTTCCGTTTACCGATGCGATGCGTCGTGCCCGCAACTTGCCGCGGGCATCACACGGTATGACCATGGCCCATGCTGGCCTCGCTTTAGCAATGTTCGGTTTTATCGGCTCCAGCGCCTGGAAAACGGAAGAAGTCGTTTTCGTTGCGCCTGGGACCACCATCGAGATTGCTGGCTTTGATGTCATGTTTGAAGGTGTTGAGCGGGTTCGAGGCCCCAACTATTTTGCCGACCGGGGTACCCTAAAGGTCACGCGCAAGGGGCAGGCTGTTACCACACTTTTCCCGGAAAGGCGCTACTACCCCATCGCCGAAAGCTCGACAACTGAAAGCGCCATCCGTTCAACGTTGGCTGGTGATCTGTATGCGTCAATTGCTGAACCCGCCTCCGAGGACGCTGAATTGAGCGGAGCCTGGACGCTTCGCATACTTTACGAGCCGCTTGTCAATTTCATCTGGATCGGCTCGGCACTCCTGATGTTGGGGGGCGGTTTGTCCCTGACGGATCGGCGTCTGAGAGTAGGGGCCCCTAAACGGGCTCGGACAACCTCGGCAACACCAACTCCGGCGGAATAAACGATGACTCGCACCCTGGCTTTCCTGCCACTTTTTATCGCCGTTGTTTTTGGGGGGTTCTTTCTGTGGGGGCTGAACCCGGATCGGGACCCGAATGAGATACCGTCGGTCTTGATCTCTCAACCCGCGCCCGAGTTCGAACTTGACCCTGTTGTAGGTGTGGAGACGCCGGGCCTGTCACGATCTGATTTGGCGGGCAACGGAACACCTGTCGTGCTGAATGTGTTCGCGTCCTGGTGTGTGCCATGTCGAGCTGAACATGCAGTTCTGACCAGCTTGGTCGAGAGGGACGGCATTCAGCTCTTTGGTATAAACTACAAAGACAAACCAGCAGACGCGGCCCGATGGCTTTCCGAATTGGGGAACCCATACAGCCGGATCGGTTCGGATTTGTCCGGCCGTGCGGGCATCGAATGGGGCATTTCGGGTGTTCCTGAATCCTTCATCATCGGCGAGGACGGTACCGTGCTTTACCGGTACGTGGGCCCAGTTGTCGGGGAGGCCGCTATCAGCAAGTTCCGAGAGGCACTGGTTCAGGCCGGTGCCCTGGAAAGGGAGGAGCCGTGATGTCACGACTGATGATCTTGCTCCTGGCGTTGACACTTCCCATGACCGCAATGGCGGTAGAACCAGATGAAATGCTGGAAGATCCTGTTCTGGAAGCTCGCGCACGCGAGGTTTCCAGGGGACTGCGCTGTGTCGTCTGTCTGAACCAGGACATCGACAGCTCAAATGCCGGAGTTGCGCGAGACTTACGACTACTGGTGCGCGAACGCATTGTTGCCGGAGATAGCAACAGCGAGACGTTGGCATTCATCCAAGCACGCTATGGCGACTATGTATTGCTGAAACCACCCTTGAATACTCGGACTTATGTGCTTTGGCTCGCCCCCCCGGCGATGCTTGTGATCGCACTCGGCTTCGGCGCCGCGACCTTGATGCGCAGGCGAAAAAGGGGGATCGCCACCGAATTAAGCCCGGCCGAAGAACGGGAGATCCACCAGTTCATCGAAAGACAGAAAGCGGAGAAAGATACATGATATTCGCGTGGATGGTGCTTTTGGCCGTATTGTCTGCCAGTTTCGTTGTTTTCCCGTTGCTCGGGAAAGCACGCGACCAAGTGATTGTCGCGGATTCAACCTCGGCCGTCCTGGTGGACCAATTGGAGGAGGTTCAACGCGACCTCGATCGCAACGTGATTTCAGAAGGCGAAGCCACCGCGGCGCAATTGGAAATCAAGCGGCGAATACTAACCGTTGCACGAAGGGCGGCTCAAGGGCCAGACGCGGACAACCGAGGCGGTCGGAACGGCCTTTTTCTGGCCGCGGTTTTCGTCCCGCTCTTTGCTGGTGGCTACTATGCTCTGATGGGCTCGCCTGAAATCTCAAGCCTTTCTTTTGCCGACCGCCAAGCCGAACGGGTTGAGCAACAAAAAATCGTCGATCTGACCGACAAGCTCTACGCACGGCTTGTTTCTGAACCGGGTGGTGGTGCCTCAGAAGGGTGGATGCTGCTGGGCCAGACTTTTTCGCGAATGGGCGAGTACCAGCGCGCCGTCGAGGCTTTCGAAATCGTGGCAAACCGCGATGATGCTACTTCTGCGACCTATTCGATGCTTGCCGAAGCTTTGATCAACGCTGAGCAAGGCATCGTGACACCAAAAGCTGAGACTGCAATCAACATGGCGATGGAGCTGGACGCCGCAAATCCTGCTGGCGTCTTCTACAAATCAGTAGCGCTCGCGCAAAGAGGCGAAGAAGCTGCGGCGCACGCTATGTTGTTGTCTCATCTGGAGGCGGCAGATGGCTTTGCATCTTGGATGGAACCCTTCGTCCAGCAGGCGAACCAGATTGCGGAAAAGCTTGGTCGAGACCCGATCACGCTCTCCGACTACGCACCTATTTCTGGCAGCGAGCCAGGCCCATCGGCCGAAGATATTGCCGCGGCAGGTGACATGAGCGACGAAGATCGGGGCGAATTCATCCTCTCAATGGTTGACCGGCTTGCGTCACGACTCGAGGAAGATCCAAATAACCTGGATGGATGGATCCGCTTGGCGAATGCCTACAGAGTTCTTGGCAATAACACGCAAGCCTTGTCCGCCTATGAACGGGCCACAGTTCTTCTGGAAACGATTGGATCAGCCGACCAACGCCACGAGATTGTCCGAAAGGCCTTGACTGAGTTGCAGAACCAAAGCGTGGAAGAGTAGCGAAAACTTGCACCGACCTAAGCGACCCTTTCAAAATAGAGACTGCGCTGGTTTTTAGAATTGGCTTGGGCCAAACTCATCCGAACGAACGGGAGAAAACACTTATGAAGAATCCGGTCTTGCTTGGGGCTGCTGCGACTTTATTTTTGGCATCTTGTGAGAATTTCGAGGGCGGCACTAATACTCCCACCAACCAGTTCATCCGAGAGCTGCCCGAAGCAGTTCTGGAAATCGCCGCTCCGTATCAGGATCTGTCAGCGGTTCGGATTGACCCGGCTGATGGATGCTATGTTTATCGCCACGTTGGTCCTGTTGAGACCACGTTCCTGCCGTTGAGGTCGGTTAGGGGCAGACCCATTTGCACACAACGTCCAGACGCTGCGCCGGAAGACGATGAAGCAACGAATTCCTAGGAGCCTGGATCACTTAGCTTTGCGCTGAAATTATATCTTCGGGCGGGTAAAGATATGCGGACGCGCCTGGAGAGACGTGATCGTAAAGATCAATGATATGCGCCATAACCATACGCACGCAGCCCGAACTGGCTCGCCCCCCGATGGAGCGTGGGCTGGGAGAGCCATGAATACGCAAATATGTGTCGCGGTTACCGACATATAGGTATAGCGCACGCGATCCGAGCGGATTGGTCGGACCACCGTTCATGCCATCTGCGTGCCGCTCATATTGACCGGGGTCTCTTTTGATCATGGCCGCAGTTGGTGTCCAGGTAGGCCACTTTGCCTTCCGCTTGATTGTGTAGGTTCCGGGCTCGTACAGGTTTCCGCGCGCAATTGCGACGCCGTACCGCATCGCAGTCCCGTCATCCTGGATATGGTAGAGATACCTAGCCACCGCATCGACATGAATGTCGCCGGGTGTCAGGCCAGCGTTCGCCTCAACACGTTGCGGCAGGAAACGACGGTGAAATCCCCAAGGGTTTGATGTAGCCGGATCATAGTTTACTGGGGTTACTTGAGCATCCCAGGCCGCCCATCTTGACCTGTCAGACGTCGGTGCGGCCGAAACGGTGCTGGCAATCGGGGCAGAAAACAGCGCTGCTGTCGAACCTATGAAATGGCGTCGCGTCAACATGGAAAACGATCCTTGCTAGTAGTCGATCAATTGATCTTGGATTGAAAGAATAAGCGTGAGCGGTAAGCGTGCCAGTCACATACACGTGTAGTGTTTTGAATACGTGCAATGGTGGCAATTTTGCAAACTCGGCAATGAGTGCTGTTTCATTGATCAAACACCAGACTGCTGGTGAGGCCTTCTATTGCCGCGGCGGCTTGCACGGCAGACAGGACATCGTCGGACGACAGGATCTCGGGCAGAACAATTCCGGTTGGTGCTGCCGGTCCGTAGACCGCATTGAACGGAATCCCGTAGCGGTTGTTTGCTTCCAGGTAACGCGCAATCATTTCATTCGGGCGTGTCCAATCCGCCTGCATCGCCGTTACGTTTTCGGCGTTCAAAGCAGACAATACAGGATCGCGTTCCAGAACCAGTGCCTTGTTGGCTTTACAGGTCAAACACCAATCCGCCGTGACATCTACAAAAACGACTTCTCCACGTGAGACACGGCGTGCAATGTCGCTACGATCGAATGATACCCAATGGATCCCACCAACACCGTTTTCTTTTGCTGAAGGCGCCTGTCGCACAAGACCCTCTGCTGCCACCATCGGCAGGACAATCAGCAGAACAACACTGAGCGCTTGGGGCGATGGAGGTAGCGGTCGGCGGGACAGAACTACAAGCAGCGCAAGTGCCAGAACCGTAACTACTGTCGTAGCCAACAGTCCAGCGACACCCATCAAGACCCACAAAAGCCAAAGAGCTGTACCTAAAAGGAGGAGACCCAAAACAAGCTTCAACCCGAGCATCCATCGGCCAGGCTTCGGCAATATACCAACCAACCCGGGCACTGCAGCGACCAGGAGGTAAGGCAAAGCGAGCCCTAATCCCAGGGCCGTGAAGACCATCAGGATATCTATCCCTCGTCCGGCCAGGGCAAATGCTATCGCTGTGCCGAGGAACGGGGCGGAACAAGGGGTCGCCAACACCGCACCAAAAAAACCTGTTGCGAAATCTGCGCCATAACCGGACACACCGCCCGCTCCGGAGAGGCGTGATTGTAGCGCTGGCGGAAGTGAGAACTCGAACAGGCCAAACAGGCTGGCCGAGAACACTGCCAATACGACGAACATGAGCGCCAGAAAAGCCGGGTTCTGAAACTGTAGCCCCCATCCAACGGCAAAGCCGAGTTGCTGCAATAGATAGAGGATGGCCGCCAGGGACCACATGAAGACCATGACACCGCCAGCAGCGGCCAGAAAGCCGGCGCGTACAGACTGAGGCCCACGCCCGTGTGTCTTGATCGCTGATGACAGCTTGATGGACAGGACCGGCAGGACGCACGGCATGACATTCAAGATCAACCCACCCAAGAAGGCAATGAGGACAATCCAGGCCATTTGATCCAAACCTGGCGTCAAAGCTTCAAGCCGAAACGGTGGGGCAGGGGGGGCGGATGACAGCGTTGGCGTCAGAGTCAGAGCCCGTTCAATACCATCCGTCACCGTCAAAACTGGATCGTGGTAGAAGTCGTCAAACACTGTCAAAATCGGAATGCGGGCCCAGAGCCTGCGACCATTGTCTCCCAGACGGATATCTGGCTTTCCCAAGGCTGTTCCTGCCCCCAATTCCGCAAAGACATCAGGAGAAACAAAGGCGGTTGTGCTCTGCAGTTGCAGGGTGAGCGCGGTCTGCTCGGGGTCGACAGACGCTATAGCTTCGGTGATGCTGTTCAGTGTCTCTTCATTAGGGACACGTGCCAAGTAGGTGCCTATCCGGGAAGCCGAAAGGGTATCGATTCCCGTCCCTTGTTGAAGCGACATGCTTAACTCGAAAGTCTGTGGCACACAGACTTCCGAACAGACCAATAGATTTACAGCGCCTGCCAACGTCACTGGCTCGCCCGGTCTTTCGAGCGTGATCTGAAGTGGAAGGACCACCGAGCCGCTATAACCGAAGTTTTCAATCCCAAACGCTGTAAACCGCATCGGGGCGGGCCAGAGCATTTCGACCTCGGCGACATTGGTAGAACTGGCCCAGTCAACCTGCGGTGGGATCCCGACCTCTCCCGGGGATCGCCAATAGGTTTTCCACCCCTCGGCCAGAACAAGGTCGAGACCAGCTGATAGTGTTTCTGCCCCGGGAGGAACGCTGTCTTGCACCGAGATCAGAGTCGCGGTTACCGACGTCGACGTAAAGCTCTCAGAGGTTGCTGCAGCAACATGCTCGGTTGCGAGAGGACTTAGGACGAGTACCAAAGCAAGTCCGACGCAACGGGCAGCCGATGTCACGAAAGTAAGCATATCAATTTCCCGGCCTTGGGCAGATGACGATCATCCACCTATTCCCACCGTAAGATTCGAAACATCGGCAATTGCCCGACCTTCGCGCCCGTCGTCGCAGACAATTGCTCGAACCGGGCCGGTGGCATTGCCCGAAAACTTACACCCTTCAGGAGCAGAAACTGTCTTCCCCTCATACACATACGTTGTCTGATCAGGTTTCTCACAAATCTTGGCGGACGAAGCGCAACCACTAAGGACGAAAGCCAATGTGGCGGATCGCCAAGCCCAAGACCTGAACACCTGCTATCCCCGCCGAACCTGAGGAATGGTGGTTGCCCCTTCGCGAGCATCTTCGCGCGGGGGTTCTACATCTGTCCGCTCTTCGTTCCCATGACAGGACTTGCCCATCATTTTGTGCATTACAAAATGAGCCCCTACGCACAGAAGCAATGGCGCAAAAGTTGCCAGGTTTGCGCCGACGCCGCTCAAGGTCCCTCCGGCAACAAAGTACCCTGCGATCGGAAGCAACATGACAACACAACAGGCCATCATGGCGATATGCATGGGCTTTGAACCTGGTCGGGTTTGACCTGCGGAATTGGTGTCGGTTTCGCTCTTCATTGGCACCTCGTTCAGATGGAATAACTCCATATGTGGGCCTCTCCATAGTAAAGGTCAAGGATACATTTCGATACAAATCTCAACCCCTCCAAAGGTTGACGGCGGCAGCGGTTCAGGCGAAAAAATGTCTCCAAAGACGCCCAATTGGTTTGAGTGGAGAGGCGACATGAGAGGCAATCGCAACCTAGGGAGACGCAAGGCGCTGACCGGCATCGCTGCGTTTCTGGCAACCCCGTCAATCCTGAGGGCGCAGGAAACGCCTACGAACATTCCGGAACCTGTTGTCCGGCGCAATATTTCGTCTTTCGCCTTACACGAATGGCGCGACCACTTCGACACTCTCGGCAAAGGCATCCTGTTGTCCGACACAATCACACGTGTCTTGCAGCACTGGACCGCCGATGGGGAGATGCGGATCTACCCGACCTCAGTGCCCTTAAACGAAGAGCTGACGCGGCGCGGCTATACCGAAGTGGTGGAGAAACGAAAGAACCCTAGCTGGGCTCCGACGCCATCCATGCGTGAACGTAACCCGGAATGGCCAGCCATTATCAAGGGGGGCGACCCAGCCAATCCACTTGGGACACGGGCGCTTTATCTTTCCTGGCAGTACTATCGTATTCACGGAACTCAGGACACGCGGAAAATTGGTCGGCGCTCGTCGAACGGTTGCATCGGCCTCTACAACGAGCAGATCGAAGAGGTCTATGACCTGGTGCCCATCGGCACGCAAGTCAAGCTGATCTGACCGCTGATCAATCAACCCAAAGGATGAAACTATGAGCAATTGGGGACTATTTGTCGGTGGCGTGCTGCTGGCTGGT
>OBOF01000003.1_pt1 | contig 24160 bp, 8 predicted proteins | sample 1534711 | NCBI WGS metagenome assembly OBOF01 (sample SAMEA3275585, study PRJEB22092) | marine metagenome | biome: ENVO:00000447; feature: ENVO:00002042; material: ENVO:00002010 | collected 2014-06-24T21:20:00+00 | depth 0 m | reverse complement strand
TCTTTCTTTAATTCTTGTACGATAACTGGTAATAGTGCGGCAGGAGAAGTGTACGCTTTGTTAATAGTAATTGGGACACTGATAGAAATTGTATCTGCAGTTTTAGGATCTTCTGCACTTTCATCAACCAAGTTATCTAGTGTGATTTCAAACTTATCGCCTGGGTCTGCTCCCTGCCATCCAGAAACTTCAACCGCATGGACATAACCATTTCTATAAAACTGACTGGAACCATAAGAGTTGTGAGTCCAAGATAAGTATGCACCATATGTACCACTGTCATAACTACCGCCGTTTAGGGCATCAACATTGTTAATATCAGCATATTTGCTAGTATCTAGTCCAAAACCGTCAGATACAGTTAGATTGATATACATTGTATGATTATCGACCAACTGTTTACTAGTTGTTGTTAATATGTCATCAGTTTCACTATTTGTAGTAGTATTTGTAAACCCTTGGAAAACATATGGACTATGCGCAACATTCCAGATGTTTGGATTATTATTCGTGTGTCCAAGATCATAACCATTTAATACACCTTCAATATCTAAAATACCAGTTGCGTCTGGATTGATATTTGAGATCAAAAGACCAGTCGAAGCAGCACCAATGTTTGAACCTACGATTGCAGCCTGTACATCTTCTAAGAAATCTGTAATACTTGTTGTAGTTACTGGAACATTGACAATAACTGGATTTTGTGCCTGATCATCTTTTAAATTAACAGCAGTAAGTGTGATATTATAAGAGTCACCAAGTTGTAAAGTACCACCAGCAGTAACACCGAATGCAAGTTGTCCCTTCCAAGGTTTTGGTTCAATTTCATTTACAGGAAAGAATGACTCATCTTTGTATGTTGAAACCCAAAAGTTGTGAGTTACTTTACCATCAGTATCTTGTGTTTCAGCATAATATCTTAAATTTCCTTTTGAGTCAAGTCCAGTACCAGAATCTGGATAGAAAAGTACCCCACGTGCACTTGTGGTAATAAGTCTTTTAATTTTTGCAAATTCGTTTTGATAGACTCTTTCGGAGATAAAGTTTAAACCATACATACCTTTTTGAGAACTGTTGTCCTGAGCTCTTTCGGGACTATTTGGACGTTTTTTCAACCAATTACCATCTAAGTCTCTTTCATCAGGATGTGGGTTCAGAAAAGAAAATAATTCCACGTTTGGTCCAAGAAAGTCTGCATAATCGGTCTGTGGAATTGTGTCTGGTCTAGTATCTTTACTGTCTAAATTTACTGCCAAATCATCTGCCCAATGAGATTGTCCATCCCAGTTTGAACCCGATGCATCCTTGTATGGGTCATCTTGAATTTCTTTATAAAAATTACTATTGCCATCAAGAAGGTATGAAGTCGTTGCAACATCTGGTTCATTCATACCCTTTATTCCATACGCACCTTCACCTCTGGCAGTGGAACTTGAATCGTAATAATATACTAACAAATTATCAATATATCTTGATAATTGCTCATCATTACATGAAATTTTAACAATTTCTGGACCAACATCTTCAAATCCATTTGCCAACATATCTTCTGCAAGTTGAGAAAGTAGTGGTTTATCTGGTTCTCGGCGTTTATTCCAATTATATCCATCTAAGTGGATGATTTGGTCTCTTTGAATCGCAATGCTCATCAGTGAACTCCTATCTTAATTATTTCTACGTAGAATGATCTTTTCTTATTATTTATAAAATCTTTTTCCCAACTATATCATATTGATGTTATCTTGATTACCATTTGTATCCCAAAATCTAATTTCTGCAGAAATAACTTCAGAACCATCATAAGTTGCAATCATATTGATATCATCTCTAGTACCATCAGAGTAGTAAAATTGTAAAAATGCACCAGGCGAAGCCGTTGAAATTTTCTGAGGTTCATATTTACCAGTATTTTCATTATATATGATACCAATCTGTTCTTGTCCACCACTACCACTAAGTAAGGCAGTCATTTCGGAAGTAGTATGTCCTGCATATTCAAAGTTTTGTAAAGAATCTAAAATATCATTAATGGAATCTAGTTGTACTTGTTCTGCGGCGCCTGATGTACCAAATGTGCCAGTATATCTTGCACCAGATATAAAAATCTTTTTTCCAGAAATTCCAGATGGAAGATTATTTCCAATAAAATGTAAAAGTCCTGCCTGATAATCAAAAAACCACTCATCATCATTACCAGAACCTGCTGCAAATATCTGCGCACCTGTGGTTGGATTTGTACCAGAATTTGCAATATATACTTTTACTTGATATGTACTACCAAACTCTGGTGGAATCCAGTCTATTAGATTTGTTTTCCAAGTTCTATTTTGAGTTGAAGTTAAATCCATATCACATTCTACCGCAGCTGAAGGAGAATATACTTCCACCACGTTTGTGTTAGTACTTGGCATGACTGCAGGAATAAGGTTTGAATCTGACCAAAGTCTATCACCACGTAAAAGTAGTGGACTTGGAATCGCCTCGTTTGTCGCACCTTTAATTGAATTAAGATCGGTTTTGGTTGCACCATAACCAAGTTTTTTCCAAAGAAAGTCTAACTTTTGATTATCGGGTATTGACATTTAAAAATCCTATGTTATACTAATAGAGTTAACTGACTGTCCACTTGCAAGTGCAATTCTAACAAGACATACATTATTAGTTGCATTTGTTAAGTTTTCAGTACCTAATGTCATAGTATAAGAACCATTCAAATTTGTATTTGGTAAAATTCTATCTGCACCAGTAGATGCACAACCATCACTACCATTACCACCAGACCCAGTATTACCGCCGGGCACCCCCGCCCCTGCATATTGAATAGAACAGTCTAACCAACCATTTTGATCACTTGCGTCATCAATTGTTGTGCCCGGCGCAGCAATCCACAATCCATTAATACCACTACTACTTATATTAATGTTAAAGTTTGCGACAATTGTTCTTCTAAATGCAAATGTAAAATATTGTGTACCAGTATCACCACTTCTGTTTGGACCCACTGGTAAAAATGTACTGTAATCTTCAGTACTGTGTTTTAATACACCCAACCTAATAGATGCTTCTTGTGTACCTTCCACGCCAGGATCTGCACTTTCAGTATACGGATTATTTGTATAATAATTTATACCACTTGTAAGTGGTGGAGTATTTATAGTTTCACTTGCAAAATCAAAAATTCTTTTTCCATAATCGTTAAATCCATCGCCCAAACTTTGACTTACAGTGATTGATTGTTCATTTATTCCATATTGTGTTGCAGTATGTACTGCAATTTTTTGTGGATTTTCTATGTAATTTCCTGCTCCATTTACATTATGGGCCCTTGCACGAATAGTTTCAATTGTTCGTGCACTACTAGATGTGATATTTACATCTAAGTCAGAAATTGAATATGGAGTTACTACACCAGTGTTTACCGCAGGAGTACCAACAATTCCTATGTCCAAATAATCATATGATTGTGTGTTGATAGAAGAATTGGATGTACCTTCATAATTAGTACCATTGTAAATTTCTACAACATTATTTGTATTATAATATGTTTGTCCTACCAAGTCAGATACTTCCAAACCACTCCAAGTCAACACAGAACCAGAAGTGTAATATGGAATACCACTAATATATTTTTTATTCCCTGTTTTTTCAGTCAATGTGCCATCTGTTAAAGATGCCGTACTAGTTAAGTCATCTTTAACAAATTCTACCAAATTAGTAGAACCAGTTGTACTATGGGTAAGTTGAAAATTATTAACACCGATAGGTACACCAGATGCAAGTTTGGAAAACTTTGCCTTAAATCCTGTATATAAATTTGGGTAATATATACTATTACTAAAAGATACACTACTACCGTTTGAGTTGAGTAAGTTATAATCACTCTCATCTGTTACATTTAAACTTGTTGCACTCCCAACAGAAGGGGGTGTCATATCACCATCTACGTTTCCGTTAAATATGGCAGATAAAGTACCAGCGTCTGCATCATATGCATATGTTGATATTACAGAAGATTCTATTCTACCAGAAGTTGCAGTAGTTCTAGATACAGAACTACCAGCAGAATATGACGTGCCCGTTGTATTGTCAGTGAACCCAGATGCAAGTCTTGGAGAATATCCTGTACTACCAACAAAACTGATAGTTTTACTACTCAATCCTTGGGGTGCACTTGGAAATTCTTCATACACTTTTAGAGTTTCTGTCGTACTTCTTGGAATTACTGATGGATTTGCAGTACTATGTCCGTCGAGTGTTAATCTCAAAGTATCTCTGCCTGTTCCAGTACTAGAATTACTATTCCATGTATGTTGCAATCTATTTCCTAAAACTCCGCCATCTACATTATCACTAGAAATAATATCGTTTGCAGATCCATCTCCCCAATCCATTTTATATGTTACATCAGCCATTTGTGTTTCGGTCGAGATATTTTCTAGGTATAAACTTTGATTTTCAACTACCCACAAATTATTTCCAGACAGTGGTGACCCACCTGTTGAGTTTCTATAAAGTCTAAATGCAACCGTTGGGTCTGTTGTGTATATGATAATATAATCTTCTCTTGTTGAGAATGCTTCACTACCAGCACCAGAACCATTTGTGTTGAATGCACGTACAGTTACAGTATATGGACTATTTTCATTTGATGTATATGTATGACTTGGTGTACTATCTGATGTATTTGTTGTATTTTGTCCATCTCCCCAATCAATATCATATCTATTTGCAGTACCATCTACTGTTAAACTAAGTGTAACATTTGTGCCGGCACCACCAGAAGTAGGATTTGATGAAAATGATACGGATTTAACATATACACCTTTTCTAATATTGTCAAGTGCCTCGTTTAAATCATCAATCGCATCAGTTGTCTTTTGTGTTGGTTGCAAATTTAGTGCACCATCTGAAAAAGACCCATCTGATGCATTGCCTAATAATAAATCTGCACCAGATTTTTGATTAAACGCATCTTCAAACTCTGCAAGATTAAAACTTTCGCCTGGCACCCATTTTTGTAATGTTGAATTCCACACCAGAGTTAGTCCATCTTGTGGTGGGTTTGTTTCTGTATCTACATCATCAAAATTATTAATAGTATCTACAGAATTTCCAGGCACCCATTGGCCAATATTATTATCCCATACTAATGCATTACCATCTTGAGGTGGGTTTGTTGTAATATCAATATCTTGAAAATTATCAATAGTTTGTGCAAGTAAAGTTTGGTCACGACTTACACCATCAATTTTTTGAGATAAATCAAACTCTAATGCATCAATATTATCTGTTACTTGTGCAACATGTGTATCAAAATCTGACCTAAAGTTGAGTGTGTCACCCAAAGAATCTGCAATTTCTTTGAGTGTGTCTAGTTCTGGAATTACCCCACCAAGTAATTCATCAAATCTTTGTTTTAATAAGTAACGAATTGAACCTTCTGTATTTTCGTCACCTTCGATAACATCCACTCTTGCAGTTAAATCTGCAAGTTCTAATTCTGCAGTTTGAATACGTGCAGTAAGTCCTTCGACATTGAGTGTAATTGTACCAGTTTTAGTTACTGGGTCAAAAACGTAATCTAATCCTGCCCCGAAAATAAACTTTGTAATTTCTGTGTCGTTGACAACGGTACCATCACCATCTGTACCATCTATGGTAAAAGATTTACCAATTTCCAACCACACATTATTGTGAGAATAATATAATTTCCCATCATTTGTTGATTTTGCAAGTCGTCCAGTGTCTGGGGATGAATCAAAATCATTATATGTATCAAATTCTGTCCAATGTAATAATTCTAGGTTTGCACGTGCCCCTTCTTTAGTTTGTGCGCCAGTGCCACCATTAATTATGCTTACGTAATCAATATCAGTAAATTCACCAAGAATTACTTCCCCATCTGGTTGAAATATTGCCTTGATAGGCCTGATTTGAGTAAACGCCATAATTAACCCTTTTTCATACTATTTATGTAACTTTTCCACCCGCACCAGATGATGCAATTTGATTTGTTGTTCCTGCAGATGGTGCAGGGGTTTGTCCATCAACACAAGAAACTGCTCTACGTATTGTCAAAACTCCACGACTAGCACTTCTACTACCCCTGTTGAAAGTTTTGACATTTAGGTTGTCACTTTGATTACCCCCTAATATATCAATAGTTGTTGAAGTTTTTTTACCTGTTGCAAAACCAACATGTCCAGAACCAGAACCAATTCCATTTCTAAACATTACAACAATATCGCCTGGTTGTGCATCATCCCAAGGAACTTCTATACCATAATTTTCATATGCACGAGCCATGGCAGACTGGATATACTTACAACCCGCCCTTTTTAGAGTTGCACCAACGAAAACTGCGCACCATGCAGTATATCTACCACCACTATATCCTGTTGATGCACTATACCCAATTTCTTCCCATAATGCAATAATATTCGGATTTCTACCTCTTTCAGACCAAGATGCACTACTTAATGCGGAAGATGCAACGTCATATGGGTTTCTTTGTGGCATCTCTCCACACTTTCCTGTAGAAAGTTCTTCATATTCTTGTTCTCCAACATCTAATTGTTCTCCATTAGATACAATTGGATCATCAATTGGTCCAACATATTGAGTAGGACGCAATGCAGGGGCATCTCTTAGTGTTGGGGCAGGAAAAGGAGTAAATGCAGGAAATGGAAAATCTGGTGGGAAAAAAGACTCCGAACTATCTCCCGCAAAAACATTTGGACTACCAGATTGAATTGCGGAACCACATGCAACAGGGTCTCCAATCCTTGCCAGATTTTTACTATTCGCAAATACTGTACCTGACCCTGCAGAAGTAGAACTACCGTGTGGTGGTACATTTGGACAACCATGAGGTAACCACCCATCCCCTTTTCTATGAGTAGGTTTACTATTTGTGTGCACATTACCAGAACCACTTGGTGTTGCCCTTGGGGGAAAACAACCATGTCCAGTACACGAATCATCTTTTCTAGTTACAGCTGGCATATACTGGATATCCTCTTATAATTCTTGTATCTTGTGAGAATTCATAGAATTCTTTTTCTGTTACATCTAAAGTGCAGTTTAATTTAAATGGAGATATATCTTCAAGATATTCAACACTTTCTGGAATACTACCAAGACTAATCATACTTTCATATGCTTCTAATTGTTCTTTGTACTCTTCTTCGGTTAAATTTAAATCTCCATTTGCATATTCTGTTTTAAATGTTTCAATCAATTCATCAACTGCAAGATTGTTTTTATCATTATCAAATCTATAAAATCCTGCATCCCTCATTACTTCGATCCACTTTTCTCTTTCATAATATTCACCATCCCAGAAAAGTTTTTCTGGTAATTTATCTGTTGTAAACAAGAATCTATCTCTATCATAAGACCAGTTATTATAAACAGGGAATATTAATTCAACAAATTTTCTCAAACCACGTGCAGTATTTATCTCTTGTCTATATACGGGCAATGTTAATCCCGCTCTATTTTTAACTTCTGCGATATCATATGAAATGCTTGTGCCAGTAACAACAAGATATGTATAGTCTCCGATTAAATTCAACTCTCTATTTTTCTGTTGAATTTGTTCTAATACTTCGTCATATCTTGGATCTGCTGGACTCAAGTTATTCAACTCCACTTGCAGTAATGCAATATCTTCAATTAAGTCTTGTTTTGAACTTTTTGCTGCAAATGAATATTGAACTGTTTTTGTTAATTCTTGATATTCGCCATCAATATTTTGCAATTCATATTGCACAACTGTTCTAGGAACTTCTCCGTAACCATCTCCAAGATCAATATTAGCTTGATATTCGCCTAATACATCAGTGATTGTACCAGTAGTTGTACCTTGTTGTAGTACATCTCCTATTTTAAATCTCTGAGTGTCTACACCTGGCATTAACAATACAATATCAAGAGTACCACGTGTTGTTGCAATACCAAGAGCCTCTGCCCTAAATACTCTTGGATCTACCATCGTAAAGTCTGTATAATCTGTATCTAATCCATCTGCAAGATGACCATGTTCTTCTACCCAATTTTCATACTTGTATTTGTTTAGGAATTGGTCATTTTCTCCAATTCTGCCAATGACAAAGGTTTGATCGGATAATTCTAAACAATCTGGTATTCTACCTTTACTATCAATAAGAGTATAGTTAAAGTTATATTTACCTTCACCAATACCACCACTATTTGCATCCATGTCATGATACACATAATCAAACTCATATAATAATCCTGTTGCATTTAAATTATTATCTTCATCTCTGCCACGAACAACTTGGGTTACTCTGTATTCCTGTGCAATTGATCTGCCATGTCTACCTGAGTTTAATATATCATTTTCTTTTATCCAACCAAGATGTGGAATTTCTTTATAAGAACCACGTAATGTAGAATTACCAATAACATCATGTCCATATGCCTGAGACCCTCCACTTCTTGGGTGTGCAGATTGGATGACATGATATGTTGGCAACCAATCTTTCAAATCTGTATACATAGATATTCCAACAAAATCACCAGTATATACATATTCATACTGTCCATCTTCTAATTCATTATACATACCGCCATACATTGATGAATAATGATCGTAGAATACAAGACTTGCAGTATCTAATATGACTCTACCACCAAAGAATTTGTACAGTTCGGATTTCATTCCAAATATATTTTTCTTGTTAGGAGAGGTATTTTTAACATCTCTCATCAAATACGTGTCTGGAATAAAGAACTTATCGTTAGGAACACTATAACTTGGTATTAATTTATATGATGTTGTTATATTATCTAAATCTACATAAAATAATTTGTGAATAAAAGTTTTATCTCCACTATCTTTGTATTGTGGAGTCATGTCAATAACAATATCACGCAAATCTTCCATCATGAACTTAATAGGAAACACCATATCAGAAGTTTCTGGTACATAATTCCCTTTAGGTTCTTGCGTTAATTGAATTTTCTTATAGAAATTATTAATAGGAACATTAGTAGAATCTGCAGGACCATAAAATAAGTTCTTTTCAATATATGATTCGTCAGTAGGTAAAGAAATATAATCTTTATTTGAAAATGATCTATCCTGCGGATTTGCGATAAACTTTTGTGTGATTAATGGCAAATCAGATGGAGTCTTATCATATAGATTTGTTTCAATTCTATAGATTGGAGCTACGGACTCTTCACGAATAGTAATTTCAACTTCTTCCTCTCTGAATGCACCCAATTCCATATCTAATAATTCTTCGGTTTTGTTCAAACGAACTGAAAGTCCTCCAACTGCAATTTCTCCCTCTTTAACAGTTTGCGGGTCAAAGGCAACCGTAGGAGTAAACGAAATATCTGTCCATGAAGATGCATTCTGTGACCAACAAGAAAATCCAAATGCAGAGTCTTGGAATTTTCTCATATAATCATTTGCGTCCAAATCTATAGTAGTTACATAAGTCATTAGTGCGTCATTGTGACTTGCTGCATATGGTGTTGCATATATATCAATGGTTTTATTGATTGGGTCTTTAACAACTCTAACTCTTGTTTCTACACTACTCCAACCACCAGAGTAATTTTCAGTGCCAACAACTCCAGTGTTTAAAAAGTTTTGCGCACCAGTAGGAGATACACCAGTGTCGCCCCCACCAAATCCATAAACTTGTCCAAAGTTTGTACCAGTTGCCCAACCAGAACTAAACATCATACCACTACGTATTCTTGCAAAGTTTAAAGTGTGTTGTTGTCCATTTTCTTCGAAGTAACCAAGAACAAACGAAATCATATCGTTGTCACCATTGGTAGAACTCATAGTTGCTTCTAATTCATATCCAGTAAATGTCGTTGGGGATATAAATCCAATATATGTACTTGAATTAACTGTTGCTTGAATATCTCCAGATGCAGTAAGTTGCCATGCATTAGTTTCACTACTACTTGCGGGGTAGGTTAAACTACTATCATGAGATATTCTATTCCATGTATTATAAATTTCTACTGCATCAAAATTTTCAAATGGATTATCTGGAATATCTGGGACATGTCTTTCATATAATACACTTAAAGTATTATCTGTAGGAGATAATAAATGTCTAAAATTATCTGCAGATATTGTTTTTGAATTCCAATTACCAGAAGATGCATTAGTAATAATAGTTGTATCAGTATATAAAGTTTCATCTAAATGGTTTTTAATATATACATTTAGTTTATGATCTTCATCACTATCTGATGGCAAATCCACTAAATTTCTGGAATCTATGAAGTAAGTAATATCTCTAATTGATTCATTCGTTATTGGTACATTTACTCTTTCTCCAGTAAATTCCTGAGATATAGAAGTTCTGGATTGGTCTGTGAGTAAAATAAACCCAAGATTTCCACCAGTATTTTGTGCATTAACAGTTGATTTATATGAATTAGTAAAGTCGTCAATTGGTGGGCCCACCATATCTACTGTAATTGGATTATATAAAGAATAATTAGAATGACTTGTATCAGTACTGTTATCTAAATTGTAAATCAAATATTCTCTAATTACATCAATAGGGAAATATTGTGTAATTGTTTTACTAATTTTTGGAAATACTTTATCGCCAATCTTAACTTTATTTCCAGTAAGTAACATGATATTTGGGGTATCATTATATAAATGCTCATAATTGGTATAAATATCATTTACTCTTGATAAATAATCTTTTTCAACGGTTACAGAATTTTCTAAAGATAAGAAACTATTCATATTCAATTCTGTTGGATTGATATGAACATTTCCAATTTGCATAATTTCATCAATAGTTGGTACATAAATTTGTCCACCTACTGTCGTATCTTGTACTGTTACATCTCTGTATTGTACTCTATTAGTGCCAATTCTAACTGGAGTATCATCAATATCTGATTTTGTTGCAATTAATCCACCACCAGTTGTCCATTCACCATCACCAGCAATAAGAGTTGTTTCATCAACAAGACTTATTAATGTCATTGCATCTAATAGACTTGCCTTTACTGTCCATTCACCATATTCTTCATTCAATACATTTTTTGAAAGATCTACGAACTCGGTTTTACTATCTGCAAGACTTGCAATTCTAACTAATTGATCAATTGCAACCTTACGTGAATATGGGTCTTTACTACCAAGAATATATTCGCCAGATTGAGATAATAAATCATCAACATTGGATATCATATTATTTAAAGATGTTGTTACAGTCCCCAAATAACCAGACAAAACATAATCTGGATGGTGTGACGCAATTTTATCTGAAATATACTTCGCACGACTTAAATAATCTAATTTTCCATCAATAAATAATCCTGCAGAATCAATATATTCTCCTACATACTGTTGAATGATATCTCTTTTAAGTCCAATAATGCCTGGATCTATTTTCGAAATAATTTCTGTAGACTTTGATAAGTACTCCCACAAACTTCTATCGTTTGAAAATAGTGATTGTAGTCTAAATAATGATTCAAACACATTTTCCGCAAGAGTTACATCTTTACGTTTTACTAGATTAATATTACTTACATATTCAGTATTAATTGAAATTGTTTGAATTGAATCAATATATGTTTGATATCTAGTATCATATACAATTGTTGTTTGTGGCTCGATTCCAACTTGCGGTGCAGAATCCACCGCCTTAAACATATTATAATATTGTAATTGCACTTCTGACGGTGTTTCAAACACATAGTTTAAAACCTGTGTGGTTTTAATTTGCGTAATCACACCATCAGCGGTTTGAAATCGTGGCATATTCTTACGGACTCAAGTTGTGAGAAATCCCATCCCTATCAATGAATGGGCCTATCTGTTTATTTAGTTCGCCTAATACAGTGATTGGATTGATTTTGTAGAACGTTAACACCCCATCTCTTAACATAAAAACACCCCTATTTGCAAAGTCATTAACATTTCCACTTTCAGTGGTTGTACTACCTTCGCCCAATTCTTCACCAGAAGGTCCACCACCGCCTGGAGTTTCATCCTGTCCAACCTCTCCACCAACAGTTCCACCACCAGTTTCATCATCTCCAGTGTCTCCAGAAGTACTACCAGTTGTCGATTCATCATCTCCAGTGTCTCCAGAAGTACTACCAGTTGTCGATTCATCTTCACCAGTGTCCCCAGTAGAACCACCAGTTGTAGATTCATCATCTCCTGTGTCTCCAGAAGTACTACCAGTTGTCGATTCATCTACACCTTCTTCGCCACCAGTAGTACTTGTTGTACTTTCATCATCTCCAGTATCACTAGTAGAACCACCAGTTGTCGATTCATCTACACCTTCTTCACCGCCAGTAGTACTTGTTGTACTTTCATCATCTCCAGTATCACTAGTAGAACCACCAGTTGTCGATTCATCTTCGCCTTCTTCATCTGTAGTACTTGTACCACCAAACTGTGAACCATTATCTGTATCTACTATACTACTTGGGCCACCAGTATCATCTTTACCTTCTTCGTCACCAGTAGTATTTGTAGTAGATTGATCTGTTGCCGTATCAACAATATTACTAATACCACCATCATCATCTATAATATCTTCGTCACCAGTAGTATTTGTAGTAGATTGATCTGTTGCTGTATCAACAATATTACTAATTCCGCCGTCATCGTCAATTATTTCGTCATCACCAGTGGTATTTGTTGCACTTTCATCATCAATATCATTATCACCAGTAGTATTTGTTGTACTCTCATCATCAATATCATTATCACTAGTATTATTTGTAGTAGATTGATCTGTTGCCGTATCAACAATATTACTAATACCACCATCGTCATCAACTATTTCGTCATCGCCTGTAGTATTTGTTGTACTCTCATCATCAATATCATTATCACTAGTATTATTAGTTGTACTTTCATCAACTCCAAGTTCACTGCCTGTATTTGCAGTATTATCCTCGTCAATAATATCTTCTTGATCTACGGCCCTAAATAAACCTTGGTTGATTATTTCATCGGCAGATAAATTCAATCTGGACATTAAGAATTCAATCAAAGAAGTTTCGAAATCTTCTCTATCGTAGAATTGTCCAAATTCTAAAAATGTTAATAATTCTTCTAATACTGCCTTATCAAGTCCAAATAATTCTTGTAAAATTATTTCAGAAAAAATGGTTGGTATTGCAAATTCTTCTCTTTCTAAAATATTTGCAAATATATTATTCAATAATGAATTAATCTCTTCATCAGTTGTAAATGCAAGTGCATTTGCAGTAACTAATTCTAAGAAACTTTGTAAATCTAAATCCTGTATTAATTCAAGAATATCTACATTTGTTAAATCTACTGTAAATTGTTCAGAAACTTCAAGTTCACTAAAAAAGAATTGTAAAAATAACTGTTCAGTAATTGTCAATCCAGTTATGTCAATTTCTGATAATTCAAGTCTTTCAGTATCTTCTCCAAAAACTTTAGATAATAATTCAACAAAATCTAGATCACTAAATTGAGATAGTGCAGTCGTTAATATATTCTCAATAGTCTGAGTTAATTCAACTCCAAATAAATCAAGAAATTCTTCTGTACTACCAAAGAGTTTTTCTTTTAGTTCTTCAATAATAGATTCTGCAATTTTATCAACTAAAGATGTTTCTGAAATTTCTGTAGTAGTTGTTAAATCTTGTTCAGAAGTCTCATCATCTTCAGTTATTGAAGTTAGAGTTTGGTCTAATGTGGATTCATCTTCAGTAGTAGTTGTTAAATCTTGTTCTGTTGTTTCAGATACTTCGGTTTCTACTATTTTATCTTGCGTTAATGTAGAAGATAATTCTTGAAACTCCTGCAGTAATGCATTTCTCAATTCATCAGATAAATCGTCAAATCCAAAAGAAAGGCCTTGCGTCGATTCATTTAATAGTTCAGCAACAAACTTCTGTAATAAACCTTCTTCGATTAATTTTTCAGTTATTAATTTTTCTGCAAGATTTTGAAATAATTCTCTTGTAATATCAACAGTAAATTCATTTTCAATGAGATTGGAAATTTCTCTTTCTATTGTCTCTTGTAATTCATCACCAGTTGCTGTTGCAGTGGTACTAGTACTTTGTAGTTGTTGTGCGACACCAGAAAGTGCGGTTTGTGTTGCTGATAAAATTTGAGCAGTTGCATTTGCAACAGCCTTTGCAAGATCGGATTGTATTTCATCTGGTACTGCAGATGTACTTGCACTATCTGTTAATAAATCATCACCAGTTTGTATTACACTGCCAGTATCCAATCTTTCATTATCGGATGTGGATGAAATTACAGTAAAGGTTTGTGTTTGCTCGGTACCAGTTGCAGTTGTACCACTCTCATCTGGTACATCATCTCCAGTAACAATTGATGCACCATCTGAATCAAGAATATCATCTCCAGCAGTATTAACACCACCATTCGCATCTAGGATATCATCTCCAGCAGTATTAACACCACCATCTGAATCAAGAATATCATCTCCAGTAGTATTAACACCACCATCCGCATCTAATATATTTTCATCTGCAGTATTGACTCCTGCATCCGAATCAGTTATACTATCACCAGATACATTACTAGTACCATCGGTGTTTAATACTGCGTCTGTGCCTGTCTCTGTACCACTGGCACTGTCTAATGTTTCATCTGCACCAGTTGCGGTACCACCACTTTCATCAACCGTGGCATCAGTGCCAGGTGCATCTAAAGTGGATTGATCTAATATATTTTCATCTGCAGTATTGACTCCTGCATCCGAATCAGTTATACTATCACCAGATGTGTTGATATTACCATCACTATCTAATACTTCATCTTGACCTGCGTTTAGATCTGACTCTTCAGTTTCAATTTCTACACCACCAACTTCGCCACCACCAGTATCAGAAAATTCAGAAGGTGGAGATGTAGTTGGTGGTACAACTTTAGTTAGTGTAATTTCACTATCAGATTCTGGTATTGCAGAAAAGACTTCAACTGGTGCATTGTCTGTATCAATAAGTTCAACCCACCATTCCAATGAAACGGTATCAACAGTATATGGATAGATTGTTCTTTGACCAACTGTAGGATTGGAAACTTGCAGTCTAACTACATCACCATTATTTACAGTTGCACTTGTGCCTTGGGAAACTTCATTAACTATAATATCCCCATACACAAATGTTATTGTAACACTTGAAGTTAAACCAGATACAAAGATATCTGTAGAATCAAGGGTTGCAGGACTCGTTAATCCTGCCTCTCCAAGTACAAAATCTGGTAAAAAGAATATTTCGTTAATATTGGCCATATTACTATTTATGATTAAGAACAAAAAAGGGGATAGAAATATCCCCTTTAATGTAAGTTATTTTATTTAAAAACTTATAGTCTTACTTGCCAATCAGAATATTCTGGTCTAATTGGTCCACCACGTACTAAAACGAAAATTCTCATACCGTTACCATTTGGTTTAGTAGACTGCATACCACAATAAATTCTATTTGCAGCAGTTGTATCACTATCGACACCTGTGTGCCAGTCATATGGTGCACGGAAATCTAGTGGGTCACCGTTAGAAGAAGTGCCCGCAGCAGTAACACCATCAACAGAACTGTCTTGTTCTAGGTCTAAGTCATACTTAGGCGATGCTGTTGTACCAACATTTGTAATGCCACCTTCTGTGGATGAGTCTGCACCAGAGTAACAAATAATATCAAGTTCAGAGTTTGGATAGATATATCTTTGCGATGCCATTGGTGTTGGGAAGTTAAATACGAAAGTTTTATCTTGCGTAATTGACAACTGTTCCAATGGATTGATAATCGCAGGACTATCAATCTGTGAAATAACTGCAGAAACATGAGTATCCCATGGTTTTAGAACATCAGATTCTCTAACGATAAATCTATAGATACCTTTACCAGATCTATGAATATCTGACCAAACATTCGGGAAGTCTGGGTCTTCTGGAATTTCAATTAGATACAAGTTGTTTGCATCTGGGTCTTCTGCATAGTTTTGATATTTAATTGTTACCAAAACACCTTGTTCAATAGCATTTCTTACATATGCAGCATCTTGTGTGATAGAATATACATAAGAATTCAAAGATGTACCTTGGAAATCTGCATCAAACGGCCATACAACCGTTCCATCAGATGAAATTGAATATTCATATGGGAAACGAGCATGAGCAAGTTGAGAACCTTCAACCAACAATTGTAGTCTATTTGCCTCTTCTACAAACGCAGATTCATCTTGGTTAATCAATTTACTTCTACCATATGGATTTAGATATACGTTATTGTAACCTGCACCTTTCCAAACATATTCTACTTTAACCTTTGGAACTGGTGGAGTAGGAGTACCTGTTGTAGTAGTTGGTAAAGAAACCCCAGCAATTGTTGTATCAGACGCAGGAGTTACCCCATCCGCCGCAACATGGAAAAACTTCATTACATGTGTATATACACCACCTGTCAAACTATCAACACGAATCTCGTAGTCAATCCCTTCTCTTAATTCCGTAACCGAATCTGGGTCATTAGAATCTGGAATAAGTGTAACACGTGTGGCTAACAATCCCATAGATGCAGGTCCAAGTTTGTCATTAAATGCTTTGTCATAGTTATCTAATGAAATATCATCATAAGATACAACTCCAGTACCTGAAGTCGCCATTGTTCTATTAATTGATGCATAATCATCGACATATGGACCCTGCGAACCTGCGGTAAGTGCAACTGGCGCACCACCCGCCAATGTCTGTGCACCAGAACCGGCGTAGTTCACACTTGAACCATAACTTCCAACTGGAATTGGGTTTTTGTCTGTAATAATTTTAATTTCAACTTCGTTATTTGGTTTTAGTTTTCTACCAGTAATATTGTAGATATTATCTAGTGGTGCACTAATACCAGTAGTTTGAATAGGAGATGTACCTAAATCAATCGAAGTATCGTACATTGAATAGAAATTTCTATTGATTTCAGAAGCTTCTACTGGTCTTTTAGATGGAGAATATACGCAGTGTACTGGAGATTTACCATCTTCAAATTCGATTTTACCAGAAACGTTATTAACATGTCTTTGAATTACAAACCATGCATAATCGTCGTCTTGGTCAACAGATGCTTGATCGTAAATGAATAAACCAGTACCATGGTCAGTACATGTCAATCTATATGTGATTGGATACGTATTATTTACATCAGTTTCTGTTTTACCTTGGCGTCTAAAGAATGGTGCCTTAGATTTACCTGTATTGTTTAAACCATCAAAGTAAACTTCAGACAACTCACCTGGCAATCTAAATACAGATTTTTTGTTACCATCTCTAGTTTGACCACGTGTGATATCACCAGTATCCAAAATTTGGAATTTAGTACCAACGTTTACATGTAGATAATCATCTTTTTCGTCATAATAGAAACGAATTCTCCATTTTTGTGGTTTACGAGTTTCTTTTACTGGTTGTGGTAATGTCATACTAACTGGTAGTGGACTTGTTGCAGAGTTAATATCTGCCTTTGAAGATAACAAGTCAGTTGCCTTTTCAGATTCAACAACAAATAAATTACCAATTCTACGAATTGCAGTCATAACATCTGTGTGGTTCTGTTGTCCCCAAGCGTCTGTTGGAATAGAACTTGTCGCTGCCGCATCTACATATGGATAAATTAGGTTATATGGTTGTGGTTCAACATCGGACTGTGCAATCACAATCATCCAATTTGGATATTGATATACACCGTTTCCAGTATCTGTATCCAAACCATTTACTGTATCTGTAAAAGGTTCGACAATATTGACAGTTGCAACACCACCAGTTACTGCAGTAATTTCTGCAATACCTCTACCATATCTTTCTCTAATTCTAGAACCAATATCTTCTGGATTAAAGTCTACATCACCAAGATCTGCACTAGATTGTCCAACGGTAGTTGCACCAGTAATAGTCAAAGTTGCAGCCTCTTGGTCAATTCCAGTCCATGCAGGAGAATAATCATTTGCATATGGATGCAGTGTCAAGTCTCTAGCAAGATTTCTCATCAGTCCATCTTCATACTCAGCATAATTTAGTGGATTGATGAAATAAACAACTTTAAGAGTATCCCCAGCAGTAGGAGCATTTTTAAAAACAATATGTCCAAAACTTGCATTGACATTTTGTCCATCTGAATTTGTGAAAGATGTGCCTGGATCGTAGTACCAGTCACCATCGTTTGCAAAAGATGCATCACCTTCTACATTATCCAGTTTCATTTCCGCAAAACCATTTTTATAAATGCGGATTGACTGTACACCAGTTAATCCTAACTCAACTTCTTTCTCTAATCTGTATTTTGTTTCTACACCATTAGAAAGGAAGTATTGTGTCTGCCTTGGTTGCAACACACTGGTTACTTCGATTCTAGAAACCGAAAACCCAGATGATGCAAACTTTTGAGTAATTGTTGAAGCCATTTCCTACCTCGTCCTGTTTTATTTAATATTTATAATAATTTTTTATACTGGAATACTTCCTTCTGGAGTATCTGTAAATTTAATACTAGATCCAGCGACTTGTACGAAAACTCGCATACCATTACCGTTAGGTTGTGTACTCATCATACCCTCATATTTTCTCTTATTGCGTTTCCAATAATATTGTTGTCCATCTGGTCCAACGTGTCCCGCAAATGGGAATGGACCTGCAGGAGCAACACCTGTTGGGTCGAATACTTGGTTTTCTGTCTGGAATACTGCACCAGTAGAACCATCAGAGTCATCATACTTGTCAATTTCAATATGTCCAGACTGTGTTGAGAAGTCTGCAGATGAAATTGTAATCAAGTCTAATTCACTACGTGGATAGTAAAATCTTTGAGTTGTGATTTGTGTTGGGAATGAGAATACAAAATCTCTATCCTGAGTAATTGACAACTGTTCTTGTGGATTGATAATTGCATTTGAATCAATTTCATGCATCGTTGCAGATACGTGATAATCCCATGGTTTCAATACGTCTTGTTCTCTAACAACAAATCTATTAATTGTTTTCTCAAAGTTTTGATTTCTTTCTGGGAAATCTCTATCTGGTGGTGTTGTGATATAATATGCATTTCCAGCAGGATCACCCCACACGTAGTTTAAGAGTTTGACTACAAGTTGTGCACCTTGGCGTGGTGGACTTCTAAAGTGTAAAGTTTGGTTAAAGAAGTCATACATGTAGATGTTCTTTGATGGATCCATTTCACTCCAAACTGGGTCACCAGGCAGTCTTGCAGAAAGATTTGAACCTACTGCATACTGAGATTCAATTAATCCTGAATGACTGACTGCACTAACTAGAGTAGTTTGACCAGATAACCATCCATACTTACTCCATAACGACACAACAAAATGGACATTATATGGCTGTTTTGTTACTGGGTTAATTGCACCAACAACAATATTACCCCCACCATCAACGGCGGTTGGATCGTATGCAGCACCAGTCGTCGCAGATAAATCAATATTTGGAGTAACAGCACCACCAGAATCTGTACATGTAACAGAATCAAAGATTTCTTGTAGTTTTTCTGGTAGTTGTAGATAATTATTTACTTTTATTGCAGGAAGTTTAAACTTACTACCAATATATTTTACTCCAGCACCATCAAGTGCATCAATAAATTTACCAACTGTTGCAGGATCACCTTCACGCACCCACTGGTCATAGTTAAGAATAAATCCTGAAGTATCTCTCTTAATTTCTGTACCGTCAAGTGCAACAATTAGAGACTCTAAAACTTTCTCTTGGTTTCCTACACTTTCGTTATACAAAATATCGAGTAGTGCGTAAGATGGATCTTCCCAATCAGCGACAGATGCACCAGTTGTTGCGTTTGGAATTTCTTTAGTTAATACAATTGGATTACCCACAGAATCAAGTTCTGGTTGTCCAGTAGCTGGGTCAATTTTATAAGTTGCATTTGCAGCTTCTACAAATTTAGAAATTCTTTCTGGAATGTTTTCTGGGAAAATACTGTTACCAGAATATGATGGAGCAAGTCTTTGATCCAACAACCATTCTGAACTATATTTTACATTTGCATCTGATGTATCTTTATATCTTGGTAATTCACTAAATCCTGTGATAGACAAGTCAGAAACTCTTTTAGGAGTACCTGAGAAATTCCAAGTATTACCAGTACCATTCCAGTCATCTGCATCAGTTGACCATGTGCCACCAGCACCACCAGTACTATCTGTCCATACTGCAGCAAGATCATCTTGTGGATTGCCATCCGCATCCAATGTTAGATCCCCTGTAGTTGGGTCACGTTCATACGGAGCAGCACTCCAATAGTCTCTTGTATTTTCTGTTGGACCACCGATAATACCAATATCTAAGTCTAGTTTTTGTCCAGGCGTTTGAGATGTAGTTGAACCCGCAACACCCTCAAAATATCCTTTACCAGTAAAGTCAATTGCGTTTACGTCACCATTAAATACAGTCTCGTTTTGGTCAAACCATAATGTTGGACCTTCTGTTTCTAAAACTTGTCCCATAGATGTATATACATTTTTAGTTTTGGTCAAGTCATTTGTATCTTGCGATGCATAATATGTGTTCAAGTGTGCAATTTCAACTGGTCTCTTTGTTGGAGAATAAACACAATGTACTGGAGACTTACCAGAAAATTCTGGTTGTCCTGTTACTTGGTCTACATGTCTTTGTACAACAAACCATGCGTAATCGTCATCTTGGTCAACAGAAGCCTGTTCCCATAAGAAAAATGCCATACCATGGTCAGTAACAGTAATTCTGTAAGACATTGGATATGTACGTGCAACTTCATCTTGTGTTTTTAGAGTTCTTCTAAAGAATTGAGATTTAGATTTAACAACTTTATATGTACCACCACGACCTGTTACTGGTTCGTGATAAACGTCACACAATTCTCCAGGCTCTCTGTAAATTGGAGACTTAATACCATCTCTACCTTGTCCTTTTGTAACTGTCATATTATCTAGAAGTTGATATGAAGTTGCAACATGAATTTTAATTTCCTGTAATTTTCTATCCCATTCTAATCTTAGTCTCCACTTTTGTGGTCTTCTATTAGATGATGGTGCAGAAACATCTGGTGTAAGTAAGTCATCAGATAACAAATCCACACCTTTTGCAGATTCAAGTAATACTTTATCTGTAATTTGTTTTAGTGCATACTCAACATCGTATGTATCATTAGAAAGTGGTTTTGGATAAATCAAGTTAAATGCAGGCATATATGCATCTTCTTTTTCAAATTCTACTAAGAATAAGTCACCAAGTTCTACCCACTCTGGATCGGTTGTTGATGGGTTGTGTGTACCCAAAACGTGTGACCAGCGTTCGGCGCCGCCTGGGTTTGGACCACCAACGTTCAGTGAAATTCCCTGCGTTGTTGTAATATCATCTGTAGTCGCTGTGTCGCCGTCTGCATCAACAGTTGCATTCATCCACGCAAAACTAACAGAAGCGTTTGAAATCGTTTCTACACCGTCAACCAATCCTTTAGATGCAGGATTAAATACAATTGGACGTGGTCCAGCACTTGTATCAAAATCTGTAGATAAGAATGAAGAGTCTGTACCTTCAAGTGTATCTTGTTCTGGACCATTTCCATCTAGTCCGACAAGTGCACCATAGGGTCTCTCTTGAGAATGTTTCCAGTTGAAAGACATATCGACTTTAACATATCTAACAGGATTATTAAGAGTATCAACCCCTTCAGGACCAATCCAAGGTAGATTGGATAGATCTGTCTGTAAGTATACGTTTGTTGTTCTAGTTCTAGTAGTACTTACAAATCTTAAATACTCTGAAGGTACTACTTTATTGTCAACAGAAACTCTAAACTCACCATCACCAAGGTCAGATAATGTAAATGGCATTACACCTAGACTTACTTGTTGAGTATCAGACGAATTTAAAACATTAACATTATTTTGTGTAGGAGCTCTCCATTCACGCACAACTTTCCAGATTGCTTTTGCCTGTCTTTGTGCACCAACAACATTTGGTGCTGTGTAATCTTCGTTATATTGTGTTGTCAGAGGATGAAATAGTTCTGTTCTTGCAGTAAGATCAGTCGTATACACACCATTAGTATCTAGTGAGTTGTCTTGCGTCACTTTAAATAGTTCTGGAGAATCGTATGGATGCACCGTCAAATCTTTTGCCATTTGGTACAATAATCCACCATCAGTACCAGTCCACTGTTCTTCATGTTCTTGATATCTAATTTCAACGTTTTCACCAACATCAGGAGCATATTCGTCTGCAAAGATTAGAGCACCAAATTCACCTGCATCTCTTACAAAGTGAACAGAACCCGATCCTGCATTAACACTACCTTCTGTATATGTTTTACTATCATTAAATGTGTAATCTTCGTTAGAGCCATGACCCTGTCCATACTCTCTGTTAATAGAATAACGGACTTCACCAACTTTAATTTCCCATTCCCAATCTTTATCTTTATAATCAATCTTTGATCTTAGTGGATAGATTGTAGTTGTGCCCTTACCACTGTGCACTTCCAGTTGGGATCTATGAGGAATGTTGATAACCTCATTTCTCTGAATACTATACCCGCTTGAATATGGCATTAATTATCTCCTCTAAATTCTTTGCAAGACATTTTGAATGTTTATCTGAATATATTTATAAAACTTTTGTTGTCCACTAGTCAATGTTAACATCACTATTCCAAATATAATCACCATTCACTAAGATTAGTACTCTCATACCGTTTCCGTTTGGTAGTGTACTCATCATGCCTTGGTATCTTCGGTTATCTGTATTTGTACCATCTGGTCTATATGTTTGCATTGGGACGTTAGAACTTTGTGCAACAACTTCAGATGATGAGAAAGAAATCAAATCAATTTCTTCTTTTGGATACATATATCTCTGAGTTGTAAGTCCAGTTGGGAATGTAATAACAAATCTATTATCATCTGTAATTGCAAGTTGTTCCATGGGGTTAATAATTGCATTACTATCAGTCTGATGTCTTGTACAATCTTTGTGTACATCCCATGGTTTAAGAATATCGAATTCTCTTACGACAAATCTCCAAATTTTCTTTGCCATAAACTCATCTGCAAGATAATCTTCTCTGTCATATGGATTTAGAATGTATAAAGAATTACCTTCTGCACTTAAATCTCCAATAGAATACTGTTGTCCAGATTCATCATATACATCTTGGACTGAGTTTGCGGCTGTTTGTAGGTTTGCAGCCTGTTGTGTAAAGTATACACCATAATCTCTTGGAGATGATGTTTCTCTAGAACAAGAATATAGACAATGCAGTGGGAAACGAGATGATTCGTCTGTACGTGGAATACCAGTTTGGTTATCAACAGTTCTTTGTGCAAGTACCCATGCATAGTCATCGTTTTGGTCTGCAGAACTATCATCCATCAAGAAAAATACAAATCCACGTTCTGTCATTGTAAGACGGTATTGCATTGGATAAGTACCCGCAAAATCACTGATTTGCTTTGGATATCTTTTAAACCAACCTTTACCTTTTCTTTTGTTTCTCCAACGTACTGCACGGTTAACATCACCACTGTCTGCAGGAATTACAATATCTTCGAAGTGTAAATCCACAATCTCGCCTGGGTCTCTAGCAATAGATGTTGTCATTGTAGAGCCATTTTCTAATGTGATAAGTCCATCGTTTGTGCCCAGTGGGAAGGATACATCACCATTTTCTAAAATTTGGTTTTTAGTTGCGATGTTCATTTTCATCCATGCGTATGATGGATTAGGAATACCTACAGTACTTTCCCAGTTTGCAGGAAGTGTATCTGACTCTGCTTCCACACTGCCAGAGCTACCCGCCATGTAAAATACGTCGTGACCCTGCTGCTCCAGTGCCCATTTCCATTTATCCATTTCTAGTGACACACCATCGGTTTCACCGACACGATAGTGGGTTAACAAAATTCGCATGACTTATAGCTCCATTACAACTGTTGAATAAAGGTTTAACCCTTGTGTGTCGTTGCCGGGAGCATTTCGACTGCCCGCAGCAACGCGGTTTAAAATATCCATTGAGACAGTGCCGTTACCGACATTGACTGCGTAGGCTTTCATTGCTGAACCACCGTCAATCGATATGGCATTGCGTATCGTCTCACCGTCAAACA
>OBOF01000002.1_pt1 | contig 28879 bp, 52 predicted proteins | sample 1534711 | NCBI WGS metagenome assembly OBOF01 (sample SAMEA3275585, study PRJEB22092) | marine metagenome | biome: ENVO:00000447; feature: ENVO:00002042; material: ENVO:00002010 | collected 2014-06-24T21:20:00+00 | depth 0 m | reverse complement strand
CTGGTAAATGTCCAGCTTTTGCAAATGTTTGTTATTGCCCATAATCCTTGACATAGTGCTGATGCCACCATGAATACGAGGATCGTTTTCAAGCCAAAGGGCTTTGAAAGGTCCATCATCATAAGAAAATGTAACATTATAATTTTCTGGATAAGAATAGTAATCATCTGGATTAAAAATATAAGAATGATCTAGATCTGCACTTACAGAAGCATTCTCTACAAATTCAATCTTACCATCAGAAACCCAATCCCAATGACTAGAAATTAAGAACCTTTGAAAAGTGTCCAAAAGATCATTTAAGAACTCGGCTTCTGTATTAACTTCTACAGTATCCCCATTATAATCTTCGTATTTAAACGTATATTTCATTTCTATCTCCAAAGTGTTGTGACGATATCTACTGAGAGAGATAGGGAAAAAAGGAATTGTAGATATCGTCACTAGAGTATTAATTTACTCTGTTAACTATATTATATCTAAACGAATGAAAAGTCAATAGATTTATTTCCAGAGGCCTAGTTTTTTCCAATTTTCATCTAATAGTACTGAATAATGTGGATTATAATTATAGACTAAACTAAACACACCATACATTAACCAGAAACCACCCATCTCATTTAAGTAAACTCCAATTTCTCTAATTCTTGGTTTCCATTTTCTATAGATAACAGAAGCCTTTTGCATTCCTGTGTAAGTACCACGTTCAACGGTAGAAAATATATTTACAAGTTCTTCGTACTCAGCAGTGATGTTATATGAATCTTGAAACTCATCATCCTTTCCATAGAAAAAAGTTACATCAACAAAGTGGTCATACATATAAGGTTCTTCGGTAGAAACTTTTCGTGTGTTAATCACTGGAATATTATCTTTTAGCTCTAATTCACAACCATCAATTATTTCTTTGAAATCAAACCCCATTAGATATCACCTCTATAGTCTCCAACTCTAAACCATTGATAGTATTTCAAACCAGTACTGCCAGGCGCAGAAATATTAACATTCCATCTATCACTCACTTCAATAATTTGAGTATTAGGAGCTGAAAATTGAGTTAAAGAATATGTGCGTCCAGTCGAAGTAACAGTGTCATTGATAGTTGATGAACCATCTGCAATATCCCACCAAAATAAAACATTTCTAACTGTAAGATTACCAGAACCATATGGTGTAATCGTAAATGTAGTGTTTTGAAAATTACCTTCTTGTATATCTGGTTCATCGCCGGGCGTCACAATCCACTGGCCGGGCGCCAACCCACCAGTATAATTAAACGAACCACCTTGAGGTACTGTTACCGACATTATTTGCTTAATAGATGTTGTGACTGGTGTTGTACCAGTAATGTTCCAAGAGTCGATGGATGCATTATAAACCCAAGTACGTCCACCAATTGTATGTCTATCACCATTAGATGGTGTTGTTGGAAAAGTTGCCATGGATTATTCCTCCCACTCTTCTGTCAAAGTTATTGTATTTCCGTTTAAATATCCCGCATCACCTGTAATCATTTCTGCAGAAAAAGTAATTGCAGTACTACCAGATGCATTATGTGGAATATCTGTTCCAGTAAGAGTAAAGTTTGTATTACCCCCTGCACCTAAGTCTTTTAATGTGGTTGCTAATACTGAACCACCAGTAATTGAAACTGATAATCTAATTCTATATTGATCTTCTTGTGCATCAGCCTCTACATTACCTGTCCAAGTGAAGGACAATGTACCACCACTATGTAAGTTATATGATTGTGCTCTTGCATATGTTGGTCCAAGAAGATTAATACTTCCTGCAAACCCAGTTGTATTATTTTCTAATGTTGCAGTATAAACTGATGTTGTTGGTGGTGGATCTGTATCTCCACCACCAGTATCTGGTGGAACATAGTTGTTGGTTGGAATTGCAACCCACTTGTTTTGTTCTTGTCGGTAACTCCATGTCTTATCGCCAATAGAGTGTTGAGTGCCAGATGAAGGATTATCGGGAAACATATATCACCTATGCGTCATATAAAACAGTTGCTGTTGCACTACACGCACCTCTGTCTTGGTCATTGTGTTGAATATAAATCGCAAATGATGTGATTGGTTGTCCTGATGTTACTTGATGAAACCCTGCGTTATTTCCGCCATATGACAAAACATGTCCATGTTTAAAGTCCACAATTGCATATCCAGAAGTTTCGCCAGGATCTCCACCAGTCGCAACATCATCAATATAAAGATCAGTACCGTTAATAACAAATCTAAATGGACCAGAGTTTCGTGCACTATTTACAGTAGTCCAATCAACATGAGCAACTGATGTACCACTGGGAATAGTGGCAGTGTCAGTATCGGATACAGTATTGCCTGATGCAGAAACTGATAATGTTTCGTTAGAATTCCAAACACCATAACCACCACCAGATGTATATCCAACGTCATTCTGCAAGTCAGAAAGTTTTGTTGGTATTGTAGGAAGATTTGCAAGAGAGTTATAATCACCATCAAACAATAATCCATCATTATCTGTTAAGTGTTTAATATCAGAGAATGGATAAGTGTTTGTACATTGAATCCATGTAGATCCATCCCAAACAAACATGTCACCAGTTGTTGATGTATCAAACCACAAGTCACCAACGTTAGGAGAACTTGGTGCACTTGCGTCAATATGAACGTTTGATGTATTTGGTGGCACCAATGCGGCTGCCTTTTGTGCAATTGAATCCTCGTCATAAGGAGGAGTGTCACTTGTTAATTGTACCCAAGCTTCACCATCCCACATGTGTAGGTGTCCAGTTGAACCAGTATCTAACCACATTGCGCCAGTAATAGGGTTTGGAGTAGGTGTATCAGAAACGTCTGGAGATAAATCTTCTGCAAGACTTGAAATAGTATTTGTAATCGTTGTTGCAAAGTTGGGGTCATCACCAAGAGCAGCCGCAAGTTCATTCAATGTATCTAAAGTATCTGGTGCAGTATCCACTAAAGATGCAATACTGTCATCTACATATTGTCTCGTTGCAACCTCATCAATTGAAATATCTGCGGCATTCCATGTTTGAGAATTACCAGAGAATTGTAGAATTGCGCCATCGGTAAACGTTTCACCACTGTTTGGATTTACGTCAAAAAGTTGTTTAAGTGTAAGTAACAATTGTCCTGCCTCGATATCAATAGTAATAGGAATATATAGTGCCTGCACACCATAGTTTGCTTTCAAGTCTGAAACTGCAAGAATGGCCTGAGTAAGATCTGGAACAAATCGAATGAAACTTTGATATTCCAGAAACCCACCCCAACTCTGTTGTGTCACTCTATGAACGATCACAACAGGAATGACAAGATAACCACCAACTCCAAACTGAGTTACGTTACCTTCATCATCTAAAGTAGTTTCTGCATACGGTGTATTTCTTGCCATATTCTCTAAACCTTTTCGTTATAAACCTATTTATAATATCTTAGAGACTTTTTGCGCTGAAGACGCTGAACGCCTAAACGCCAGTTTACGCCCATTTTTTTAATTTTAATGCTTGACTTCGCCTGGCGAATCATCTATATTATTAGAGTAAAGAGAAAAAAACAAAGAAAGTGATTCGAAATGAACGAAGAATTGAAACAAGGACTTCTTGGTTATATCGCTGCCTGCGAAGAAAACATTCAAAAATATCGTGAAATGTGTGACCTTGCTGCAGTGAAAGCCGCTGAGGGAATGATTCAAGACTTTCAGAAAAAACTGAAAGAACTAGAGATGCAGATGGAAAATGCATAAAGACTCTTTTCTGGATATGTCTGTGTGGAGGGAAGGCCAACTAAAAGCACTATCTCTGGCGAATATACCGCCTGTGAAATACCAGTGTCGTGAAAACCAGAGATGTTAGTTTCAGTCAAATCAGAGCGGCATCGTCAATAAGACCGTGCGATGAGATTGGAGATACTAGAGGCATATTCAGTAAGGAGTCTCACTCATGTAAGTCTGGGTCTCTACCAAGTCCAGTGACGTTATAGACAATTCTCTCAATTACCTGTACGTCACACAACTCCTTTATCAGAATGATTTCGTGTGCATCCTCCTTTGTGGGGATGTTTTCGTATAGTACTTCTTTATTTTTATCTAAGATATCGTATACTTTCATCTAAAATAATTTCCCTAATAATTTTAAACCATATAAAATCATGACTGCACTTACCATTCCTGTAAGGCCACTATCATAAAAACCTATTCCCATAAACACTATGAGTAAAAGTCTGAAAAGATATTTTTTCCAATTCCAAATGTAATAGAGAATTCCGTGTCCTTTTTCGGGCCCAAAATCATACTTTGGCTGGGGATTATCTTTATTCATCCACCATACCCACCAGACAATGGGAGAGAACACTAAGAGAATGGCTACAAGTTCTGTCATAGAGTTATTTAGGGGGTCTGTAAATTTGTGGCAAAAAAAATTTTTTTTTTGAGGGGGTATGGGAGGTGCCTCTGAGATTTTGAGGGGGCCACTCTATAGACCTTGACAGACTAAAATATGGGACCCGCCATATAAAGTCTTCACCCAGTTTTAGGGGGGGGTAGCTTGACAGATAAAAAAAGACCCCAGAGAAAATCTCTGAGGTCAGTCGGAAGAGAGAAGTTCGAAAACTCCACACCAAGAATGCGGGGCGCCCTATACCTATCTCGAAGGTTATCGTAGGCATTTACTCCTCGGTCTTGATCGACGCCCAACCAAAACCCAGTCAGTTTGTCTTCGAAATAATTACCTAGAGTAAACTGACAAAACCTCTAGGAGTATCTGGCGATCTCTATAGGACTCGAACCTATAACCTACGGCTTAGAAGGCCGTTGCTCTATCCAGTTGAGCTAAGAGACCTTAATTAAACTTGTTGATAAGGTTTATTCCAGTCTCCTACGTTCAGATGCATATAGTATGCAGTGTCGAAGTAATCAGTCATGGCATCAGAGTTATCGTACCAAGCGTCACCAACACCTTTTACTGCAGGGGCGACTTTCATAATCTCAATAACTTTATCAAAGAACGTTTTATGTTCTCCGTAATTCTGAGTCCAGTATTGATTGATTTGTGCATACCCATCACCATGAGTAAAACAATCAGAGAAATCTGTAGGACCAGATTTAATGGTAACGTCTACAGAGTAACCTCCAGATCCTTTACGGACACCAAATTTAAATTTAGGGAATGTCTCTTTCAACATCTCACGAATTGCTTTTACTTCAACAGCACTGATATAAGCCATGTGGGTTCCTTTCTTGTTTCTCTCTATACTTCTAATATAGTGATTCTAGAGGAAAATGTCAAGCACTTTCGGAAAATAAATTAGGAAATTCTTCGAAAAGTTCTGTACCATCACGCAGTACAGACTTACCTCCAGAAGTCATGATAGTTGCTTGTATGTCAATACCATACTTACAACGTGTAGCCATGATCTCTCCTAAACCAGGCACCATAATTCCTTTACCTCCACAACCCCAGAGATTTTCCATAAAAGTTTTGAATTCATTTGTCATTAGTCTAACACTCGCAGTAAACGTTCACGGTTTTCATCTTCAAAAGTACCAGTAGTACACCAGTTACGAAACGCAACACAGGCATTACCAGTAGCTCCACATTCTTCCATACGAGGACAACCTTCACAAGGAACAGGTCTCTCATTAATAGGTCCAAGATTTTGTTCTATTTCAGTATGGAATTCACTAGCTGTTCCCTTACCATTATAGACTTCAGCATCTGTCCAAATCTCTATCATCGAATCACCTCTCTCATTACATATACAGTATAGGATAGCTCTAAGAATTTGTCAAGCATTATTAGAGATTTCTTAGAGATTCTTTTAATCCTTATCATCACTGGTCACCGACCAGTATACACAGTGTCAAGGGGTTTGTCAAGGGTTTTTGAGAATTTTTTTGAATTAATTTCAGCGACCCTCTGCGATTGCTCGGCGGAATCCCACTGGGAATTAGATCGAACACTCAAAATTTGTTTTCTGCAGCGGATTCAAAGGTTTTTTTCCCACAATGTCCCAAAATATCCCACAAAAAACCACTAAAAATCTACTTATTTGTCTCTGAAATGACTACAAAAACGAAACCAATTACGATTGCTGCAAGAATAGAAAGTGCAATTAAAGCTTCTCCCATATCTTTTCCTCTTCTATTAAAATTGCGAGTACTTTATTATATGCAGATATCTCTCCCTGTAGATGAGATTTTACATATGAAGGTATCTCTTTTACTGTTGTTTCACCTTTCAGTTTTCTCTGATTTACTCTCTTGAGCAACTCTATTCTTTTCCTTAGATCATTCATCGTCCTTTCCTATGAGATTTCTCTCTATTTCTTCTCTAATATCTAATACAGCCTCTCTCTTAATAAGGTCTATAATAGTATTGTTTAAATCAATATCTCGTTTCAACCACATCATTTTTTCTTGCAGTTTTCTTAATTCATTTTCATAAAATTCTAACTCTTTTTCTTTCCTTAGTTTTGTCTCTAGGAAATCTGTGAGCATTATTAATTTCTTTTCTTCTGTCATTATGAACATCCATCCATATGCGGATTGTGCGTACATGGATTTAATGTGCGATCCCATGTCGGTCCTACATTCTCCCAATACTCTTTTGATGGGTCATAGTAGACTAGGATTGCAATCATTATGACTAATATGACTAATGCAATTCTCATGACTTTGGATTTATAATTTTTGCGGTTCTATCAAGACCTGTATTCTTATCAGAATCTTGTTCTAACTGGGCAACACGAGCTTCCAGTTCTTCTATTCGTTTAATTAGTAAGTCAATTGATCCAGCGACTGTCATATCTTACCTCCTCATTTTCATACAATGCAATAGCATTTTTCATGACATTAGGGTCATCTTTAAGATTACTTATACCAGTATTACATAAATGGCAAACCCAAGCAATAAACTTTCCTGTCTTATGGCAATGATGCAAGACGAAATCTTGTCTCTTCTCCACATAACCCTTCTTTTTCATATCGTCTATACTATCATTACAGCAAGGACAACGATACGTTCTTATATCTGGTTTTGAATGCGACTTCTTCAAAATATTTAATTGAGAAGTTGCTTTATTTCTGCACTTTTTGCACTTACTACGAGTATATGTCGTATCATTGGCAAATTCACCTTTAGGTTTACTTTCTAGACATTCACTACATATCCTACATTCAACCTCAAACGGTTCTCCAAAAATATCGAATGCTTGCATCTACTCTTACCTTCTCATTCTAGATATATTCTCTGCATCCTCTTTCGATGTTACTGGGACTGCATTCGATTTATGCATAGTGGCAATTCCCTTGACATAAGTTCCAGTATATTTCTGCGGCTCTTTTCTTGGGGTCCATCCATCAATCGAATCAGAAAGACTTGGATAATCTGGGGTTTCTCTACGATAAGGCTTCGGTGCATCAAAAAGATGTTTCGATACTGTTGTTCTCTTATCTGGATCATAACCCATCTTTCGAAGAAACTTTTCGTGTCTCTCTTGTGCAGCTCTATCTGCCTTTGTAATACCTTTCTGTTTTCTCTTTTTTGTATTCAGAGAAGTCATTCCCCTTACGAGATGCATTGACATTACTTATATCTCCTACCTTCTGATAATGGAATTTCTTTCACACGATCTGAGACTTTCTTCATCTTAAACGTTTTAGTAATTGTAGGATACTGTTGAATTGTCTCTTTTTCTACTATGAGACATTCGTTTCTTGGGAAATTAAGATAGACCATAAAAAACGGGCGTTCCTCTTGAAGGAATTTCTCTTTTCTTCCAAGAAAATGAATGTGTCTGTAATACTCCGGCCAAGTATCTTTCCATTGACTCCAGCGCTCTACATCAAAATCGGCAACGGGCGTACCATCTCTGAGCAGCGTAATATCCACGGAGTATTTTCCAAAGTGATGGGGAACGAATTGTAGGTTCCCTTTACCTACGTATGAACGTATATACTCTTTAAGAGATTCGTTTCGTTTGACAATGCGAATAAATGCATTGATATCGTCAGTATCATCAAAGCTGTTAGTACGGTCATGATAATTGCCCCATCGGGTCCTTTCTACGTTTGTTACTCTCATTCTCCACCTGTCATGAAATAAAGTTTTTTCATTGCAGTGGATACATCATCCTCTGTCTGATATGGAGTCACATCATCTTCATCAGTAATGCCAGGCAGTTGTACAAATTCACCACCATGAAATACTGCAAACTCATAGAGTTTCTTACCACTCTCTCGTATCACAGAAAGTGTATATTCACCAAAATCCATTCTTGCACGTGTAATATCAAGATGGTCAGTGTGGAATACCAAATCATCAAACATTTTCATTGACAAAGATCCTCATATTTTGTTGAGTGTAGCCTATGTTTAGACTGATCACCATGTTCGGGTTCTATGCGAAAGAACCATTTCAAAAATTTTAACATGAATTTCTACTCTTCGTACTATAGATACGTGTTTTACCCCAACAAGGGTCTAGTGCACGTTTTGCACCATTTGGTAATGCAACGCCTGGATAACGATAATGGGGGTTCTTTGCAAGAAATTCACGTAACTCTTGTCTTTGTGCATTTATCTTTGCACGGTCATACTTTGCTGCACAACTTGCAACCAAATCCCAACGTCCAGTCTCATATGGATTACCTAATTCTGTAATACATTGTTTGACTTGATCGACTGTTGCAGCATTTGCGGCAAATGGAAAAAGAACTGCGGCACATAGAAGTAATACTTTACGCATTTTCTAGTACCTCCAGTTCTGCACGTGTCACTGACGGAGCTTTGCGGATTTTGTGAAAGAAGCGTTTTGCCTCTTCGTAAGTCTCAAACAAATACTCGTTTTTGCGTTTTCCGTAAACTAGAAATGTCACCTTGTACATGATATAACCTCTTTTGTCTTACTCTAACAGTATAGGACATGATTCGGTAATTGTCAAGCCATTTCTTCTGAATATTCTACTACATCCAGTTTTAGGTTTGTACCAGCAAGTCCTGCTGCAATTATATAAGACTCTGCATCTTCAACTGTATCGAATATCGCAGGGTCTGGTGGGAAGCAACGTCCAGTGTCTTCCATCAAAAGATGGTTGACACCAGACGAATATGTTACTCTCACGGCATACTTAGGGTTGTTCATCAGAATAATCCCAGTCATCTAACGGTTCTTGGTTATCGTCATATTTAAGACCATTATCAGTCTCACTTAGACGTTCTGCCCAATATGCCTCTGTCATTTCATCTCTATTAGCATATGGGGAAAGGTTTTCAGAATACCATCTGTAAATATCTTTCATTACAGCAACTTCAAGATCGGACATTTCTTTCTCATCCATAGTAAGTCTCCTATAGGTAGTCTGGATTCGATGTTTGCATCTCTACAATATCACCAAACTTGTTTTCGAAAACCTCAAGTAGATTATTATAATCACCAGATTTCATTTCACGCATTACAGTTTTCGAGTCAAGTCCCATCATTGGACTCAATTGATTTGCAAGACCAATCAGATAGAATGCGTTACCTTGTGTACCATCAAGATCTACAACAATTTTGTCCATAGAGTTTTTCTTTACAATAGCCATTATGTTACCCCCCCTTTGGTCGCTTTAGCAACCGTTTCTGAAAAATCTATATCAGGATATGCTTTTTGATATGCTGCTAATAGTCCAGTAATTCTATTTGTAAAAACTAAACCAGCATCCATAGTAGCATAGTCCCATTTTTTGTGATTATCATATATGTCCTGTTCAAGTTGTTTATCTATAGGATCTTCAATTGAGTCTATCATTTGTTGATAAATATCCATTATGCAGCCTCCATTTCACTAGTCAAATCGTTAGCCATCTGTTGCTCCATGTAATTAGCAACAGTTTTGTAATTATCCGCAATGTCAGTAAGTTCTTCCAAGATATCTTCTCTTGACTTACCAAACATATCTGCACGGCGTACTACACTTTCAAGTTTTTTGGCAAATTCCCAATACTCTAACATGTTTATCACTCCGATTCGTTCATATACTATTATATTACTTGATTTAGTGCGTTATGTCAATACTTTTATCAGATATATCCAATCCAGTGACTGCAATCGTCACATGGATCGTCCCACTTAAACGTGATTTCCTCCAATAAGTAACCTCTCGATTGGTGTAAGGATATTTATAATCCTTCTTCCTTCAATCTACGGGCCATATAGTCCCAATATGGTTCTCGTTTCTCTGATGCATTTACAATATCAGAAACTGGGTGGTTTTTTTCAAATGGCACACCACCATCTAAATCTGCCTTTGGTTCATGGCCATCAAGCCAAGGATTCATAATATTATGAATTTTAACATCACGATCTAAATCTGCAAGATATGCATTTTCTTCATCATATCGTTGTAGTACCCTATTCAGATCTTCTGTCCAAACGTCGATAATCTCTTCGCCAATATGTTCTTGGGAAAATTCATCCAAGTCACCACAAGTAACACTATCTTTAGCCCATTCATGTGGTTTTACTGGTACTGGCGGATTACACTTTTGTAATTCACTACGTGGTACAACATATCTAATACGGAAAGTTGAAAGTGTTGTCACTACCACATATTCATTATCTACATTTTTGTCCATTTTTCAAAAGCCTCTTTGAATTTCTTAGCATCTTCAATTAATTTGAATGAGAATGTATGTTCATACACATTTGTGTGTGCATTATATTTTACATTCATCTGATAGTCTTCGATATTCTCTTTAACCCATGATTTTGCCTGCGAGTCTAAATCACTATGGATTCTTACTCTATGTCCTGGCAACCATCCAGATTTGTATTCATTAATTTCCTGTGGGGTCATGTCCTGTTACTCCTTCTAACAATTGTTTTGCTAATGATAGGTCGGAGTCTTGTACTTCTTTATCAATTACTGCAAGGCGCAACATCTCATATAGTACATCAACCATATTCTGTTGATGTGGGGGTAGACACTGTTGCCAGACACGCATTTCTTTTTCATTATCAAAACACCACATAATATCAAGTAATGCGGATTGTTCTGGGGTTACATCATTTATTACTAGATCGTTATTCATAATATTTTTTGTCCTTCGATATATTCCGCAAATTCTGTGTAACCACCAATATGTGTTCCACCGTCCCATATTTGTGGCACAGTTTTTACATCTGGCAGTAGTTTAAGAAGAATATCTCTGGTTTCAAGGTCTTCAATTTTTTTGTATTTGAATTGAATTTTTTTCGACTCGCACAATTCTACTGCACGTTCGCACCAAACACAATTTTCCTTACCATATATGGTGACTTTACCTATCATCGTAATACCTTTCTTATTATTACTTATATTCTACGACTTTCCCAGAATTCCATTTACTGGCTTCACGTTCTGCGTCTTCCTTACTCTTAAAAGTCTTTACAGGGGTATCCCATGCCCACACTGTACCTTTTTTAACATAAGTATACTCACCTTTATCAATTTCAATCCAAACTGCATACATCATTTTTTAACCCTTTTGCGTCCTTTCTTTTTGGGGGTATCTCGTTCTTCCAAACTATCTTTTAATCTAAGATGGAATGCCCAGTGATGATCTGTATCATTATAACGTGCATCGTAAAGAATACTCCAATCTTTTGTCATACTAGACCAAGTTAAAATATGTCTGCCATTTTTTGTTTCAACTGTTCGAGCATATTTTGCACCGCCCTTTAATACACTGATTTCATCAATCAAACTTGTATCAAACTTGGGTTTGGGTTCTGGTTTAGGGTATGAACGGGGTTTACGCACAACCTTTGTAGAAGTTGGTCTGGGGCCAGTATATCCTTGCTCCCACCATTGTGGTTCGGGGGGAGTCTCCGCAGCACGTGCAGCCTCCATTTCAGCCTTTGTTCTACGTTTACGTTTCTTAGGTTTTGGTTTAGAGGCCTCTGCAGCACGTGCAGCTTCCATCTCTGCCTTTGTACGTCTTTTACGTTTTGGTTTTGTGGTTGTCAAATTTATACCTTATGCAAAACAACAGTGGTTGATGAATCATGATAGTCTCTAATACTATCTGGTTCATTCTCATAAACTCTAGTCACAGTCTCTTTAACAAGATATCCATGACGCACCCGATAGGTAATGAATTCTTGTCTCATAATATCATTACCTTCATTATTAACTGCGGCCGACATTGGCCCATCTGGCATTACCATAATCTACTCCATTTCTGAAATGTCTTCGTCAAATGCACGTAAGACAGTTTGCAATTCATCTACGATTTCTTCTTTATGCACTTCATGATCTGCATAAAAGATATAACTGATTTGATTAAACGAGGTATAACTGTTATCTTCCAGTTGGGATATCACCTCACGAATACAATCCCTAATAGTATCTGCGTTACGCAGTTTCATAGTTGGCTTCCTCCTGTTCCATCCAACGATTTAGTGTATCACGATCTACACCCAAGTCAGATGCAATCGTATCCATTCTTTGTTCTTCTTCTGCAATACGAGTCTCTTCTGCCTCAATATCTGCACGAATCCATGCGGAATATGTCTCACACATGGATTCTAGTTGTTCATCTGTCATTGAACTGTAATCATGCGACCTTGCGTATGACTTACTGGTTGCCTCTGCACACGTATAGTATGCATCTTCTTCTAGTGTAATGCGGTTATATTCCGCAAGAGTACCACTAGGTACACGTTGAGACCAGTATTCTGTATCTTCTGGACTAGGCAATTTACCCATCCAGTTTCCAGGCGTAGCCATGAATGCATCTGCCTCTGCATGTTGTGCAAGAATTACGTCTACAAGTGCCTTTTCCATAATATATCTCCTATTAAGAACCAGTTACAAGAAGAAGGGTACCATCTTCTTGAATTTCAAAGTCTTCGATGAAGGTGTGGTGTGTACCACTCTGTTTAACACAAGACTCCGCAGCACGCCAAAGTTCTTCAACAGTGCCGTCAACTGCAAGTGATGTTACTTCTGCCATTGATGATTGAGTACCGTTTTGCAGGTCATAATTTAGTTCTTCAACAGTTGCGTCATTACGCACATACTGATAACGAACTTGATATGTTTTGTTTTCTAGAATACGTTGTTCAATGTCATCGGCCTCATAGATACTCCACTGAGTACGATATCCTTTAACTGATGCAACACTTTGAAAATAATTCATGCGGGCATGAAACTCATTGTCTTTCATCTGTTCAACAACTGATACTGTCATTTGACTCACTTTCATAACTATTTCTTACATTATTAATATAACGAATCATAGTCAGATTGTCAAGCACTTTTGCCAATTATTTTTTGAAAGCTTTGCCAAATCCTTCGACATACACTGAATCTCTTTCTGTCAATTTATAGAAATTAAAATCTCCAAAATATGCATACATTTTAGATGCAGGGTCGAGTTTTTTATGTTTTTCCACAAGTCGAATGAATTGTGGACTGTCTTTTGCAATATCTACACGTTCAATAGTACCATAGACGGATAGTCTAGGATTATTCATCCTAGACTTATGTTCTTCATCGCCACAGACATATAGACATACATTTGAATTGTGTTCAACATTTTTGGTATGCTGAGACAAATCACTCCATAGAAAGTAGTAGTCTTCCAACCATTTCATTGGTAGAACCTTAGTTACTACTGGAAACCCATCTGGTCCAATTGTACCAATTGCGGCCTGTTGGTAATTTTCTTTCAATTCCTCAATTTTTTCTTGCGTTTCCTCGTCTATTTTGTGATATAACTCTGTCATTTTAGTATGTCTCTATAATAATGTCTGCAATTCCATGTTTTACCGCCTCTTCTACAGTTAACCACTGATCAGATTCTGGTAATAGATGTTTTCTAATGTACTTTTCATCTTTTCCTGTACATTTTTTATAATGATCGATCATTTTTTGGGAACTAATCTCAAATTGTTTGATTTTTGCATACAATTCATGTTCCTTACCACCAGACCCCCATGAATATTGGTGTGACATAACACTTGTATTCTGTGTCAAGTATCTGTGTCCTTTTTCACCACTCATCATTAAGAGTACTCCGCATGATGCAATAGAACCCAATCCATATGTATACACAGGGATGCGGGATTGTTTAATGGTATCAATTAAATGAAACGCAGATGCAACTTCACCACCAGGCGAGTTTATGTACAAGTGAATAATTGGGGGTGCCTTTTGTTTTGGCATCAAGTTGTATTCCATAATCATTTTCACAAGTGGCATACAATTTTCTTGATTAAATTCCTTATCCATAAACAGAATACCATTCTCTTTTAAAACGGTGCCTGGCGCCTTATCAAAGGTAAAATCTGCTGGGACTGGTTCGGGTGGTGAAAATGTCACCACCTCTGGAATTACCTGACCGACTACTTCATCTTTCTTTTTAGATTTCTTGTCTGTCTTTTTAGTTTTCATTTATTTTCCTCTCAAATTCACGCAAACGTTTATATACACTTGCAAGTTCAATAATTGTTGGCCATGCCTTTAGTATATATTGCATAGAGCCCTCTACTCTACCAAAAGCACGGATAATTTGTTGCATAACACCTAGTGTAACTACACCAGCAACGATTGCAGGAGCAAGAAATACATATGCACTTAGTACATTTGCCTGCAAGTATGCAATTCTACCGATATTAAAATAAAGATATCTGATATAACTTAGAAAATGAATACTCCTAACATCAGCAAAGAGTTCATCAATTCGCTTAGGACGAATGTTATTATCATCTTCGGCAATAACAAGTATTTTTCTATATGCAGCCTCTTTTTTCTGTAAATCATACTCAATACCTACCAGTCGTAATAATATTCCTAATCCTATCAAAAATAGTGTACCACCGACACTCCATATGAGAGCACCAGCAACTAATCCATATTCCCATTCACCGAAGAAAAAGATAGGTATACCAATACTTAGTCCCAATAGAATAGGTAAAAACTCTACAATTACCATAATCGCTTCGATAAAACTCGTACCAAGTGACTCCATAATTCTAGAAAACTTAATAGTATCTTCTTGTACACGTTGTGAGGCACCCTCAATCTTTCTTGCACGGTCGTAGACACTATGATACCATTGTACCATAGAAGTCCTCCATCTGAAAAGATAATGTGCTGTAAAATAACTAATTGCAACTGCAATTCCAACATAAATTGCTGCAAGAGTTATGAATGAGAATAAACTGGCCCAGTATTCTTGAATCGTAATTGCATTGGGTGTTGCAAGGGCCTTTTGAATCATATCATAGAATTGACCAAACCACTCGTTGATCTTAACATCAATTTGTACTTGTACCCATAGAGATGACAGTATTACTGCACTACCTAACCACGACCACAACAACCATTCCTTGGTTGTAAAAAATCTAAACATTTCATAATCCTTTCCTTATTTTGTAGGTACTATCGACTTTTCTCTACCTCCCTTTTGTAGTGTAAGTCTAAATTCACCCCCAGAATCTTTTTTGAAATTTCCTTTCATTGGGGTTCCACGTTGTTTTTGTTCCCTAGCTTGGTTTAGTTTTTTTGCATTTTCACGTGTATATGCAAACTTATATTGTCTATAATCTTCTTTGTCGAAGTCCCATGTCCATAGAATGAGAGTCTTGCCCCCATCATCTACATCGTGTCCTAAGTACTGAAAATCATGTTCTGGAAATTTACTTACAGGAGCTCCTGCAATTTCCATGACAAAATAAATAAAATAAAGAGACACCGCAATTGCACTTGGTAGTGCAATACCCTTAAAAATAGAATTTACTTTAGAATAGTAGAGTAATACTGCAAGCAATACACAAACAAACACTACTCCAACGATTACCACTGTTAAACTTGTTGTTAAATCCATTATCCATCTCCATATAGTGGAATGTAAATATCATTTCGCATATCAATAACCTTTTCATTTTCGTCAACTTCAAATGACAGAATAGTTCTTTCTTGTCTAAAGTCTAACTCGACATTCGCAGTATAAAGTACTTTGAATGGTTTCATTTGTATAATCTCTACCGTAACTGGAACAGGTATTGGTTCATTATGGCCATTGAAAAATGCCGTACCAGTAGTATAGTTGTGTACGTTTACAACATATTCTCCTGCAGGAAGTGCGTTTATATTAACCGATTCCATATTTCTTTTTACCGCAATAGTAATACCATTTACTTCATAAAAGTCGTTATTGACACCAAGGTCATCTCTTTCTAGAATTATGTAATTCCCATCTTTTCTTTTAAATCCAACTGCTCTGCCTGATGGACCTCTTACCCATGTATCAATGTCTACTTTTGACGAATCATCCCATTTGACAAGAATAAGTATTTTTGTCTCTGGATCAATCTTACCTTGTTCTGCGATTGGATTAATAAGTAGAAATGCAATGACTAATAGACTTGTAAATCCTACAAGTAAATTAAAGAGTAAATCCACAAATGATAAATTAGAACTATACTTCCTCATGACTATTTTCCAGTATTACTAATTGTAACTTTAACCAGATAGACACAATGAGTCCACATAGTGAAGTTGTAAGTGCAATCCCCATACCAGATGCAAGATTTGAAATAACTTCTTTCATATCATTTACATCTGTGGTATCAACACCTTCAAACGCAGTTGTTAATACCAATAGAAATCCTAAAAGAGTACCTACCATACCGATAGACATAACTGCCTCCGAAAAATACCACAAAGGTTGTAGATAATTCTCTGATGGTTCTCTTTTATTAAATTGTTTACAATAGGACAAAAATCCCATTACTAGAGTGCATCCTACACCTATCACAATGATTACAAAACTCAATAATGTTTTATCAGTTTCGATTAGATAGTTTAGTAGTCCGAAAAAATAGTCACTTACTGCGAATGCTGTGACCGATAGTACTGCAATAGTCCACCATTTCCAAAACGCCATGGTGTTTCCTTTCTTGTTAGAATTTTAAGTGTTATTACTATTTAGTCTATCAAAGTGTTATAAATATTCTTATCACCCTTATAAAAGGATAACAAAATTGTTTAATAATACTTTTAAGGGATGCTTGAGTTTGATTTTTATTATGTTTGTTTTCATGTTACCTGTCAAGGCATATGGACACACAACACCTCAACGTCCGTATGAAATTATATATCATCCAGATACAGAGTATGGTCCTTTACTTGCATTTAAAGGAAGTTTTGTTTCTGGACTTACTAATGACTTTCGTCGTGCAATCACAAAGTATCCTGACGCAAAACTAGTCACAATGCATTCCCCAGGCGGTTTAGTTACAGAAGCTTATGCTTTGGGACAACTATTTTCAGACAATAGTATAAATGTCTGGGTTCCTAGAAATGAAGTATGTCTTTCTGCATGTGCTCTTGCATTTGTTGGTGGTACCAACTATAGAGTTAGTGGAATTCTAGGTTTTCATGCAGCATGGATGCCATCATGGGAATCTGATACAAAGTTATCTGATATTACATCTGCAGCCACACAAAGTTCTGCATCAATGTCTTTCTACTTTGCAGCAAATGGTTTCAGAGCTCAGTTGTATCAATTGATTACAACTTATACCAATAAAGAAACCTTTATATATTTCGTAAATACAAACGACTTATTAGAATTCCTTATGGTACCACGCACATACGAAGAGTATCTTACTTTCAGAGATCCGCCACCCTGCTTAAAACAAGGTGGTGCAGAAATGTTGGCAAAAATAAGTAGACATAAATTCTTAGAAATACTAAGAAACATGGGAGAATTTAATGTATGGAGTACTCCACACACTGATTTTCCAACTACTTGTGATTTGACTCAAAATTAGTCAAAAATACACCTTCTGTATGATTTAACGCAGTCCATATTTCTCTAAACATGAATGGAGACATTTGAATAACATCCATTGTCTCCATATCATTATCAAACTGCCTAATATAGACTATATCCTCCCCTATTATTATTTCTACATCACCAAATTGACCATCATTGTCAATTATTGTTGTCACTGTACTATCTGGTTCAAACTCATTTGTAAACAAGTCATTCACCAACAATACGGCGACCCAGTTCCTCGATCTCATCTTTGAGTGCGAGTTTTTGTCGCTTCATATCACGAATCATTTGATCGTGTTTTGAACCACGATATGGTGCAGATGAATCATCTAATTCTTGAATCGCATTGTCAAGTTCACGATGTTTATTTTGCAACCAAATTAATCTTTTGTTATCTGCCATTAGTTCCCCTGTCGTTGTAAATATCACCACAAAGTGCACGGATATCATCTAACGCATATACGATTTCTTTGTGATTTAGTTTCCACAAATTATTTTTCAGATTTTCTGCCTTTGTGTAAATAACTTTACACTTATCTGCGATATCATCAATGGAATGATAAGTCATTGTTTCATACTTTCATAATTGATTCCTACATTATCAATTGCGGTAAAAAGATTTGAGAACTGATTGAGCTTTCTGCGTTTTGATTTAGAACCTTCACGAACACCACCACGTGTTGCATAACCAAACTCAACACAAAGATCAATCATGCATTGCAAATCCCCCAATTCTTTTTCTAATTCTTGAAAATGTTTACTTTCACCAAATCGTAGTAGTTTCGAAGATGCCTGTACAACTTCACCACACTCCTCGTTTAGAATAGTCATCAATTCTACTCTGCGATCATCTAATTTTGACTTCATACTAATTCTTCCTCTACTGCAAACCATTCTTGAATAAAGTCGTATTGCTGATTGTGCATTTCATCACGAAATTTATCATTATTTTCTTCCATAAGTTCATCAATCTGATCATAGTCATCATCAATATCTAAACTATGCAATTCTGCGATATCATCCATATCCATAGGACGTACACCCATATCGGCCTCATATTCAGAATCATCAATATGAAGGTTGTCAAACTCTTGTCCTAGACCATCATAGACCCAGACACCAAAGAAGTTAGGCATTTCATCTTCGTAATGCATTACTACTTCAACATTATTCTGAATAGTTTGTAGTTTTTCGCATAGAATTTGAAAAAACTGATCTGGAGAATCCCATGCTGTCATAACAGTAAGGTAGTCACCACCAACATCTTCGACCTGTAACCACTTTGCACCGACATTTTCAGTCATCCATGCACGTGTTTCTTCTCCATCAAAATTATCATAGAGCATATCGTAATTGATACAATAATCAAAAGCATTAGGTGGAGAAGTCACCAATTCTGAAAGATATGCAACAACCTTATCGGATGCATTACGCACTTCGATATTACAATAAACATGATTTGCCATCATTATTCTCCTAAAATGTTATTAATACCAATCTATCACAATTATTCAATACTGTCAACATTTATTCATCATCAAATTCAGATTTCATGAAAATTTGTTCATACAGACCTGTAAACTCTTCATGACTCTGCGTTTCTTCTTGATAATTCTGTTTGTGGTACACACGAGCCATTTTTCGAATATGTTTCTTTTCGATTTCAGTTTCTTCAGAAATATTTGCAATAATTTCTTTCTGTAAATCTCTTTCAGATTCAACACGTAGGAAAGAATCAGACAATTCTTTAATTGCACCTTGTAGTTTTTTCTCGATTTTCGGATCCATTGTTATCTCCTTAACAAAATAATTGCAATAAATGTAACACAAGTCCCAGAAGAAATCAAGAGATTTTATAAATAATACTGACAGCAAAATTAATGGGATTAAACATGGCCGATTCATTACTACAATCTTCAATATCAGCAGTCAGAACAAAAATTATCAATGATATATCCAGTGCGTCTGTTAAAGACTTACTACAACTTGCACGTGCTGCAAAGGGATTAGGACTTGGTGATGACACTTCTGTTGAAACTGCAATTAATACTAGAGTTAATCAACTCACAACCAATGCAACAATTGCAGAAATTAAAGACTTGTCTAGTGCGATTAAACAAGTCAGAAATGAATATGCAAATACTATCAATTCATCTGATGATATTGTCGAAGGTCAAAATCAAAGATTTTTAAGTACTGCATCACTTAACGCAGAATTATCTAGTCTGACAGGAGACATTATTCCTGATGCAGACCTTGCTAGAAATATAGGTAATGCTGGAAAAAAATTCACAAGTATCTATGCTGCAAAAGTAACAGGATTGCAGTCGCCGTTAGATTCTAATGATGCTGCGACAAAGGCATACGTAGATTCTAATGCATCCAGTGTTGAAACGTCAGATACCGCACCCGCAAATCCAAACAACGGCGATATGTGGTTTAAATCAGACACACTAGACTTGTATGTATACTATACAGACGCAAACAGTAGTCAGTGGGTACAAGTTGGTGGTTCTACTGAGGTGAGTGGACCAACAAGTTCTGGTACTACTGTAACAGTATATGCAGATATTTCTGCATTTCCTACCACAAACAATACAACTGGGGATTTTGCATTTGCAGAAGATACAAAAGGTCTTTACCTCTGGGATGGTGCAGAATGGGATAGAGTATATGCCGGCAACGACACAGACCCAACTTGGAATACAGAACTAGATTCAAACGGATACGAACTTGCAAGTGATGGTACTGCAACGGTAGTTACAGTTGAGGCAGTGGATCCAGAAGGATTTCCAATTTCATATATTGCACAAACAAACCCATCAAATCAAACACAGGCCACTATTACTCAATCAGATGGACAGTTTACCGTAACACCATCAACAGACTCTGCAAACGAAGGAAGTTTTGTATTGAGAATTGTTGCATCTGATGGTGTGCGTTCAATTACATCTTCTGCAAACTTTATACTTAATTTCATTCCACAGTGGGCATTTACAGCGTCTGAAGCAGTTCCTGCGATGCCTGGACAAACATATAATCATGGTACAGAAATATATCGTAGTAACGCAATTTTATTAAGTCCAGATGGTACAAAGTTGTATGTAAACACAGAAGGTGATAATGGAAATATCAGAACATATCCACTATCTACTCCATACGACATTAGTAGTTCTAGTGTTGGTACATATGTGGCAGGACAAACGTATATCAATGCAGCAGGTGATTTTAAATTCAATGGTGATGGAACTACTGTATGGTATAGAAAAAGTGGCAATACGAGAATATTCGCAACAAATTTAACGACTGCGTATGATGTAACAGTGAGGGATGGAGTCGAATACAATTCAGGAACAGGGTTTGGTTCAAATGTGTTATCTTTTGCGTTTGACCGCACAGGAGATAAAGTTTGGGTTGTAACTCTAGATGGCAATTTAAGAGGATGGGAACTTTCTACTGCATATGATATATCTAGTTTGACTTATGCATCACCAATTATCACCACAACAGTTGGAACGGTTTTTGGAAATACTGGAAATTTCAATTCAATTCAATTTAACGAACTTGGTACAGTTATATACGGAATGCCAGGAGGTGGACCATTTATTTCTGTGCCACTGTCTACAGCATATGACTTGTCAACGGCGGGGACTCCAGTAAGTGAAACGCCGGGCGGCACTGGTAGTGAATCATCTGCATTCTTTATCCCATCATCTGGAGAACATGTATATGTTGTACGTGGAATGTCAGTAAATACGAATTCTGTAAAAACATCAAGATATACTCTATAAAAAGGCATAAGATATGGCAATAAATTTTCCACAGAATCCAACAGATAGTCAAGAGTTTCAAGTAAACGGAAAGACATATGTATATAATGCAACAGTAGGAATATGGCAACTTAGTTCTATTGCAGGGATTGGCGGTCTTGATGACTTAAACAATGTTGACTTGGACGTTCAACCAGAAATTTTAGAAATACAAGTTGCAGATCCAACTGCAGGACACGGTACAGCTTGGCAATGGACATGGGAACAATCTTCTCTACCATATGCACGTACTACTATTACAAATGAAACACAACCAATAGTACCACTTTATATGCAGGGTACATATCAAATCAATAACTTTGCAAATACTCAATATGGTGCAATGACGCAATCCCACAGCTTTAAATTAAAGTGGATTGAAGGTGCTGGAGATGATAACTTAGTGTCTTGGGTAACAACATCCACAACAACACATAGTCATCCAGATATTAACGGCGGCAATGTCACAAACGTAGAAAGGTTGTCAGTACAGGTACCAGCAAGTATTCCAGTACAGACTTTAACTGCACCATCAGTTTCTTATACTGTAGGTGCAGTCACTGGAGCATACGTATTTAATGGTACTGCGTCTGGACAAAACCCAGAAATCGGTCCATTCTATCGTGGCGGCACTTATACTGTCAGTATTAACGCAACAGGACACCCTTTCTATTTCACTACAGATAATGGCACAGGATTTATCTCAAATGGATATGTTGGAGAATGGACTTCTGGAGTGACAAACTCTAGAACAGATGTTGGTACAATCACATTCAATGTTCCGCAAGAAGCTCCAGACGAACTATATTATCAATGTGGTGTTCATGGAAACATGCGTGGTGTTATTAGAGTTAAAGATTTAGAAGTTGAAACAAATGAAAACGGAAACTATATTATCTACGGTCAACATAGTCAAGAACAACACTCACAAAAAATTGAAATACGTCCAATCCCAACTCTTACATCTCAAATGTGTATTGTATACGATGCAACAACAGATCAATTCGTCCCACAGGACTTATCAACATACGTAGAAAATACACCATCATTTAAAAATAAGATTAAAGAAGTTGCTGGTACTGCAACATTAGTTGCACCAGATGGTACATCATTGGTTGCGTCTGTTGAAATCTATTCCCAAGAATCTTACTTACCATATGTGGGTAATACAAATGGTGATATTGCATTTGCACAAGATACCAATAAACTATATATTTGGGACACGAATCAATGGATTACTGCTGTCGCTGATGGTACAGCGACTGGTGGAGGTGGTGCGGGCGGTACGACACAAGGTACCGTAACTCTACAACAAAATGGAACTTTAGAACTAACAACTGGAACATCCAGATGGTATGCCCCTGCAGATATCTCTATTACTAAGATTAATGCAAGACTTGCAACTCAATCCACTGGCACAACAACAATAGTTATTTTAGTCAATGGTGCAGTAGAAAAATCTATTAATATTAATGCAGGCACAACATTAGAAGTCGATAATGTTGGATTTTCTATGAATGATGGTGATTTTTTAACAATTGATATAACTTCAGTTGGACAAACACCAGGCACTGACTTAAATCTACAATTTATCTATGAATATTAATTAAACTATCTTATAAATACTTAGAAACTAGGAGAAAAAAATGAATTTCGATCTAATTCAAGAAATGGATGCACTCGACGCAGATGGCAATCCAGTTAAAACTAACGAAACAATTCCGTTAAGAGCAGAATTCGAAGGCGGAACACTGAAAATCTTTAACGCAAATGACGAACTAATAGTTTTACAACCATGGAAACCAGAAGTTGATGGTACACGTGGTACATTTGCCGATATTGAAGATGCTGTAGCATGGTACAAAACAGATAATAATCATCAAGGAGCATAAGAAAAATGGCAAAGGTATATAACTATCAAGGCGATTCTCAACAACCAGTTGTAATGGAAGATCCACGTGCAAATAATGATGGGTGGTGGATTTTTGGTATGAGACACGATAAAACATCTCTTACCCCTGCATATAACAAAAAAATGAACTGGACACTTACAAGTGGTTGGACAAATGGGTTTGTAAACAATTCAGTAACAACTGGTGACATGTCACAAAACCAATTAATGTTGAAAAAAATGACAGTCCATTCTCCACAACACTCTGGCACAGGTTACACTAGTAGTAATGTTCCACGTGACAACGCATGGAGATGGATGGATGAACAAATGGAACAGGAAGTGTCTTTCAACACGTGGACTGAACACGATAACGGTTCTGGCACAAAACGACTCATGTATTGGGCATCAAGTAGTTCGACTTCGTATGGCCGTGGATACGTCCAAGATATTCCAGACGATACATATCTAGACGAAGTAAGACTAAGTAATGACGCAGACCCTCAATGGAGTAATGTCCAAAACGTAATGTCTCACCCTTCTTGGACATACAATGGATATATTCATGCCTTTGCAATGTTCGATCAGAGTAATAATTACTACTACCCAACATATAAATGGTTGACTTGTGGTGGTAACTGGCCATCAAGTTATGCTAGTGCATGGGCTAGCTCTCCAAGTGGTATGAGTAGTTATTGGATGCAACAAATTTTAGGTACTTCTCAGGTAGATAACCAACCTATTGTCGCCGGTGTTTATGCGAATACTGGTACTTCAGGTGAAAGTTCTAAATTTGTGAAAGCTACACTACAGCAGTCATCTTCTCCTACATGGACAGTCCTTGGTACATTAAACCAAATCCAAACTGCAGCTGCGGGAACACATGCTGGTGGGTATAAGTTGAACAATAAACCAATGCCAACCACACACTCTAAAACATTTACAGACCCAAGAGATGCAGGAAAGAAAGCATTCTATCGTGGTTGGTGGGATATTAATGGCGATTTCCATCCTTTCTTGACTACATGGAATCTTGCGGATGACACATTTAATATCGAAACTGATATTTCAGTCGCAGGAGACAAGTCTAGTGTTCATGCAAATCTGTTAACATCAGATATTACTGTTCAATCTATAACAACTACCATTTTCTATACAGAAACTTGGGTTTCAAATGGGACAAGATATGTTGGTTATTTCCCACTAGTTGGTAGAAACCATAGCAACGAAACATCAGATGCTGCAATGCGCACTTGCATTATATATGAAGTAGATGCTGCAAATCCAAAAGCTTTAACATATCACTCTAAATTGGAATTTGGTTCCTTAGCAAGAACTGTATGTTGGTTGAATGATTCACGCACAATGTTGGGTGTATTCCATAAAAATAATTTTGTAATTTATGTATGGAACGACACAACTGGTTGGGGAGAGACAACAAATATTCCAAATCACGTTTCTTCTATCGGTAGAGATAGTCTAGATAGAATTTGGTATTGCCAAGTTGATGGACAAGTTGGGGGTTCATATCCTGAAGTTCATCTTCTAACTCCAACATTACCAGTAACGGTATCTATTACACCAGAAACCGATTCGTATGCATATGCGGGGACTGATATTAGTAGTTATATCAATGTAAGTGCAATTAACGCATCTGGCGCAAGAATTGCGACAAATGTCAAACTAGTAATTGAAGGATCTTCTATGACATTTGCGGATGGTTCTTCTACTAAAACAGTTACAACACTAACTACTGGTGATTTACAAGTTAATACAACAATTTCGGGTGCAGGATTTACAAACGTAACGGCAAGTATTGAAATCTAAGGAGATAAGATATGACTATCTCCGTAGCTTCAGTAGCTGTTACTGTAGGTATCAACACACGAAATGCAGATAAAACTGCTGCAGACTTCCCAGCGAATATTCTCGCTGGGGAGCCTATTACTACATTCATCAAAGATGAATCCAAACCATTCATTGAAGATGTTGTCGGTAAACTATACAATTCTGTTAGTAGAGATATTAATACTTCTGGATTTTCATATCAACAAGAAAACATTAGTATCATATCATATGCGAATACTCAACAACTGACAGTGAATATACCAGTAGATATGCCACCAATTCATACAACAGATTTATCTGAAATGGATTTATTTGGTTCTAATGTTACTGCAGATATAAAAGTTGCGAAATTAAAAAACTTACCAACAAATGGACAAACTGCAATAACTCCGTTTACATATTTTGATGGCACGACAACTGGGACTGCACAACAAGGTACTGCAACAATTACTGCATATGGTAGTGCCGATATTGTTAGTGATGGTAAATTTGATAATTCTTCATTTGATGCAAAAACGTCTTATTCGCATTATTTTCGTATTTCTAGTGATTTTTGGCCATCTGATACTACAAACTTAACGTTTAACTTTTGGCACAAAGTTACAGATAATACAGTACACAGTGATGCAACCAATAACAATGCAATTGTTATTAATATGAATCGTACCAATTCTGTCTATAATTTGTGGAATAAAGGTACCAATTACTATCAAGCTGCTGGGTTTGGTGGGACAAGTTGGACAGATCAACCACTACATAGTGGATACAGTTCAGTAACAATGTCTGACTGGAATATGTTAACTGCAACAAAGAGTGGTACTACATGGACTTGGTACGTGAATGGTACCCAAGTATTTACTGCATCTCAAACTGTCACGGATGCACAACTATTTGGCGAACTAGGGTTTGGTTCATATGCGGATGTTGGTGGCAATACTAATAATCACTATTCCAGAGGATACTGGGATGACATTGCCTTATATGACACTGTATTAACAACAAGTGAAATTTCCGATTTATATTCGAATGGCACTCAAAGTTATGCAGCTCAAAGTTCTTTTGAACCAGATTTTATAAATTCACCACTTACTGGCAATTTTGCACCACCAGTTATTGAACATGAAATAAATAAAATTACTTTGACAACAACACGCACAAAAAACGTATCTTCAACAGTTCCAAATTCAATTGGAATTTTAAGTAAAGATACAGTTCCAGTGTTAGTTGAAGATGTTATTTCCAAGTATGTCCAAAAAGTTGAATTGAATCGTGCAGGAATTGCTCCAACGGAAGCATTTTCAGATACTTTCAAATTAGTGATCAAAAACTTGGCGGACGTTGGATACTTTGATGACGATGGATACAAATTCTTTGACCAGTTGACAGAGGCAAATGACCCAAGAGAATCTTCTGATGATACTGGAACTGGATCAAGTGGTCCAACCCAGAACAAACAAGTATGGATAGGATAAGATGGCAGACGCAAATTTAAATACATCTATTTCGGCATTAACTACATCAATCACAAATGCAATATCTACTGCAAGTGTTGATGACTTATTGGATCTTGCACGCTCAGCAAAAGATTTAGGTAAAACTGAAAATACTGCTATTGAACAGGCAATAAACACTAGAGTTAATCAATTACTATCAAGTGCAACTGCAGAAGAAATTCAAAAACTCTCTAGTGCTGTTGCAAAAGTTAGAAATGCAACTCAGGTAGAAACTCAAATTGGTAATACAGATAATCTTTCTGAGGGACTGGTAAATCTATATTTTACTACCGCCAGACTCAATTCTGCATTACAAACACTTGGGACAAGTATTGTTCCAGACACAGACATCACATATGATTTAGGTAGTGCAACAAATAGATTTAGAGATTTATATCTAAGTGGGAACACAATTAATCTTGGGGATGCAACCATCTCTGCAGATGCAAACGGAAACATTGAACTTGATAATAATATCATTATTGATGGCCAACAGTTATCCTTAATTCGTGAACCAGAACAACTAACTCTAAACGTACACGCACCAGATTCAGGACAAAATACTGACTGGAGATGGACATGGGATAGTTCTGTATTGTATTCTAGAAGTAGTTTGACAGATTCCGTAGAAGTGGAAATTCCAATCTATAGACAAGGTACTTATGAGTTTGTAAATTTTGCATATACACTACAAGGCAATATGACTCAGACACATAGTGGCCTGTTAAAAACTCTTGAAGGTGCTGGTGCAGAAAATCTAGTACCAAATGTAGTCACAACAATTGAACAGAGACTATCACCATTTACTGGTCAAACTGTAGATGCCCAAGTTACTACTTGGACAATTCCTGCAGATTTCTCTGCAAGTGACATTACATTAGTACAACCTTCTGGACATACATATTATATCAGTAATAACGGTGCAGGAGCTTATACTTATTCCGCTGGTGGGGGACAAGTACATGGTGTTGCCGAAGGTGATAATCCACCGATTGGTCCATTATACCGTGGTACAACATATACCTTTGAAGTAACTGCAACAGGTCATCCATTCTATTTCACTACAGATGATGGTACAAACTACGTATCTGGTAACTATGTTGGTGAATATACTAGTGGTGTAACAAATTCACGCACAGATAACGGTACTATTACATTTACTGTGCCATCTGATGCACCAGATACACTTTACTACCAGTGTGGTATTCATGGTGCGATGCAGGGCGAAATCACTATTAGGGATGTTGCAGTAGAATCTACAACGGTTGACAATGATGAACAAATTACTCTCTATTTCCAACATGGACAAGAGCACCATGTAACTCCTATTGTCGTAAAAGACCCAGTGCCTATCCCAGATACTGCATGTATTATGTTTGATGGTACAAAGTTTGTAATTGATGATATGGTTGCATATTATAATCGTGTAGAAGAACTAAAAAATGCAATTCTAAATGATGTTGCAGATGTTGGTTATTTACAATCACTAACTTCAGTTTCAAGTCATATTATACCAGATGCAAATGAAACATATGACTTGGGTTCTCCAACAAATAGATTTAGAGATTTGTATCTAAGTGGAAATTCTATAGATCTTGGTGGTACAACAATCACATCAGATGGCTCTGGTGGCTTGGTGTTAGAAAAACTCCAAATTGGCACTGGCACTCAAATTGTAACACTGACTGTTGATAGTGTAACTGGTGAATTGCAGCAAACAAGTACAGATAGTAGTGGAGAGACACCAACAACGGAAACTGTACAAGATGAGTATCGCACAACTCTATATCAACCAGGCGAACTTAGAGTTATTGATGGTACAGAGAGATGGTATGCAAATAAATCTATTACTATTACTGGAATTACTGCAAGACTTGCAACTGCAGCTGATGCAGTAGTAGGAATTACGTTAAATGTAAATCGCAGTAGTTCCACAGACACAGTTGACCTATCAATTGGTGCAAATGTAACTAAACGTGAAATTACAGATGCAGGCATTCAAATGACTGCAG
>OBOF01000001.1_pt1 | contig 41304 bp, 42 predicted proteins | sample 1534711 | NCBI WGS metagenome assembly OBOF01 (sample SAMEA3275585, study PRJEB22092) | marine metagenome | biome: ENVO:00000447; feature: ENVO:00002042; material: ENVO:00002010 | collected 2014-06-24T21:20:00+00 | depth 0 m | reverse complement strand
CAGGTTTGTTTGCTGGCGATTCTGCGATAGAGTCCTCGTATGTTCGTCTCAGCGGCGCGCTTTGGACGTTGCGTGCATGTCTTTTCTGTTGGGGATATAATAAAAGATTTTGGTGTTGTAAAAAGTGATAAAGAAGAATTCTCTTTGTGTGTTACCACGGAAACTAAAACATCTTACATAAAATTAGACAAGGTTGCGTTTAACATTTTAGATAGAGAACAATATTACGTGTCTGGAGATTCTACTATTACAGATACTGATGAAATTTATACTGTAACTAAAAATCATTTACATAAATTGGGTAGAACTACTCACAGTTCAAATTTGGAATTACCTACAAATATTTTTACTGATAATGATAATATAATTTTACAAGACGAACATTTATTCATCAATACTACAAAAGATTTTGGTAGAATGATAAAGTTTGAAAATTTTGTGTTAACTAGAGAAAATAGTATTTTAGAAGGGTTTAAAAACTTTGATATTTCAGTTGAAACTATTTCTACTGTATCTGAAATGAAGTTAATGACTATTGATAAAATACCAAGTGCCTTTATTATATCATAAATAGTTAGAAAGTCAAGAGGAAAAGTAAGTTGGCAGACCAAAATCTCAATACTTCCATTGCAGCGTTAGCGCAAGACTTGATTACCATGATTCCAACGGCAACTCCAGAGGAACTGGTATTAATTACTCGAGCCGCAAAGTTAATCCAACACACCGAAAATACTGGTATTGAGACTGCACTTAATAATAGAATCAATGCATTAATGTCTGGGACAGTACATGCAGAAGATATGCAAAGTTTTGCAGTTTCCATCAAAAATATGATGGAAGATATTGTATCTTCTACTGCAGTTGATCTTTCAGACTTACAACAAGATTTATTACCACTCAATAATAACAGTGCATCCGTTGGTAGTGCACTCAAAAGATTTTTAGATGTTTATGCATCCAATATTAATACGATAAGTGGTACTATTACAAATACGCCAAGTGCGAGTACAGATATTGTAAACAAACAATATGTTGACGATTCTCTGGCAAACTTTAATGTTAGTGGTGATTTTTTACCATCATCAACAAACACTTATGATATAGGTTCACCTACAGATAAGTGGGTAAATGTATATACAAGTGCAGTAAAAGGTTTAAGTACGCCTGTTGATGGTACTGATGCAACGACAAAAACTTATGTTGATAATTTATTTGCGAGTGCATCATCTCCAGTAACCTCTGTAAATGGATATTTGGGTTCGGTACAATTAAATACAGATGATATTGATGAAGGTCTTTTTAATCTTTGGTATACAGAACAAAGAATTTCAGATTACCTTAATACAAACTCATATGCAACAACATCATACGTAGATTCTGCGGTAGCTGCAGGCGGCGGTAGTGGTGGTGGCGGTGCATCTGTTAGTACAACATCAACTCCACCCCCTGATGCGGCTGATGGAGATTTATGGTATAATAGTGAAGATGGTTCACTATATGTTTATTTCTCAGACCCAGATAGTTCTCAGTGGGTGCAAGTTGTAAACCCATTTGGGGTGCCTGGATTATTCGAATTAGATAATATCGTAGATGGTACAAATCTACAAGTATTGACAACTGACGGCGCAGGAAATGTTTCTTTCCAAGATGTACCACGTGATGTAAATGAGTTGACAGACGCAGATAGTCTGTTATATACCAACAGTGATTTGGATACTTATTTAAGTACTATTGGTACAGGTATAATTAAAACTACTGGAATAGAACTATTAGACAATGGTTCTACAGTTTCAGAAATAAAAATAGATCAATTTGGTGTTCTTACTATTGATAGTTTATTATCAAATACTATTTTTAATTCTTCGGGTACATTTACTTTTAATGTTAATAACAATCCAGTATTTACTGTAAATCCTTCTGGTAGTGCAATTGCAAGTTCCCTTTACTTTAATTCTCTTGCAACAAATGTGTTTATGTCTGTTGAAGGTTCAAATCAAGATAGTCACCAAACAAACTTTGAAATTACAGAACCAACTGCAGATAGAAATATTACATTCAAAGATCAAAGTGGTACAGTTGCATATCTAACAGATTTACCAGTATCTATTTTAGATTTGGGAATTGTTGATGGTACAGACGAACAGTTACTACAAACTGATGGTAATGGAAACTTTACTTTTGTAGATAGAGTTGGCGCAAGAGTTGTTGTAGGTGCAACTGCACCAACTGGAATAGTAAATCTACAAGGTGATATGTGGTATAACACCGAAGATGGTTCTATATATGTTTATTACGTTGATGCAGATAGTGGCCAATGGGTACAAGTTGTAAATCCGTTTGGTGTGCCTGGTTTAGAAGAATTAGATGACGTACAACTAGACGAACAAAACTTATACGGTTATCACATTTTACAATTTGATCCATTATTAGGTCAATGGACAAACAGATATCCATCAATTCAACATAATAGTGATGTTAGAAGTGACATTGGTCCGACCAATAATCAAATTATGAGATATAATCAGATCGATGCAAGATTTGAATTTGTTGACTTACCTAACGATGAGTTACTAGATAATCTAACTTTAACATCACCAACGGAACATCAATTTATTCAGTATACACCTACTGGTTGGGTTAATTCTTATCCAAGTATTCAACATATGTATGATGTTAGAAGTGATGTAAATCCTTCGGATGATGATTTCTTGAAATGGAATGCGCCAGAAGGTAGATGGGAATATTCGTCAATCGCAGTTGAAGATTTAGTTAATGTGGACTTAGGTGGTGTAGAACCAACCCTCGGCCAGGCACTTGGATATAATACTGCAACCCAGAATTGGGAACCAAGAGACATACCCGCAAAACTAACAGACTTACAAATTTCTGATGGTACATTAAATCAAATGTTACTTGCAAACGGTGATGGTACATATACCTTTGCAGATCAAACTGGAATTTCATGTTTGTTTTCTGCAGACGCTCCACCAGTTGCTGGTAGAATTGCAGGAGATTTGTGGTATAATACCGAAGATGGTAGTTTATATGTACTTTATGTGGATCCAGACAGTACTCAGTGGGTACAAATTCTAAATCCAACTCCAGCATTTTCACAGAAACACGATTGGACTACCACAACGGAAGTGTCAAGTCATATTCTTGCGCCAAATGAACATATAATATTAGATACAACTGGTGGTTCTAAAGGTGTTAGTTTACCAACCAATCCAACATTTGGTGATGAAATTAGAGTCGTTGACGGTGGTGGGAATGCGCAATTTGATACCATTTCTATTTTCCATAATGGTCACAATGTTGAAGGACAGTCAGGACAGACAATTATCCTAAATCAGAATTATGGTTCTATTAGAATGGTTTATTATAATTCTACTACTGGCTGGATACGACTGGACAATTAATTTTATAAATATAAATAAAACATACGGAGATACCAATGGCAGAATTTAATTTCCCACCAAACCCATCAAATGGCGATACATATAGTCTTAACGGAATTACATATGTTTACGATACCGCCGAGGGCGCTTGGAAAGTTGCTACAAATCTCAATACAACAGAATTAGATGCAGACCTTGCATCAAAGAAATTGGCGGTAGCATATTCTATCGCACTTGGAGGATAATTTAGATGGCTAAGAAATTAATTAATTCTCATTACGAATTTGATGTTGCAAATGGTACAGTCACAGTAAAAGACTTTCTTAAATTAGAAGATGTTTTTCTAATTACAAATGTAACCACAAATGATATCATTTATAACTTTGCAGATCTTGCTGCAGGGGGTACTGCAACATTCGATTCAGTATCAGAGAAAACTACAATTGATTTAACTATGGACATTAATGCACTCGGCACTATGAGTGACACAGATAGTCTACAAATTATTGTGGACGAAGGTAACGCAAAAATGAACATTGATGATTCATTTTTGGATCCAGTTCATAAAATCAGAGTATCTACACCAGAAAACCTAATTGATACTGACTTTGAATATGGTTTGCAGCCTACAAAATGGGAAACACTAGAATTATCCAACAACGTTCCTTCATTTTATATTTCTGATGGTGACCTTGCACTTAATAACGTAACTTCTATTGAAGCTACATCTGGTTCTAATATTATTACTGTATTTACAACAGAAGATCATTCTCTACCAGTTGGGACACCAATTGATGTTCAGGGTCTCGCAAGTCGTACTGCGGAAGGTAAGTTTCTTATCTCGACAACACCAACATCTACATCTTTCACATATCGTGCAAATGCTGCGCAAAATTTAGATGGCAATATTGGTAACATTTACTCTACGATTACACCAGGCACATTTTATACAGGGTCTCAAATTCCATTTGACCCTGCAGCTGGAGTAACCACTGATGAAGCTGAACCAAGTTCTATTACAGTGACAACAACTGATCCACATGGGTTTGTCGAAGGTAATCAGTTTTACTTGTTGAATTCTGTTGGTGGTAAATCTGTGAAGTTTGATAACGTAACAACAGATACTGCTCCAGATGGTAGACCTTTCGTTGATGAAGTTGATACATTACAATTTTCTGTAAGTCCAGACCTAACACAAACGATCACCAAACAATTTAAATCTCGTTGGAGTACAAGATTCGATAGTACACAAGTTAACATATCAAATAACACAATTTATTGGGAAAATCACCAATTAAGAAACAATGACTTGGTAATGTACTGTCCCCCAAATAATGATTCTAGTATTACAGGTCTGGGTAGATTTGAGGCATATTATATTATTGCCGTAGATGCAAATAACGTAAGTCTAACAACAACACGTAATGGTTCTGCGATTACTTTTACTGATGCAGGAACCAGTTACTTTGGAAAACATTCTTTACATCTTGCATACGAAATTTCTCGCAACTATTATCCAGGCTATAATAGTTATGCATACCAATACACGTACCATCAACAATACAGTACAGGTTCTGGATGGGATTTAGCACAAACATTTAATGGTGGTTATGGACTTGGATATCAATCTGGGCAACAGGTATATTGGTTCCCATTTGCCAGAAGTAGTAACTATCACTTAAACTGGCAACAATATTATCTTGGTAGTTACTTATATGGTCCACGCACAAGAAGTCAAATGACTTTTGATAGTTCTTCTGGTGTGATGGATGCAAATCAATATCATCCGTTCGAAGACTTTAATAGATTTAGAAATGGTCCATACAATTCATATGTTTATGTAGGTGGTGGAGATAGGAGAATTAGAACTCAGAAATCTTATTACTCTAATCCATATAACAGATGGTATAGTAGTTATAATTTCTACCCAGGCGATCGTAACGAATGGTGGATCCCAATGGTTGAAGATAGTGATGGTGATACATTCTATGTTGAAGAACATGGTCTAACAACTGGAGATAGTGTTTCAATTGTAACTAATAGTGCAACATACGGTGGTTTTAGTGGAATTAATTTATTACAACAACATACAGGTAGTACTTCACCAACTAATACAACTGCCATCAGTAATTTGGCAGACGGGTCGTATACTGTTGACGTAACTTCCGAAGATAGATTTAGACTACAGGGTATTAGATTGCATTCTGCAAAGGGTGATTATACTATCACGGGCGAAAAGAAAAACAAGTTTGCGAACTCTTTCTATATCAACAATCACGGATTGAATAATGGACAACTTGCAACTATCAACGCAATTAATGGTGGTACACTACCAACATCAACGTCAGGACAAATTCTACCAAAATCATCTGCAGGTCCAGAGGGCACGAATGTAAATTCTTGGAATGTACTCAATTCATCTATCAATGATTATTTGACAACTACTGGTACTGCAGGGTTACAAAACATGGTAACTGCAAGTAATAGAAATTCTACACGTGTATTTAACAGTGGAGTTTCTAGTGGTAATTCTTCTATGAATTATTATGACCTTTACTATACAACTAATACTGTGTGGTATTCTAGTTATGGTTCATTAAATCCACCATCAAGTACTCTTTATGTTGGAAACTTTAGTTCGACTAGACCGTATAATATACTTACAGGTACAAATCTTGCAAACAGAAACAATATGATGGTTGCTACAGATTGGGAGCCTAACTCAACACTTCCTTATTACTTCTGGACACGTGAGTCTGATAGACTTAATTCTTCAGAGTACTGGTATGGATACTTGCGTGATGGATTTGGATTGCCGTCACAAGGTAGTATGAATTTTAGTAATAATATAAACAATCAATCATATACTGTTGGTGGAAATGATTATCGTTGGTCTGTCACTGCATTTAAACATCAACGTAGTGGTACACCATCTACCGTATATATTCGTGGATATTTCCAAAATATTTCTGATTGGAATATTTACAACAATAATACATCAATGACACGTCAAACTAATAACAATACATATTACTATGGTTATTGGGGCGGCAATTACCATTGGAAAGATATTATTGAATTTGGTTTGGTGTTTATGGTTGACTCTACAGATACTGCATTTAACACACAACAAGATTATATAGATTTTATGCAAAATATGTTGACTGATTTTGATACTAATTATATTTACCCATCCCTAGATGATGGTGGACAATATTCTATAAATGCTATTACAGATAACAGAATTGCATTAGAAGTTAATGATGTACAAGTTAACCTTACAGACCAAGGTACCAAAGACTTTGAATTTATCACAAAGGCAGAACTTGGAGTTGTTGATGGTACATATATCACATCAGAAACAACAGAAGATACATTTGCATTCGATGCGAATTCAAAAATCTTTGGTGCTATTATTGAATTAGATGGTACTACAGGTACGACAGATGGTATTATTCAAGTTGCAAATGGTGGACAACATACTTTAATCACTGGGTCACAAGTTACTTACAGTAACAAAGGTAATCCTACGATGACTGGCCTTACTAATGATACTCAGTATTATATTCACGCAATTGATGATGAATTTATTGCATTCTGTAATACTGAACAAGATGCATTAAATGGAGAAAACTTCATTGCGCTTGACGTAGGTAGTGGTATACATGAAGTAACAACATCTAATATTTCTGGAATCTCACAGGCAATTGGTACAGTATCAATTGAAAATGGTTCGAATGTTATTACTGGTACTGAAACTTTATTTAAGAGATATTTTAAAGTTGGTGACACTGTATATGTCAAAGATTCTTCTTCGACGCCTGGGGTTTTGTTAAGTAGAACTATTACTTCAATTTCTGATGACTCTAAAATGACGGTTGATAGACAGTATGACTTTACAAATACAACCGCATTACATTTCTTAGAGACAAAAGTTTATGCAAAACCAGATGGATACTCTGTGCACAGACCATTTGATGGTGGTGTAGAAATCGGTGCTGGGACATCTCCTTTCTCACAAATCACAAGACAAACACGCAAATACTTCCGTTATCAATCTGGTAAAGGTATTCAAACGTCACTTGCGATTAACTTTAACCCACCAGTTATTTTAGAATCACTAAGTGGACAGACTGGATTAACACCAACTGATGAATCCTATGATGTTACGGCTAATGGTTCTATTGCATATAACTTTAGTGGTGTAACTGGTGATAACCCAGTAATTACTGTGTATCGTGGTGCAACATATACATTTAATGTAAATTCGGGTGGTCATCCATTTTACCTAACTACAGATGATGGTAGTGGATATGGTAGTGGTAGTTATGTTGGTGAATATACTGATGGTGTTACTGGCTCTAGAACTGAATCAGGAACTGTAACATTTATTGTGCCTGCAGATGCACCAGATACTTTATATTACGCCTGTGGAAACCATAGTACAATGCAAGGTATTATTGTAGTACTAGACTTTGAGGCGAATACTGCAACTGCAAAAACAAAATATCCACACAGATTAAGTGTTGGACAAGAGATTGCAGTTAAAGATGCATCTGACACTGCATATAATGGACAAAAAACTATATCAGAAGTTGTAGACGATTTTACATTTAAGTATGGTATGACACAAACACCAATTTCATCTGTGCCTACAGGTATTATTAAATATAATGTAAAAGGTTATAGTGATGCGTTTACACGTGCTGGTATGTTTGACCAACAAAATGGTTTCTTCTTTGAATATAATGGTTCAACTCTATTATGTTGCAGACGTTCATCTACAACTCAGTTGAGTGGTACGGTAACACTAGTTAACAATAGTGGTCTTGTTGTCGGTGATGGAAAAACTGATTTCTCTGGACAGTTAAATGTTGGAGATTATGTTGTTTTACGTGGACAGTCATATAAAATAACTAAAATTGGTGGTAAAAATGAAATGTATATTCAGCCGCAGTTTAAGGGCATTTCAACAACTGGTGCTATTGTAACAAAAACCGAAGATGTTAAAGTTGCACAATCAGAGTGGAATATTGACCCATGTGATGGTACAGGACAAAAAGGTTTTGTTTTGGATATTGATAAAATCCAAATGGCCTACATGGATTATTCTTGGTACGGTGCTGGTAAAATTAGATTTGGATTTAAAGATGCGCATGGCCATGTTAAGTATGTTCATGAATTTATTCACAACAATAGACTTGACGAGGCATATATGAGATCTGGTAACTTGCCTGCAAAGTATGAGATTGAAAATGGACAAAACCCAACATATGCGCCGACACTATTCCACTGGGGTACTTCGGTTATTATGGATGGTACATTTGATGACGACAAAGCATATTTGTTTACTGCTCCGTCTAAATCATTAACATTTACAAATGGTGAGTCGAATACTGCGAATACTACAGGAACAACTGGATGGTATACTCAATATGACTGGAGATCAAGACAATATGATTTCTGGAGAAGAATACCATTTAGTAGTGCAGACTCGGATAAATTCTATAGTGGATTAAAACTTTATACAACTGGTGGTGAACTTGATGGTGACGAGGTTGACTTTACAGGATTCTCTGGTTCAACATTCTATGTTTATATTTATGTTGGTAAAGGTAGAAGTTATCCAGCGATTTATCCAACTGTAGGAAGTGGAATAACTGTATCTCTAGGTGCTCCAGCATCAGGTGGTGGGGATGATGATGTTAATCTTGGTACTGATGTTATTCCATTGGTGTCTCTAAGACTTGCACCATCAGTAGACTCTAACCTTTCTGGTGATTTGGGTGAAAGAGATATTATTAACAGAATGCAGTTGAAATTAAACGAAGTTGGTTTGATTTTGACACATGATTGTGAAGTTAAACTAATTTTGAATGGTGACTTGTCATCTATTGCATGGGAAAATGTTGATAATCCATCTCTATCACAACTTATAAAACATGAGGCTGGTGATACTATCACAGGTGGTACAGAGGTGTTCTCATTCCGTGCTGCGGGTGGTTCAACAGACTCAAGTGGTAAGAGACTATCAAATGCATCTAATTTCTCACTTGGGGATATTATTGACCTTGGTAACTCAATTCTTGGTGGTAACGGTACATTCCCGAATGGACCAGACGTACTTTCAGTTGCAGTCTCCGTTGTTGACACTGGTGGTATTGGTGCACAACAACCGTTTGTTGCATCGGGTCGAGTAACTTGGGCAGAATCTCAAGCATAATAAAAATAAAAAAAGAGAAATACTTGGGGGGTTTCGACCCCCCTTTTTTTGGCGATTTTTAAATATATAAATAGTAATGTAAAATAGGAGCATGTCCAATGGCAACAATTACAAACAGAACAGAATTCAAAGATTATTGTCTTAGAAAACTAGGTGCACCAGTAATTCAAATTAATGTTGCAGATGAACAAATTGAAGATAGAATTGATGATGCGTTTGAGTACTACAGAGATTATCATTATGATGCAGTTGAAAGTGTTTATTTAAAACATGAAATCACTGCAGATGATATTACTAATAGATGGATTCCTTTGAATGATGCAATCATTGGGGTAAAAAGAGTACTACCACTGTACAATAGTAGCAATGCATCAATGAACATGTTTGATGTGCGTTATCAAATGTTCTTAAATGACATTTATAATCTTTCTAGTACAGAAATGTTAACATATGAATTAACTCAGTCACATATTCAACTTGTAAATGACATGCTACAAGGACAAGTACAAATAAGATTTAACAGGCATCAAAATAGACTACATTTAGATATTGATTGGGCAGATGCACTTTCAGAAAGGGAATATATCATTGTAGAAGCAATGAGAGTATTAGACCCAGATGTATATACTGATGTATGGAACGATAGGTGGTTAAAAAGATATGCAACAGCACTCATCAAAAGACAGTGGGGGGAAAATCTTTCCAAGTATGAAGGCATTGCAATGCCTGGTGGAGTTACTTTCAATGGACAACGAATTATTGACGAAGCTTCTGAGGAGATCAGACAACTGGAAGAAGAAATGAGTTTGAATTACGAACTACCAGTAGACTTTATGATAGGATAATCCTATGGCGACGAACCAATACTTTAATACAACAACTGTCACAACAGAACAAAATCTTGTAGAAGATATGGTTATTGAATCCATCCAGATTCATGGACAGGATATGTATTATATCAAACGAGATTTAGTAGACGAAGATACTATTTTCAACGAAGATGCATTATCTGAATATAAAACTGCATGGCAGATAGAAATGTATATAGAGGATAGTGAAGGGTTTCAAGGCGAAGGTGATTTTCTTTCAAAGTTTGGTCTGGAAGTAAGAGATCAATTAAACTTGATGGTTTCTAAAAAGAGATTTGAAGAAGAAAAACCAGACTATCCAAAACCAAAAGAAGGCGATTTAATTTATTGGCCACTTGTAGATAAACTTTTTGAGATCAATTTCATAGAAGATGAAGCTGCATTCTATCAATTAGGTAAAATTTACGTATATAGACTACAGACAGAAATGTGGGAATATTCACACGAAACTGTTGATACTGGTATTGATGAAATTGATGATATTGAAGTTGCACAAATGTTTTCAGTTGAACTTACGATGGGTACAGGAACTGGGGATTATCAAGTTGGAGAGATGGTATATCAAGGTACAGACTTTGCAAATTCTAGTGCATCAGGACAAGTTCTTTCTTGGAACGAAGGAACTAAAGTGTTGAGAGTAAATAATCTAACAGGAGATTTCACAAGTAATGTAAATATTATAGGTGTAACATCTGGAGTTGCGTATTTACTTGGTGCAACACAAGAAGTTATTTATGTCGAAGATAAGACAGTAGACAATAACACATATACAGAAACTGCAAAGGCAGATGATATTATTGATTTCTCTATATCAAATCCATTTAGTGAGGGTTATTAATGTTAGGAAAAGTCCCACAGTACAGAAGTACAATAAGAAATTATGTAATTGCGTTTGGGGAAATCTTCAATGATATTACAGTTGAGCGCAAAGATAGTCAGGGAAATACTGAAAAATTCATTAAAGTCCCACTTGCATATGGTCCAACTCAAAAGTTTTTATCTAGATTAAATATCTATAACAAAGAGGCAGAAGTTGCAATTGTATTACCAAGAATGTCTTTCGAAATCTCTGGAATTACATATGATCCTTCGAGAAAAAGAAATAAGTTAACTGGTGTGAAAAAATTATCTGACGATCCTAATAAGCAAGATTTTATTTACAACCCAGTTCCATATGATATTGATTTCACTCTTTCTATTATGGTAAAGAATGCAGAAGATGGTACTCAAATCTTAGAACAGATATTACCATTCTTTACACCATCTTTTAACATACCTATTAAAGAAGTCAAAGAATTTGATATTGTAAATGATACCCCGCTGACATTAACAGGAGTGGACTTACAAGATGACTATGAGGGCGATTATCTGACAAGAAGAGCTCTCATTTGGACGTTATCATTCACACTAAAAGGAAATATTTGGGGATCTACAGACCCGAAAGATGTTATTCGTACTGCATTTACGAATATTGCAGAGTTACCAGTGAATGAGTCAACAGAAATATCTACAACAACAGTTCCAGACGATTTTGGATTTGGTGTAGATTTAGATTAATTTGGAGTTTATTATGGGTGATAAAAATATAGATGATAAGTTAAATCAAACTTTAGATGTGCAACCAGTAAAAGTTCATGAAGTTACCGAAGTTCACGAAGGCGATTTAGAGTATGTTGACATATCTAAAGAACGTGAAACTGATATACAAGATGATTATGATTTTCGCAGAGAAACCTTGTATCAACTAATAGGTACAGGAAAAGACGCAATGGATAATTTATTGCAACTGGCAAAAGAATCAGATCATCCAAGAGCGTATGAAGTATTTGGACAACTACTAAGATCAAATGCAGATCTAGTAAAAGAACTGACACAATTACAAATTGAGATGAATAAAATTGAAAATGAAAAAGACGGAAAAGGACCTAATAAAGTAGTTAATAACAATTCAGTATTTGTTGGAAATACAAATGAGTTACTGGAAATGTTAAAAGGTAAAAATAGAGAATGAGTCAGTTTTATAACAACAATCCAAATCTGAAAGCTTCTGGTATTCAGATTGAATGGACAGAAGAGCAGGCAAAAGAATATGTTAAGTGTATGGAAGATCCTGTATACTTTATCAAAACATATGTAAAAATTGTCAACTTGGATGTTGGATTGGTAAACTTTAATCTATATCCATTTCAAGAAAAAATGGTAAGAAACTTTTACGACAATCGTTTTACTATTTGTAAAATTGGTAGACAGTCTGGTAAATCAATTACTTGTATTGCATTTTTCTTACATTATATTCTATTTAACAAAGATGTTTCTGTTGCACTACTTGCAAACAAACTTGCAACTGCAAGGGAATTGCTTGGTAGATTGCAAATGGCATATGAACATTTACCAAGTTGGTTACAACAAGGTGTTGTCACATGGAATAAAGGTAATATTGAATTAGAAAATGGCGCAAAGGTTATGGCAGCTGCGACTTCATCAAGTGCAATTCGTGGTGGTTCATTTAACGTATTGTTTCTTGACGAATTTGCATTCGTACCAAACGAACTTGCTGAAGAATTCTTTAACTCTGTTTATCCAACCATTTCATCTGGTCAATCTACAAAAGTCATTATTGTTTCTACCCCACAAGGTATGAATCACTTTTATAAAATTTGGAAAGATGCAGAAGAAGGTAGAAACACATATATTCCAATCGAAGTCCATTGGTCTGAAGTACCAGGCAGGGATGAAAAGTGGAAAGAACAAACAATTAAAAACACAAGTGAACAACAATTTAAACAGGAATTTGATACTGAATTTTTGGGTTCTACCAACACACTTATTAATACTGCAAAGTTAAAATCTTTAGTATATGCAAATCCTATAAAAAAATATGATGGTGTTAAGATGTATGAGGCACCTATAGAAAATAATATGTATTTTATGACAGTAGATGTTGCTAGGGGTCGTGGTGGAGATTATTCTGCGTTCTCAGTATTTGATGCAACAGAAATGCCATTTAAACAAGTTGCAACTTTTAGAAATAACGAAATTCCACCAATGGTTTTTCCAACAATTATTAAAAACTTTGCAGAACTATATAATGAAGCATACATTCTTGTTGAAATAAATGATGTTGGCCAACAAGTAAGTGACATATTATATCATGACTTCGAATATGAAAATATGATTACTGTACAAAGTGACCCAAGAAAGGGACAAAATATTAGTTCAGGATTTGGAAAGGCCTTTACAATTGGAATTAGAACAACAAAGGCAACTAAAAAAACAGGATGTTTTAATCTAAAAAGTCTTATAGAAGAAGATAAACTAATAGTAAATGATTTTGAAACAATCAACGAATTAACATCCTTTGTCTCTAAAGGAGTAAAGTTTGAGGCAGAGGCAGATAAAACAGACGATTTGGTTGATACTTTAATTTTGTTTTCATGGATGACTACGGAAACATACTTTAAAGATTTATGTAATACAGATACAAGAAAAGAAATATACGACGAAAGATTGCGATTAATAGAAGAAAACATGTTACCATTTGGGTTTGTGCACTCTGGTGCGGAAATCGAAACTTTTGTGGATGAAGATGGCGATAGATGGTTTGCTGAATAATTCATTAAATCACGATTTTTATAAATAAATTATGAAACATACAAAAAGAGTTAAATTATTAAACGTAAACTAAACTTAATATAGAGGAGATGAAAAATGCCATTCCAAGTAAGTCCAGGCGTTAATGTTTCAGAAATTGATCTCACTACTTCAACTCCAGCAGTTGCAACTTCAATTGGTGCACTTGTTGGTAGGTTCTCATGGGGCCCAGTTGGGGAGATTGTGAATATCAGCACAGAAACAGAATTAGTAAAATATTTCGGTAAACCGACTGCAGAAAACTATAAGTCTTGGTTTACTGCAGCTAACTTCCTTGCATATGCGAATACTCTAAGAGTTTCTAGAGTTATTGGTGATGGTGCATTGAATGCTGTTGCGGGAGTTGCAGATTCTACTACACCAGTTGATGCAGAAGAAGTTTTTGCAGGTCTAGCAGCTGCAACAGATAACCTAGTAGGTGTTGGTGCGGAAACCATCAACCTAACAGGTGATGGTACAACAACAGACTTTACAGTTACTGACCCAGCGGGTAGAGATGTAACAGTATCTGTTGATGGTGTAGCTTTAACACCAGACGTACAATTTACAATCGTTGGTACAACACTATCCTTTGCTGGTGGTACAAGTCCTTTCGGTGCTCCTGCTGATCAAGATGCAATTGTTGTTGCAATTGCAGGACAGACAGTTTTCACATTATCACGTGAAACATTTGGTGCTACACCAACAGTAACTGTGGGTGGAGTTGCGGAAACTGATTTCGCAGTTGCGGGTACAACATTAACATTTACTAATGCCCCTGCAGATGCTGCAGCGATTGTAGTAACAATTCCTGCACGTACAGTATTTACTGTTGCAGAAACAATTGACCCAACAGACACAGTAGAAGTACTAGTTGATGGAAATGCATTAACAGTAACAACAGATTATTCTGTAAGTGGACAAGATGTAACATTTGTATCTGCTCCTGCAGATGCAGCAGTCGTAACAATTCGTGTTTTAGGTGCTGCAACAGTATCTTTCACATATACACCAGTCCTAATTAAATCTGAAGATGATATTGCAATGGACAGTGGACAAGGTGATGGTGCAATCTTTGCTGCACGTTGTGCGGGTGTTGATGGTAATGCACTAAAAACATATATGGTTGATGCGGGTACATTCTCAGAATTACCATCGAACCTACGTGGACTATTCAATACTGCACCAACAGCTGGTGAATTACATGTACTTGTTGTTCGTAGAAATGCAGACACAACAGAAACTGTACTAGAACGTTTTGAGTACCTATCTAAAGCATCTAACGGACGCTCTGAAGATGGTAAGAATATGTACTATGCAGATGTTATTAATCAAAATTCTGAATATGTTTGGGTTCTAAACCACCCAGATGATGGTACAGATTGGGGTACAGAAACTGGTCTAGATAAGGCACTTTCTGACTTTAATGCACTAACAGAAATGGAAGCTCAAACATTTGGTGGTGGTAATGGTGGTTCGATCCCAACCGCTGCAGATGTAATTAACGCATACGATCTATTCTCTGACCCAGAAGCAGTTGATGTTTCTCTAGTAATGGCTGGTGAATGGGCAGATATGACAAACGGTCACACAGTAATTCAACATATTATTCAGAATATCTGTGAAGAACGTAAAGATTGTGTTGCACTAATCTCTCCAAGAATGGTAGACGTTAAATCTGGTGATGCCGCAAACTTGATTGCATTCTTCAATGACACAGTTGGTACATTCTCTAACTATGCATTTGTCGACTCAAACTTCAAGTATCAATATGACAAGTACAATGATACATATCGTTGGGTACCATTTAATGGTGACATTGCAGGACTAATGGCACGTACAGATTCAGAAAGAGACACATGGTTCTCTCCAGCTGGATTTAACCGTGGTGTTATTAAGAATGTTGTTAAGGTACTATGGAATCAAAACAAACTGGATAGAGATGATCTATATAAAGCATCTATTAACCCAGTTCTTACATTCCCAGGCCAAGGTACAATCTTGTACGGTGATAAGACATTCACAAATAAACCATCTGCATTTGACAGAATCAATGTACGTAGATTGTTTATTGTCCTTGAGAAGTCCATTGCGACTGCATCCAAGTACACACTATTTGAATTTAATGACGAATTCACAAGAGCACAGTTCTTATCCTTGGTAGAACCTTTCCTAAGAGATGTGAAAGGTAGAAGAGGTATCTATGACTTCTTAGTAGTTTGTGACGAAACAAACAATACTGCTGAAGTTATTGACAGAAATGAATTTGTTGGAGATATCTATATCAAACCAGCACGCTCTATCAACTTTATTCAACTTAACTTTGTCGCAGTTAGAACTGGGGTAAGTTTTGAAGAAGTTGTTGGTTCAGTTTAATAAATTATTATAAATAAAAGTAAATCAAAGTCAAGGAGAACAAAAAATGGCATTCGATATCTCTGCATTCAAGTCCAACTTAACTGCTGGTGGTGCAAGACCGAATCTATTTGAGGCAGTCGTAAATAACCCAGTTAATGCGTCTGCCGATGCATCATTTAGATTTGTTTGTCGTGCAGCACAGTTGCCTGGTTCTACTATTCCTGCAATTGACGTACCATACTTTGGACGCCAAGTAAGAATTGCAGGCAATAGAACATTTGAACCATGGACTGTTACAATCATTAATGACGAAAACTTTTCTGTCAGAAATACATTGGAACAGTGGATGGCAGCAATTAATAGTCACGAAGCAAATATTCAAACACAAGCACAAGGAACTTACAAGTCTGACTCGCAAGTTGTACACTATGGTAAAGACGGTTCTGCAATTGCAACATATAAATTCTACGGTTTATTCCCAACAGAATTAGGTGCAATCGAACTATCATGGGACGCAAACGACCAGATTGAAGAATATACAGTTACTTTCGCATATGATTACTGGAATCATGAAGGCGTAACTGCATAAATAGTTCTGTAAAGTGTGAGGTGAAATATTCATGGCTGTTAAATTATTTGGTTTCGAGATAAAGACCCCAGCAGAACAGAAAAGAGAACTTAAATCTTTTGTCCCAAAAGACAATCTACAAGATGATGGTTCTCTTACTGTTCAGTCTGGGTTGTATGGTACTTACCTAAATCTAGAAAATACTGCAAAATCAGATGCGGAATTGATTGATAGATATAGAGATATGTCTATTCATCCAGAAGTTGATTCCGCAATTGATGACATTGTTGCAGAAAGTATTATCAACGATTCAGATGCATATCCAATTAAAGTGGATACAAAGAACGTTGACCAATCCCAATCCGTAAAAAATAAAATCGAAGAAGAATTTAAATCACTACTTAGACTGTTAAAGTTTAAGGAGAATGGTTATGATATCTTTAAAAGTTGGTATGTTGATGGTAGACTATATTACCATATCATTATTGATGATAGTAAACCAAAAGAAGGTATTAAAGAATTACGTAGAGTCGACCCACGTAAAATCAAAAGAGTAAAAGAGGTTGAGAAAAAAGATAAGAAAATTGGAAATAATGAAGGTGTCTCTTTAGTTTCCAATACAAGAGAATATTATATCTTTAACGATAAGGGTATTGTATCAGGAGATCAGGCTTCTGGTATTCCTATTACAGTTGATTCTATCACTTATGTCCCATCTGGTTTAAGAGATTCAAAAAGAAATCATATCATTGGACATTTACATAAGGCAATAAAACCACTTAATCAATTAAGACTTGTTGAAGATTCTGTTGTAATTTATCGTTGGACACGTGCACCAGAACGTAGAGTTTTCTATATTGATGTAGGTAATCTACCAAAGGCAAAGGCAGAACAATATCTTTCTGATATTATGTCCAAATATAAAAATAAAATCGTATATGATGGTGCATCTGGTGAAGTAAGAGATGATAGAAAACATTTATCTATGTTGGAAGATTTTTGGTTTCCACGTAGAGAAGGTGGTAGAGGTACAGAAATTGAAACTCTGCCTGGCGGTTCAAACTTGGGTGAAATGGATGATGTTTTGTATTTTCAAAAGAAATTATACAAAGCACTAAATGTACCTATCTCTAGATTAGAACCAGAAAATTCTATTCAACTTGGTAGAGCAACTGAAATTTCAAGAGATGAGTATAAATTCAATAGATTTATTGTAAGACTTAGAAATTCTTTCAGTCAGTTATTTATGGATCTACTAAAGAAACAACTTATCTTGAAAGGTATTATTGCACCAGATGAGTGGGATGATATTTCAGAAGATTTAATTTTAGATTACACACAAGATTCTTACTATACAGATATTAAAACTACCGAAATGTTAAGAGATAAGATAACATTAATCGGTGAAATGGAAGGTATTATTGGTAAGTATTACTCAGAAGAATGGGTAAAGAGAAATATTCTAAAAATGAATGATGAAGAAATCCGTGAAATGGACAAACAGATTAGTAAAGAAGCCGAAACTGCAGAACCAGAAGAACCAGAAGATGGTGAAAATGATGGTGCAGAAGATGATGGTGGATTTAATTTTTAAGGAGTAAATTATGAGTGATGATAACGAAAATATAAATACTAATGTAAACACTGAAATTGTAGATAATATTGTACTAGGTAATGTGTCTATTGCAAAGGATGATATTACTAGTGTTTTAACACAAAAAATGACTGACGTTGTGTCAGACTATAAAAAAGAATATGCTGCAACTATCTTTAAGGATGTAGAACCAGAAGTAGTTGAATATGAATTTGATAACGAAACTGACATCGACAATGAATTCGATGCAGAATTAGGAACAGAGGAACAGTAAGATGGTTAAATCTTTCATGGAACATTTAGATGAAGATCTAGATGAGGCAATTAAAAGAAAAGTTGTAATCCGTGGCGGGAAGCGTAAAATTAAATACGTTTCTGATCGTCCTGGCTATACTGTGAAAGATAAAAGAGAAATCAAAATCGGCGCTGGCGATGCAATTAAAATGAGTATTCGTAATAAAAAGTCTGCCAGAAAACGTGCGGGTAAGGTTGCAATTTCAAATACTAAAAGAGCAAGATCAAACGTAAAGAGGACAGGACTATGAAACTCATTACCGAAGTTATCGAAGATATCAATATCGTCGAAGAAAAAGAAGGCAGTAAAGGCCTTTATATCGAAGGTGTATTCTTACAGTCAAATGTTAAAAACAGAAATGGTAGAGTATACCCAACAGAAGTCTTACAAAAAGAAGTTAAAAGATATACTGAAAGTTATATCTCTAAAAACCGTGCATTCGGTGAACTAGGTCATCCAGATGGTCCTACCATCAATCTAGAACGTGTATCTCACATGATTAAAGATTTACGTTTGGACGGTGACAACTTTGTAGGTAAGGCAAAGATTATGACAGAGACACCATATGGTGCGATTGTTAAAAACCTAATCAAAGAAGGTGCACAATTAGGTGTTTCTTCAAGAGGTATGGGTAGTGTAAAACAATCGGGTGGTGCAAATGTTGTACAATCTGATTTCTATCTTGCTACTGCAGCTGATATTGTTGCGGATCCATCTGCACCAGACGCCTTTGTTAATGGTATCATGGAAGGTAAAGAATGGGTATGGGAAAATGGCATTATCAAAGAAGCGACTATCGACTCCTATGCAAAGGAATTGAAAGAAGCGAAATCAAAACAACTTGAAGAAGTAAAGATTAATCTTTTCAAAAATTTCTTGTCAAGTTTATAAAAATTATAAATAAATATGATTATATCAATTGTAAGATAGTAATTTATTATTAAAACCTAATAGGAGACCTAAAATGGCAGATAAAGAACTAGAAATTCAAGAGACAGAAATGGTTGATGAATCTGTTGTTGAAGAAGCCCAAGTTGAAGAGGCAATCGTAGAGACAACTGATGAAGCAGTCGTTGAAGAAACTGTAGAGGAAACTCCAGCGGAAGTCGCAGAAATCGAAGAAGCAAAGTCTACTAAATCCGAAGAAGAGGAAGAAGACGATGATGACGATGATGAGGATGACGATGATGACGAAGAAAAAGAAGTCAATGCATCTTACTCCAAGAAAGAAGGCTGGAAAAAAGGCAAAAAAATGACCAAAGAGGATATTGATGTTACAGAACATATGGACGCAATGTTGTCTGGTCAGGATTTGACTGAAGAATTCAAGGAAAAGGCACAGACTATCTTTGAAGCAGCAGTCCTAGAAAAAGTCAACGAAGAAGTTGAAAATCTAGAAAACCAATACGCAGAAACTTTAGAAGAAAACCTTGTAGAAATCAGACAAGAAATTTCTGAAAAAGTTGATGAGTATCTAACTTATGTCGCAAAAGAATGGTTAGAAGAAAACAAACTATCTGTTGAAAACAAACTAAGACTTGAAATCATGGAAAACTTTATTTCTGGTCTAAAAGGTGTATTCACAGAAAATTATATTGACGTTCCAGAAGAGAAAGTTGACCTATATCAACAGTCTCTAGAAGAACTAGAAGAAACTCAAACTAAGTTGAACGCAGAGATTGAGAAAAATGTTAAACTATCTAAAGAATTAACAGAAGCTGCAAAGGACAAAATTTTGTCTGATGTATCTGAATCTCTAACACTTTCTCAGAAAGAGAAAATCCGTTCACTAAGTGAAGGTGTCGAGTTTGTTTCTGAAGAAGATTTTGCATCTAAACTAAATGTCATCAAGGAAAACTATTTCCCTGCAGACACAGAAGTTAAGAGTGAAATCCTTGACGAAAGTGAAACAGAAACTGCTGTCGAAGATTCTCCTGTTGTAATTCAAGAGGAAGCTTCCAAACAAACAAGTAATTCAGCGATGGATTTGTATGCACAAACACTATCTAGATTTACTAAAAAATAAAAATTTATAAATAAATATGAAGTTAAACTAACTGATAAACTAAACTGAAAGTAAACTTAAAAGGAGACTAAGATGTATACAGAAATGCATTTGTCAGATCAACTACAGGAGAAGTGGAAGCCAGTTCTTGAGCACCCAGATCTTCCAGAGATCAAAGACTCGTACAAGAAAGCGGTTACTGCAATCCTACTTGAAAACCAAGAAAAAGCAGCACGTGAAGAACATGCAATGCTTAACGAAGTAAACGTTGTGGGTGCAGGAATGTCCCCAACAGCGGGTGAAGGTGAAATCAAAGGTATGGACCCAGTCCTAATCTCTTTGGTACGCCGTGCAATGCCAAACCTAATGGCTTATGACGTACTAGGTGTTCAACCTATGTCTGGACCAACTGGTTTGATTTTCGCAATGCGTTCACGCTACGACAACCAGACAGGTACTGAAGCATTCTTCGGTGAAGCAGATACTGCACACTCTGGTACTGGTTCACACGCAGACACAGACCCATTCGCAGGTGCGGTTATCGACACAACTGCTAACGCACTAGACGAAACTGGTGGTACAATGTCTTCGGGTGCAGGTGGTACAACTGCAAACCTAGAAACACTAGGTAATGGACAAGCTAACGCAATGGGTACTAACGGTCATTTCAACCAAATGGCATTCTCAATCGAACGTGTAACAGTTACTGCAAAATCACGTGCGTTGAAAGCAGAGTACACAATGGAACTTGCACAAGACCTAAAAGCGGTACATGGTCTAGACGCAGAGTCTGAACTGTCTAACATTCTTTCTACAGAAATCATGACAGAGATCAACCGTGAAGTTATCCGTACAGTATATCAATCTGCTGTACTAGGTGCACAAAACCAAACAAACGCTGGTGTATTTGACCTTGCTGCAGACGCTGACGGTCGTTGGAGTGTTGAGAAGTTTAAAGGACTTCTATTCCAAATCGAACGTGAAGCAAACGCAATCGCAAAAGCAACACGCCGTGGTAAAGGTAACATGCTAATCTGTTCATCTGACGTTGCATCTGCTCTTGCAATGGCTGGTGTACTAGATTACAACCCTGCACTACAAAACAACATCACTGCAGACGACACAGGACAAACATTTGCTGGTGTCCTAAATGGTAAAATGAGAGTATACATTGACCCATATTTCGATGCTGCAGGTCAGTATGAAGTTGCATGTGTTGGTTACAAAGGTACTTCGCCATATGACGCAGGTCTATTCTACTGCCCATACGTACCACTACAGATGGTTCGTGCAGTTGGTGAGAATACATTCCAACCAAAAATCGGGTTTAAAACACGCTACGGTATCGTTGCAAACCCATTCGCAGAAGGTACAACTGCAGGTCTAGGTGCAGTAAATGCACGTACAAACCAGTACTACCGTATCTTCCGTGTAGACAACCTAATGTCTTAATAATAACTATAATATAGACATTAATTATTAGGGGGGTTTCGACCCCCCTTTTTTTGGCGTATAAATATATAATGAAAGGAAATAACATGTTTAGTATTATTATGAAAAAAATTCCAGAGTTTTGTTTAAGTCACTGGTTGATAAGAATTCCACTCATAATTGTATTTTTACAGGCAGGATTGGCAAAGTGGCCATTCACTGTAGATGATGCAGTTGCTATGGAACTACCACCCATTGTTTGGTTGTATGTTGTATTGGGTGAAATTGGTGCAGGAGTTGGTTTACTGGTAGGTGGACTACTTGGATTAAAACTATGGGACAATTTTATTAGAGATTTTGGAGATATGATTACACGTTTTAGTGGTATTGTTGTTTGCAGTATTATGACAGGTGTAATTTGGATGAGTCAACCAGATAGTTTTATGGACGTTATCTTATATGACAATTTTCATGTAATGCTATGGGTTGGTGGATTATTCTTTGCACTTAGAGGAAATAGAACATAATGTTAAGTAATACAGATAATTTTAACAGATTTAATCAACACAGTTTTACTCTTGCAATTCCTAAGTTGCCGTCTATTACAGATTACGCACAGGCATGTAGTATTCCTGGCTTGACATTGGGAGAGGCAATTACAGGTACTCCTTTTGTTGACAGAAAAGAACCAGGCGATAAAATTATCTTCTCAGTTATGTCAGTAACTGCGGTTGTTGATGAAGATTTGAAATTGTGGAAAGAATGTTTCAACTGGATTAGTGCATTGGGGTTTCCAGAGAGTTATAGTCAGTATGGTAGACTCGCAGCGGACACACCAAGATTATCAGGTGATGATGCATTTTCAGATGGTGTACTTACAATATATAATAATCAACAGTCTCCAACACTAAGAATCAAGTTACATGACATGTTTCCAATTGCACTTGGAGATATTCCACTCGCAACTAATGACAGTTCTGACGAATCCACTAGTTTAGTTATTGATTTGCAGTATAGAAGTTATGAGATTGAGGAGATATAAATAATACGTGGAGATTAGATTATGTCAGATAAATTAATGAAATTGATGGAAGAATCCAAAGATGATGTTAAAATTGATTTTCTTTCACTAGAAAATGAAATGAATAGAACCCCAAATTTAATGTCTAAGTGGTTAACATACCACGAAATTCAAAGATCAAAACTTACCATCTTAGAAGCCGAACATAAAAAACTTGTTGCATTAAAGACAAAATACCTTATGGGTAAAATGGATGATGCGCAACGAGAAAGACTTGGATGGCCATTAGAGGGCACGAAAGTTCTAAAGGCGGATTTAGGAATGTGGTTGGATAGTGATGATGAAGTTATTCAATCAAAACAAAAATTTGAATTACAAATTCAGATAGTAAATTACATCACAAAAGTAATAGATCAAATATCAGAAAAAAAGTGGACAATCAAGAATTACATTGATTGGAAAAAGTGGACAGAAGGTGGATAATGGAAACCACTGTTAGTGTTACTAGATTAAATGAGGTATACGCAGAAGTTGACTCAAATGAATTCTTTGCATTAAAAGAATTAGTTGAGTACTTTTGTTTCAAAGTGCCTGGCGCAGAATTTATGCCTTCATACAAGAATAAATTTTGGGATGGTAGAATTCGTCTACTTAATCCAAACACAAGAAAAATTTATCTTGGACTAGTACCTCTTATTAAAGATTTTTGTTTAAAAAATCATTACCATTTTGAAGAATTAAATCCAAGAGAGAAAACACCTATCCAAGAACAAGAATTAAATGCTCTTGCGAAATTAATTGATCCTCATAGTCAAGGTAAAAAAATTGATTATAGAGACTATCAGTTGGATGCAATAAAACATGCAATTGATAATGAAAGAGCCCTACTACTTTCACCAACTGCATCTGGTAAATCTTTAATTATATATTCTCTTGTAAGATTTTACAACATGCATCCTAATGTAAAGGGTAAAAAGATATTAATCATTGTACCTACAACATCACTTGTATCTCAGATGTATGGAGACTTCAAAGATTATGGTTGGGATGTTGAAAAGTACTGTCATAAAATATTTGCAGGAGAAAGTAAACATACAGATAAAAAAGTAGTTATCTCAACATGGCAGTCAATCTATAAAATGGGGAGAGACTATTTTCAACAGTTTGGTGTGATTATTGGAGATGAATGTCACTTATTTAAGGCAAATTCTCTTAACAACATCATGGAAAAAATGGTAGACTGTAGATACAGGATTGGTACAACTGGTACACTTGATGGTACTAAAACCCATAAGTTGGTATTGACTGGTTTGTTTGGAGATGTTAAACAGGTCACTTCGACTAAAACACTCATTGATAATAAGACACTTGCAGATTTCAGAATTAATGCACTAGTGTTAAAGTATTCTGATTCGGATAGAAAAGAAAATAAATGGTTCAACGAAAAGAAAGGCCGTAAGTACAAAGAAGAAATGGACTGGTTAGTACAAAACCCTATGAGAAACGGATTCATCGTAAACCTTACTCTTGGTATGTCTGGTAATACCCTTTTGTTGTTTAACTATGTTAAGTTACACGGCAAACCTTTATATAAAGTAATTCAAAAGAAAATATCTCAGAGTGTTGACCCCGATAGACCAGTTTTCTTTGTTTCTGGTGAAGTAAATGCAGAGTTAAGAGAACAAGTAAGAGAAATTACTGAAAAATCAACCAATGCAATTATTGTTGCATCTTATGGTACATTCTCTACTGGGGTAAATATTAGAAACTTGCATAACGTAATTTTTGCACACCCAACAAAGAGTAGAATTAGAAATCTACAATCTATTGGTAGAGCTCTACGTAAAGGTGGTAATAAACAACAGGCTGTTTTGTATGACATTGCAGATGATTTGAGATACAATACATTTTTGAATTTCTCTATCAGACACTTTTATGAACGTATAAATATATACAACGAGGAAAAATTTGATTTTCAAGTAAGTGATATTAAAATGTATAAGGATGAAGAATGACTCAAGAACAAAGTGTCTACAAAGTTATAAAATTCACAAATGGAGAAGATGTTATCTCTGAAGTTTGGGGCCTTGATGACACTAGTAATGATGTTATCTTTTTAGGAGACCCTTACATAGTCAAAGTTTTCCCTATGCAGTCAACCAATCAAACATCTCAGACTATTGCTCTAACAAAATGGAATCCATATACTAGTGATGAGAGAATTCCTGTTAGTATGAGATATGTAATGTCTGTTGCAAATGTTAAGTCCGATCTTTTAAATTATTATATAAATGTGTCCGAACAGATGCGTTCAGATGATGAAGAATTTATTGATGAAGTAGTTGAAGATGACGAACCCCTTCCACAAGAGGAAGAAGAATTAACTAAAGAATATCTAATGGATATTTTAATGAGTAAGAAAAGTATACTTCATTAATACTATAGAAGATACAAATATCCTTATCATCAGTGGTCACCGACCACTATACACACTGTCAACACTTTTGTCAATATATTTTTCAAATTATTTTTCTATTGACAACAAAAACTTTTTTTGGTATAGTATTAACAATGTACGAGGCGAATTATGAAAAAGAAAAAACAACATTATGTTGATAACAAGAAACTCTTAGCAGAGATGACAGTCTTTAAGGCTGCAGTAGATGAGAGTAAGGCAAATGGTACTGAAAGACCACGTGTCCCACCATATATTGGTGAGAGTATCATGAAAATTGCAGAACACTTATCTTATAGACCAAATTTTATCAACTACACTTACAAAGAAGATATGATTTGTGATGGTATTGAAAACTGTTTGTTATACATAGACAATTTTGATCCATCCAAAAGTAAAAATCCATTTGCGTATTTTACTCAGATTATTTACTATGCATTCATTCGTAGAATTCAGAAAGAAAAGAAACAAATGTATGTCAAGTATAAATCATTAGAGAATACTGATTTGGTAGACGAGATTATGCAAACAAGTGACGGAAACCCTATGAAAAATAGTTACTTAGATTTTATACAAAGTAATATGGGAGAATTCCTAGAAGACTTTGAACAATCACAAAGAAATAAGAAAAAGAAACGTGGAAGAAAGCCGAAGAACGAAACTGTAAACGAGGAATAACTTATGAAAGTTGCACTTATTACAGACACCCATTTCGGCGCACGTGGTGATTCTGTTTTATTTTATGATTATATGATGGAATTCTATAATAATATATTTTTTCCATATCTAGAAGAAAATAATATCAGTACTGTCATCCATTTGGGTGATGTTGTTGATCGTAGAAAATTTATCAACTTTAATATTCTCCATAGATTTAAAAGAGAATTTATTGGTAGATTACAAGATATGAAAATTGATACACATATTATTGTAGGAAATCATGATACGTATTATAAAAATACAAACAATATTAATGCAATGAATGAGTTGATTGATTTCTGTCATCCCAATTCACCAAAAGTATATTGGGAACCAAAAACTATTAAGGTGGATGGTACTGAAATCTTTATGCTACCTTGGATTAATTCTGGTAATTATCAAGACAGTTTATCGTCCATAAAGAAAACTAAGGCAAGATTTTGCATGGGTCATTTAGAGTTGGCTGGTTTTGAAATGATGCGTGGTATGAAATGCGAAGATGGAATGGATATGAAATTATTTTCAAAGTTTCAATCCGTTTTTACTGGACACTTTCATCATAAGTCAACATACAAAAATATTACTTATCTTGGTAGTCCATACGAAACAACATGGGTAGACTACAAAGACCCACGTGGGTTTCATATTTTTGATACCGATACTGGAGAGATTGAATTCGTCCAAAATCCATATCATATGTTTAATAAAATTTGGTACAATGATAAGAGTAAACCAGATCAAGATTTCAGTCAATACAAAGGTAAGTATGTTAAGGTTATTGTAGAAGAAAAATCAAATCCATATAATTTTGACATGTTTATTGATAATTTGTATAAATCAGAAGTTGCAGACTTAGGTATTGTTGAAGAAGAAATTGATTTTGATAGTGATGATGTGAATGCAGATGATGCTGCAGAAGATACCATTGCACTATTGACAAAATATATTGATAATTATGAATTAGATGTTGACAAAACTAAATTAAAAGGTATAATGCAAGAACTGTATCAAACAGCATTACGAGGTGACTAGTTGTTATTTTATGATTTTGAATCATTCATGCAAGATTGTTTTGGTGATTATGTAAAACCAGATTACGAAGATTGGAGAGATAATACTGTACTTTCCTATAACGCAGGGCATGTAACCTTGCGTGATTTCGTGGGCAAGCTTGAAGATGGTGATTTTAGAAAGAGAGATTTTGATAATTGGACAAAAACTCTTTACACTGCATATATTGATAATTTTGAATATATGATGAAACAATGGTTTCAGGCACATGCGTCTGTAACTGATCCAAATACTTTTATGAGATATAATGTAGACCCAGAAAGAAAGTCTATTGATGACGGATTTATCATTGACGGTAGAAAGAATATTACATCTGGTAGAATTCTGCGGAATATTTCGTATAAAGGTATTTACAAAGAAACTGGAAAAATAAATTCTAATGAAAAAGATACTATGTTAGGTATCTTTGAGAACTTAATTAACAAGAGGGTATCTGTGTCTGCTATGGTGACGCCTAAGGTGTCTGAATTCCTTGCCAACGGACAATACGATAGTCTATTTGCGATGCTACGTGGCACATCTAATCGTGCGTCTGTGTTTAATCCATACACCTATTCTTGGATATTACAGAATGTTTTTCCAAACAAGAAGAAATTACTTTCACCAGTAATGAGTTGGTGTACTCCTGTAATCGGTTTTGCAAATTCAACATATGATGAAATGGTTGCGATTGATGTAATTCCAGAAGTTGTAAATAAGGCAGAACAACTACATGAGTTTAGTGAAAATTTGCGAAATCCATTTTTTGGAGATGACTCTAAGACTGCAAAGTTTTATTGTTGTCCTTCTGAAAAACTAGATGAAAGACACAATTTTAGTGAAAATTATAAAGAACATTTTGACTTGGTGTTTTTCTCTCCACCATATTATAACCTTGAAGTTTATACTGGTGGAGAACAGTCACACGAAACATGGAAAACATATGATGAGTGGCTAGAAGGATATTGGAAACCGACAGTAGAGATGTGTTTCAAATGTCTTAAAAAGGGAGCAACATTTAGTTTCGTTATTGTTGAGGATTACAGTGAGTTGAATAAACGCCGTATTCCAATCAGTGATGATATGGTAAGAGTTGCATCTGAATTTTTCGAATATGACAAGAAAGTGCATATCGCATGGGGTGGTTTTAGTGCTGCAAAACAATCCAATGAAAAAAGAAAAAATCTTTTAGAAAACGTGCATATAATGCAAAAGGTATAATATGATTGAATTTCAAAAAATTAGATGGAAAAATTTCCTATCTACAGGAAACAACTTCACAGAGGTACAGTTAAATAGATCTTCTAGTACTCTCATTCTTGGTACTAATGGCGCAGGCAAATCTACCATTCTTGATGCACTCACATTTGGACTATTCGGTAAACCTTTCAGAAAAATAAATAAACCACAACTCGTTAATTCTATTAACGAAAAAGATTGTTTAATCGAAATTGAGTTTAAGATTGGTAATAAAGAATATCTTGTCCGCCGTGGAATCAAACCAAATAAGTTTGAAGTTTTCATTGATGGAGACATGGTGGATCAGGATTCTAAAGTAAAAGATTATCAACGTTATCTCGAAGAAAATATACTAAAATTGAATTACAAGTCATTTACTCAAACTGTTATTTTGGGTAGTGCAACTTTTGTTCCATTTATGCAATTGAATGCAAATGATCGTAGAGATATTATCGAAGATTTGTTGGACATTAAAATTTTTACGACAATGAATGATATCTTGAAAATTAAACAATCAGAATTAAAAGATAGTCTGTATGATATTGATAAACACCGTGAATTGTTAGATCAAAAAATTGATATGCAAGAAAGATATATTGAAGATGCGAAAACTAACAAAACAAAGGCTATTGAATTAAACCAGAAAAAGATTGAAGAAAAACAAATTCAAATTGATAATTATTTGGACAATGTAACAGATTTAAACTCTAAGATTGTTGACTTGACTACACTCATTTCAGACGAAGATAAAGTCAGAAAAAAACAATCTAAGTTAGATAGTCTTGAAAGTCAATTGATGAATAGTAATAAAAAAAACAAAAAAGATATTACTTGGTTTGAAGAAATTGATTCTTGTCCAACTTGTAAACAGGGTATTGATGATGGTCATAGACATTCTATGATTGAAGATAAAAAGAATAAAGTAGTTGAAATTGAGACTGCAATATCACAATTGACAGAACAATTTAAACAAGTCAATAACAGAATGAACGAAATTGCAGAAGTGCGTGAACAATTGCATCAAGTTAATTCTGAAATTATGGAAAAAAATACTGAAATGAGACTTTTAAAAGGAAACATTTCAGAATTACAAAATGAACTTAATGAATTAGAAAATAGTGATTCGTCTGCGAATGAATTGAAAAAGGAATTGAAAATATTTAAAAATCAAATGGCAGGATTTGATGATGAGAAAAAAGAATTAGTAACTCGTAGAGAGTATTATAATGTATCATCTATGTTATTAAAAGATACTGGGGTTAAAACATCTATAATTAAATATTATCTACCAAAAATGAATAAGTTAATTAACAAATATTTACAAGAAATGGATTTTTATGTTAACTTTACTATGGATGAAAAGTTTAGTGAAAATATTAAATCACGTGGTAGAGAAAATTTTTCATATTCATCATTCTCTGAAGGTGAGAAAATGCGGATTGATCTTGCATTACTATTTACGTGGAGACAGATTGCAAAGATGAAAAACAGTGTTAATACTAACTTATTGATTCTTGATGAAGTCTTTGATAGTAGTTTGGATAATTCTGGTACTGATGAATTTTTAAAGTTGTTGAATGCACTTGGTGGTAATAATGTTTTTGTTATCAGTCATAAAGGTGAAATTCTATATGATAAATTTCATAGTGTTATCAAGTTCGATAAAGTAAAAAACTTTAGTCAAATTGTGGAGGAGAAATGAACCATAAAGAACAATGTCTTGAGTCGTTAGGTATGTTTGTACTTGCGATTGCAACATTAGGAACTATGTACTATTCTATTGTACAGATTTAGAGGATTAAAGATGGACAAACTTTTATGTGATGATTACAAAAATGTTATAACTGAATATGAATACGATTACATCTTTACAAGTCCGCCAGACTTTGAAGAAATTGGTAGTGATCCTGGCAAACCAGAAGATTATCAAGATTTCTTAACAGAGTGTTTTTTGCAGGCCCGTCCAAAAAAAGGATTAATCACAGTTGCATTTACTGATAGAAAGGCAAATGGTGGAATTGTACCCAAATCATCAATATTAAAACATGTTATGATGGCTATGGGATACACTATTAAGTCACACAAGATTTGGGTAAAATCAACAAAAATTGATTTGTTTCGATTAACATATGGAAACGTAATTACATTTGGTAAAGGTAAAACCAAACAAACTATGGACAAAGAATTTAAACCAGATGTTTGGATGGATGGTATGGATAAATACAAAAAGTTTTCTTACGGAATGCCAGTTGATGTTCCAAGAAAATGTATTCTCAATTATACACAAGAAGGAGATGTTGTTTATGATCCGTTTATGGGATCTGGTACTACAGCTGTTGCGGCGTTTAGGACTAACAGGAGATATCTTGGTTCAGAATTAAGTGAAGACTACCACAAATTGTCAGTAGAAAGACTTTCGGAAGAAACATTATCTATTGACAATTTCATTTCTTAGTGGTATACTGATAAAAATTATAGGATTATTTTATGTCGAAACAAGAAGTAGAACTTTACGAATTCTTAAAAAAGACTGTCAATAGTGACAATCTACCAGTGATGGATAATACGCTTTTTTCTCATGTCACTGACATTTACGGCCGTGAAACTTTTAGAAAAGTACTCGCAGATTTCATTACAAATGAGAAACCCGCATTTCCATATAAAGAGTTTTCTCCAGAGGATATGATTAAGTCTTTTCGTAAACTAAAAGGCACAGACTATTCAAACTATATCCAACCACAAGAAAATATACAAAAAGAAGTCATGGAAAAATATGATGACTATAAGTATTCATATGCAGAACATGGACTTGGTATGATTGATGCACCATCCACGTTTAATGAAGTTAGTGATTTCTTTCATAATAAGACACGCATGGCCTGCGGGTCGTATGGGTTTACTTCTCCTGTAGACAGGTGGAACAGTGGTGAAAACATTTGGGGTGTGCTAGGCCCCATCTGGCGGGGAGTAAACGATAGCTGGGAGTTGACCCCGAAACAATATATGATGGCGTTTCGACTAGGAACTTATATCGCAACCCAATTTAAACCCATGGTTGCAAAATGTATTTATGAAATGACAAATGCAAAATGGGTACTTGATACATCTATGGGTTGGGGCGACAGACTTGCAGGATTTTTTGGTTCAAATGCAGAAAATTATATTGGTTGCGATCCAAACCCAAATACATTTGCAGTATACAAAATTCAGGCACAAGAATATTCTAGGTTGATTGGTAATAAATTTGAAATTATTGAAAAAGAAGATTATTTTGAATTAAAGGGTGATAAAAAATCTTGTTGGTTTTATCGTTGTGGTGCGGAAAATTTACCATGGGACTTGATTTCTGGAATTGACTGCGCATTTACTTCTCCGCCATATTTTTCTACAGAAAGATATAACGAAGGTGGTGAACATGCAGAAGATCAATCTTGGGCAAAGTTTAGTGAATATGAGGCATGGAGAGATGATTTCTATCTACCAGTTTCTGTTAACACTTTCAATTCTCTTTCTGATGGTGGACATATGTTGATAAATATTATGGATCCTAAGATTAAAGGAAAAAGATATCGTTCAGGAGATGAATTGGTTGATGAATTAAAAGATTCATTTATTGGTCAAATCGGAATGCGAATCATGCAACGACCACAAGGTAAAGCAGTGTTTTCGGATGAAAACGGTGACTTTGACAAAGAAAAAATGAATAATTTTATGAATAAAATTTACATGGAAAATGTATGGACTTTTCGTAAGGGAAACAAAGACTTAGACCTCTTTAGACACAAAAGAGTCATTTCTTTAGAAAATTTCTTTTAATAATTGCTTGACTTTCTCCGCCGAATCATGGTATCTTCATAATGAAGGTTGAAAGGAGTTTATATTATGACTAATGTGTTCTATACCAAAGAATCGAAATCCCTCCTTGCCAAACTCATGGCAGAAGAAGATATTTCTGTACGTCATGAAAAGATTGACACTGCATACTTTGATGTAAAGAATCGTGTCCTTGCAATTCCTATCTGGAAAGAAATGTCTAATGACCTTTATGACTTGTTTGTTGGTCATGAAGTTGGACATGCTCTGTACACTCCGTCAGACCCAGAAGTTTTGAAAGAGGCTTATTCACGTTCTAATCAATCATTTATCAATGTTATCGAGGATGCTCGTATTGAAAAATTCATGAAACGAAAGTTTCTTGGATTGCGTACTGCATTTGTAAAGGGATATCGTGAATTGTGTGGACGTAACTTTTTTGAGATGAATGAAAAGTCTCCAGAACAAGTTGCGTTTATTGACCGTATCAATTATTACTTCAAGACTGGTACTGCAAATACGCTTGTTGCCCGTGATTGGTTTTCTGAAGATGAGATGACTTGGATTGAACGTATTGAAAAACTTGAAACGTTTGATGAAGTTGCAGATCTTTCAGAAGAGTTGTATGCATACTTGAAAGAGAAACAAGAAAACCAAGAAACACAATCTGGTGATGGTCAATTACAAGATGGTGAAGGTGAGACTCAAATGTCTGGTTCTCAAAATAATGATAGTAGTGATGGTTCGGAACAAGAAAAAGTTCAAACTCAAACCGATGGTAATGGTGATGATGACGAACATAAAGACGAAACATCCGATGAATCTTCAAAAGGTACTCAATCATCTACTGATACTTCAGAAGGTGTAGAACAATCTACTACTGCAGAAACTCAAACTGGTACTGAGGGTGGACAAGGACCGATTGATGAACTTTCTTCGTCAACTGATAATGTCGCCTCTCAAAACATGCAGGATATGATCGATCGCAATGCGAAAGATATTACTTATGTCAATATCGGTAATTCTTACGATTGGACTAAACATGTCCAAGACTACAAAGAAGTTATTCCTGTTTTGCGTCAACAATTGCATGATGATGTTTTCGATGAAAACCTATACAATCAGTTTCTTGCAGATAACAAAACAACAATCGGATATCTTGTAAAAGAATTTGAAATGAAAAAATCTGCAGATGCTCATGCACGTTCATTGACTGCTGCATCTGGACAGATTAATTCGTCAAAACTTTGGAGTTACAAAATCAACGAAGATATCTTCAAGAAAAAAACTATTGTTCCTGATGGTAAGAACCATGGTATGGTTATGCTTGTGGATTGGTCTGGTTCGATGCATGGTAATCTATATGAGACTGTGCGTCAAACTGTGACTCTCGCTTCTTTTTGTCGCCGTGTTGGTATTCCATTTGATGTTTATGCATTTAATGATAATGGATTTAATGATATTCCATACGACCTACCTTTGCAAACTGCAGAAGAAGGTGATATTATTATTCCTGCATCAGTAAATCTTCGTTGTTATGTTTCAAGTCGCATGAATGCAAATGAATTCAAAAAGTCTTGTAATATCTTTTTGAATGCTGCGAAATTGATTGATACTCGTTACTATGGTGGAAATTGGAAGATTGATGGTTTGTCTGGTACACCTCTTGATGATGCACTACTGATTATGGATAAATTAATTCACAAATTCCGTAGTGAGAATGCACTTCAAAAAGTAAACTTGGTTGTTTTGACTGATGGTGAGTCTGGTTCATGTCCAGAATATAAACAGACTGGTGAATACAATGGTGAAGAATTTGTACGTGGTGCTCCATGTCCAACTCGTTACTGGTCACGAAATCAAGGTGCAATGGTTTGTCGAGATAAACAAACTAAGAAAACTTTCGTAAAAAATCATGGTGAAAATTATACAGATTTTCTTTTGAAAATGTTGAAAGAAAAACATGGTATCAATACTATTGGTTTCTACTTGGTTGGTGGCCATCGTGGTGATATTAAACTTGCAGTACAACGATATGTTGCAAAGAACTATTATGATGTTGCACCATTGTCACGTAAACTACGTAAAGAAAAATTCTTGGTTTGTGACACAACTGGTTATGATAACTATTATATCATTATGTCAGTTGACGCAAAAACAGAAGACTTGAATGTTAATTCTGATATGACAAAGAATAAGATTGCAAAGGCATTCATGTCACATAATGCCTCAAAGAAAACAAATCGCCAACTTTTAAATAAATTTGTTGATTTGGTTAAATAATCGCTTGACATTGAACCACTAATGTGGTTCAATATACTTGTGAGATTGATGATTCCCTAGTGAAAAGGACCCTATATTATGAATAAACAAATCGAAGCTCGTAAGACCTTTGTTGAGATTGCAATGAAAGAATACGGTACTGATACTCTTTCACGTACCCAGATTAACAATCTTGCAAAGGTTCATAAACTCCCAGACCCTGCGTGGTTAAAATCAGATGAATATCGTATATCACGTGGAAAATATAAAATGCCTGCAATCAATGATGCGGGTACTGTAGTTCCTGCTCCTGTTGCCCCTGCAAACAATGTTATGCAGATGCAAGTTGATCTTTCGTTCCAAGAAAATCTTGTCCCAGAAAAAGACCCCAACTTTGTTAAGTTTGGATTCTTTGACGATTTGAAAACCATCATCCAATCAAAAATGTTTTACCCAGTTTTTATTACTGGTTTATCTGGTAATGGTAAAACATTCGGTACGCAACAAGCTTGTGCTCAGTTGAAACGTGAATGTATCGTTGTCCCTATTACAGTTGAGACCGATGAGTCCGATCTACTGGGTGATAAAACTCTTATTGATGGTAATGTGACATTTGTGCCTGGACCTGTTGTACGTGCAATGGAAAGTGGTGCAGTTTTGGTACTTGATGAGGTTGACCTTGCATCAAACAAAATTATGTGTCTGCAGTCTATCGTTGATGGTAAAGGTGTTTATCTAAAGAAAGATAATCGGTTCGTAAAACCAGCGCCTGGGTTTACAATTGTTGCCACTGCAAACACTAAAGGTAAAGGTTCAGATGATGGACGTTTTGTTGGTACTAATGTTATGAATGAGGCGTTTCTTGAACGTTTCAAAATTACTTTCGAACAAGAATACCCAACACAAACTGTCGAGAAAAAAATCTTGACCAAAGTATTGGGTTCATATGGTTTGGAAGAACCAACTTTCGTTGAGAACCTTACAGTCTGGGCTCAAACAATTCGTAAAACTTTCGAAGAAGGTGGGATTGATGATGTTATCTCTACTCGCCGTTTGGTTCACATTTGTGAGACATTCACAATCTTCAAAGATACTTTGAAGTCTGTTGAATTGTGTACTAATCGTTTCGATGATGATACCAAATCTTCGTTTGTTGACCTTTATCAGAAAATTTCTGATGATGGTGTTGAACCAGTTGCAGAAGAAGGTATTGATACTGACTATGCCACTGGTGATGAAATTCCGTTTTAATTAGGAGGTTAAGTGATAGATTACAAATTTAATGAAGGTGCATTGCTTGGAGAAATCCAAGCATACATCGACAAGACATACGATCAACACTATTCACAAGGTAAATTCCAGTCAACTGAATTCATTATGGATAATGGTTTGGGTGAAGGATTTTGCCTTGGAAACGTATTGAAGTATTCCCAGAGATACGGAAAAAAAGGTACACCAGAAGATCATAGAAAAGACTTGTTAAAAGTCATACATTATGGTATACTTGCTTTATATAATCATGATTTACAAAATGGAGAACTAAATGAAGATCAGTGAAAATACTCAACTCGTTTTGAGAAACTTTGCAAATATTAATCAGTCCCTACTACTCAAGCCGGGCAATCGAATTTCTACTATGTCAGTGATGCGAAATATTCTCGCCTCTGCAGATGTACCAGAAGAGTTTCCAGTAGAGTTTGGTATCTATGACTTACCACGTTTCTTGGGTAATTTGTCCATCTACCCAGAATTGGAATTTAATGATAAGTATGTACTTATGTCAAATGGTGCAAAAACTTATAAATTTATGGCATCCGACCCATCTATTATTGTACATCCGACAACTACATTTAAAATGGATGATTCTGAAAACAATCCAGATGATGCAAAAGATGCACCAGAATATGATATTGATGTAACACTTACTAGTGCAACATTGTCAACTATTAGTAAAGTTGCGTCAATTAATTCACTACCAGACTATGGACTAGTAACAGAAGATGGTGTCATTAACTTTGTCGCCCTTGATAAAAAAGATGATACATCTGATGTTGCAAAAGAACCAGTTGGTGAATCAAATGCGGATTTCAAAATGTATTTCCGTGCAGAAAATCTAAAACTAATGGAAGGTGATTACAATGTCCGTGTATCACGACACAAGATTTCAACTTTCCGTCATCAAACAAAGGACCTACAATATTGGGTAACTCTTGAACAAGATTCTGAATATAACGATTAATCTGTGGAGTGTTTGTAATGAAAGAACAATATTTGTGGGTAGAAAAGTATCGTCCCAAAACGATTGATGAATGTATCCTTCCAGAAGAATTGAAGGATACATTCAAAGAGTTTGTGAATAATAAGGATGTACCTAATCTGTTACTTAGTGGTGGGCCAGGCGTTGGTAAAACAACTGTTGCAAAGGCACTTTGTAATGAATTGGGTTTGGATCATATTCTTATCAATGGTTCTGAAGATGGTAATATTGATACACTAAGAACCAAAATTAGACATTATGCATCTACTGTAAGTTTTTCTAGTCAGGGCAAGGTAGTGATTCTTGATGAGGCAGATTATCTCAATCCGCAATCAACACAACCAGCTCTGCGTGGTTTTATTGAAGAGTTTGCAGGAAATTGTAGATTTATTCTGACATGCAATTTTAAGAATCGTATTATTGAACCATTGCATTCCCGATGTAGTGTTATCGAATTTAAAATTCCAAGTAAGAGTAAAAAACAACTTGCAATAGATTTCTGCAAACGTCTTTTTACTATTCTAAAAGAAGAAAACATAGAGTATAACGGTAGAGTTGTACAAGAGTTGATGATGAAGTATTTTCCAGATTGGCGGAGAGTACTAAATGAACTACAACGTTACTCTGTAAGTGGTCGTATTGACGAAGGTATTCTTGTAAACATTGGTGATGTATCTATCTCTACACTTGCAGGACTACTAAAAGAACGTAAGTTTACAGACATGCGTAAATGGGTTGTTGATAATCTTGATAATGATCCAAACGCAATTTTTCGTACCATTTATGATGGATTGTATGAAAATATGGAACCAAATTCAATTCCGCAAGCAGTCGTTACGATTGCCGATTATCAATATAAATCTGCATTTGTTGCCGATCAAGAAGTAAATCTTGTTGCATGTTTGACTGAATTGATGGTCGAGTGTGAGTGGAAATGAGTTACGATTTATTTAAAGATTACGTTCCTGCAATAGGCTCGACAAAAGTTCCATTGATGGATAGTGATGATGAACAATGGGAAAAATCATATCCTCCATATATGATTAATAAAAACTTTTCTCAGTTTCAAGACACTATTCTTTATGCAAATGAAATGAATAGATATCCGTTTCTAGATAATAAACTTCAGTTCGATTATTTACTAAATAGTATCAGACCAAGGAAAAGATTTTCTCCATGGGCGAAAAAGAGTATCCATAGTGATCTAGATTATGTTAAAGAATATTATGGTTACAATAATAAACGTGCGGAAGAAGCTTTAACCGTACTTACTAGTGAACAAATAAAAAGAATAAAAGAAGTATTGAATAAAGGCGGATAGGAGATTTTTATGAGTGATACAGATTCGTTAGTTGAGGTCACCCTCAACGACCAAGAAGATTTTCTCAAAATTAGAGAAACCCTAACAAGAATTGGTGTTGCGTCTAGAAAGGATAGACGTTTATATCAGTCTTGTCATATTTTACACAAACAAGGTAAATATTATATTGTACATTTCAAAGAGTTGTTTAAACTTGATGGAAAGAATACCGACTTCTCTGAAAATGATACGCAACGTAGAAATACAATTGTGAATCTTTTGAAAGAGTGGGAATTGGTTAATGTAGTAGATGGTGCAAAAATCGAAGATGTTGCTCCACTATCTCAAATTAAGATTATTTCACATAAAGATAAAGACAACTGGGAACTTGTACCCAAATATAACATTGGTACAAACTGGTACAAAGGAAACAAAGAAAGTTAAAGGAAAAATATATTATGGAACCTATGCAAATTGAAGAACCTAAACTTACTCTACAATGTTATAAAATTCATCCAGATGCTAGATTGCCAGAATATGGTACTGAGGGGGCTGCATGTTTCGACTTGTACTCCTTCCTTCCAGAGCAAACTGCAGTAACTGTTTATAGTCCAAGAAATGAAAAAGTTGTTAGACAGTGGGATGATAGAGTAAACGGTGTTAATCTATATCCTAGTGAAAGAATGTTAGTGCCAACTGGACTAATATTCGGATTGATGCCACATGAATCATTACGAATTCATCCACGTTCTGGACTTGCACTCAAATCTGGAATTACGGTTGCAAATTGTGAAGGTGTTGTAGATTCTGATTATGTAGAACAAACATTTGTGATGTTAATGAATATTTCAGAAGAGCCTTTTGTTTTACAAAATAGTATGAGAATCGCACAAGGAGAAGTATATTTTACACCTCCACAATTTGATTTTGTGATGATTGACGAAAAACCAGAACCAAAAACTGATCGCTCAGGTGGTTTTGGTTCAACTGGAGTATAAAAAAAAATAAATTTTTATAAGAAAAGTGAGATTTGTCTTATAAATATAACTACGGAGTTGCCGACAGGGACTCTTTTTTAACCTTGCTAAATATAGGAGGAATAAAATGGTTAGGTTTAATACAGCACAATTTGATCCATTTCTACGTAGTAGTATCGGATTTGACAGACTCTTAGGTGAACTAGACAGAGTTGCTACGGATAAGGTAAATAATTATCCCCCATACAACATTGTTAAAACCGCAGATGAACAATTTCGTTTAGAAATTGCAGTTGCAGGGTTCTCTGAAAAAGATCTGACAATTGAAGTTAAAGAAGATACACTTACTGTAACTGGTACAAAACCAGAAGCAGATGACCATGAATATCTACATAAAGGTATTGGTGGTAGAAGTTTCGAAAGAAAGTTTACTTTAGCATCCGACCTCGTAGTTCAAAGTGCAGATATTAACAATGGTATTCTGATTATTGAACTGGAACTTGTAGTACCAGAACATAAGAAACCAAGAACTATTGCAATTGGTGAAGGAAAAACACTTTCTGATCCAGAACTATTGGTTGAATAAATATTTAAGTAAGGTGGGGGGAAACCCCCACCACATAATGTAAAGGTGGAAATTATGGAAACACATGAATTAATCATTGCTCAACTTGAGCAATATAAATTAGAAAACGAAAAGTTTTCCAACGGCAACAAATCTGCAGGAATTCGTGCACGTAAAGCACTGATGGAAGTAATCAAGTTGTCTAAAACAAGACGTTCAGAAATTCAAGAAGAAAAAGAATGGATTGTTAAATAATGTCAGACGAAAATCTATACAGAATCAAACGTAATAGTAACCAGTATGGTGACTTAGATTTTCAACCAGCTCTTCCAAACGATCAACTAATGGGTAAAATCATGAATAATAAATTACTCATGTCTACTTTGGGAGCAGAAGAGGTTATGAAAAAATGTATTGATATGGAATGGAAATGGTTTGAACGTAGATGTATGCGTTGTGGTGATTTACCAGAAATGCGTGAACTACAGAAAGAACTAAGAGAACACATTAAACGTGAGAAAAAGTGGATTGCAAAAGGAGCAAAAGCAAATGCAGTATAATTTTATTGGTAGTCCTTATATGAGGGCGTTAATTCGTAAGTATGAATATCAACGTGACCAAGCGATTGCAAACTTACATACATACTTCGACAATGCAACTGGTGTTGGCGAACATGGTGACATTGTTGGTACAATGGATGAATGGGTGAGTCAATTGTGTGAGGCAGAAGATAAACTAAAGGCATTGATTGGACACTTTGCAGTACAACAAACACAAACTGAAACACCACCAGCAGAATGAGTATTACCGATGTAAAAATTGTAAGACTCATTTCTGGTGAAGAATTGATGGGTTCGGTCAAAGAGACAGATGGTGGGGTTATCATTAAAGATGTTTGTCAGGTTGCAACATCTTATGCGGACCCCACATCTGCGACTGCAAGAATTGGTCTTGCTCCGTTTTTGCCATATAGTAATATTAAAGACGGTGTAACGATAAAAGAAAACTATATTGGGTTTATTGTAGAACCAGTAAATGAACTACTGAACGAGTATAGTAAAGTTTTTGGTAGTGGACTTGTTTTGCCAGATACAAATTTAAAAACAGCAGCTGCCACATCTCCATCCAAATCCAATCATGGATTTGTTAAAATTTAACTATTGACAAAATGTGTCATATATGATACATTAAACACTCATATGATTTATATGTGATACATTATGAGGTATTATGCGTTTTTATACAAATGTCCAGTGTATTGGAAACAAAATCTTTCTGCGAGAATACGACAATGG